>JAEEGJ010024976.1_pt1 | contig 12315 bp, 10 predicted proteins | sample 8958761 | NCBI WGS metagenome assembly JAEEGJ01 (sample SAMN16246546, study PRJNA631951) | gut metagenome | biome: gut microbiome; feature: rumen; material: RS-attached | host: Bos | place: Iran: Karaj | collected 2018-10 | reverse complement strand
GCAACTTCCTGGCGGGGGCTGTTCATGAGGTGGTTCTCCACCACGTCCTGGATTTCCTCCACCGTCATCTCCTCCTTGTCCAGTTTGGAGATGTCCTGTGCAATCTGGGCCGCGAGGACAATGTCCTCACCACCTTCGGTTACGTCCATCGCTTTGAGGATGGCGGCTACAATCTTTTGGTTGTTAAAGTCCACACGACGTCCGTCGCGCTTGAGTACACGCTTAACCATAGGGCAATTGTTTCAGTGTTTAGTTAAGGTAATGGATAAACCACGCGGACAAAGATAGATTTTGTCGCCCAACTTTCCCACAGTTTCAGCGAAAAAAGTTATCAACAGAAAAAGCCCTAAGCCTGTTAATTACAGCATTAACAAGCCCAGGGCCGTGATTATCTAAAGATGGGTCGCCTGAGGGGAAACCGAATTGTTTCGCGGGCGCCCGGGTTTTCAACACCGGGCCCTACTGCCGCCCGAAACTGAACCGGATACCCGCCTCAATGTCAAAGCGGAGCGGCTGGATGGTCCGCAGCGAACGCGGCTGCTGCCCGGCGTCGAAATAATACCGGAAATGGGGGTCGATGTAAAGACCTACACGGGACGTCACGCGAAACTCCACACCCAGTCCGGCGGCAACCGACCACTGCGGCACCGTCCCCTTCCGTTCATAGTGCAGATCCTTCGGGGAATAATGGATGAGGAAGCTGTTGGCCATGAGAAGTTCTGCCGCACCGCCCGCAAAGGCATGCACGCGCCAGCGGCCCGTGTTCACGACGTCATAGTACAGGTTGACCGGAATGCCGAACCAGTGCTGGTGGTTGTCGATATCGGTCTGGGGCACAATGATTCCGTCCCGGGACACGAAGTCGGCCACGAACGTGCGGCTCAGGTTGGTATAGCGGATTCCCGTTCCCACGGCCCACCGGCTGGTGAAATTGTAACGGACACCCAGGCCGACGGAGAAAGGCAGCATGAAACTGGTCTCGGGGGTTTCGTTGTAGATACCTTCACCGGCGCCCACGGGAGGCGCGCTGAAAGGCCTGCGGAAAGAGCCCGAGCCGATGTTCCCCCGCTGGTTTCCCTGCAGGGAGCCGTCGGCAACCAGCGACAGGCCGCGCCCGGAAAGCTGCGGATGGTCCTCAGAAAAGGCCAGAAGGTCCATGAGCCGGGCATCTTCCTCCCCGGCAGCCTGCATTTTTCTCTGGCGAAGCGCACCGGGGGCGGCAGCCTCTACCCGGCCCGAAAGCAGGGATACGGACGGGATGGCCTCCTCCCGGACAGCGACGCGCTGCTCCACGGGCTGCGGCTGCTTCCTTTCCGGAGCCATGGGCAGCTCATATACCTCGACCGGAGTATAAACAGCGGCCACAGGGGCTGCCAGGGCCGATGTAGACGGTGAAACGGCCGATGAAGATGCCGTATGAAGCAGGACAACGGCCGCAACGACGGCTGCGGCAGAAGCCGCCACCGTAGCAGCCCATCCCCAGAACGGAACCACGCGGCGCCTGGCGGGAAGCCCGGCCGCCACGCCTTCCCATACCCTGGGAGAGACTTCCTCCTGTGCATTGTACAGGAGGTCCTTTACATATTTATCAAATTCAGTTTCTGTCATTTGTTCTCATTTATCATTTCCTGCAGCCTCAGCCGCGCACGCTGCAACTTGGAGCGTGACGTAGCTTCCGTGCATCCCAGCTGCTCGGCGATTTCCTTGTGGGAATAGCCCTCTATCACATACATATTGAAAACCGTCCTGGCGTCGGGCGGCAGCGCCTCAATCATGCGCATCAGTTCCTTGTAACCCATTTTCTGAAGCGGCGTAGCCTCTTCCGTGAAAAGGCCGCGGGCCTCGGTGATGTCGTCGCTCAGGCCCAGGGCGTCTGTCTTTCTGAGATGCATCAGTGCAGTATTGACAAAGATCTTACGCGCCCAGCCCTCGAAGGAACCCGTTCCCTGATAGCTGTCCAGCTTACTGAACAAAGTGATAAAACCCTCCTGAAGAACGTCTTCGGCATCTTCGCGGCTGCCCATATAACGCATGCATACCGCCATCATCTTAGGCGCCAGGGCAGAATAAATCTGCTCCGGCGAAGACGAAGCATCGGGGGAAGAATCTTCCTTTGTCCGACTAATAAGATGCAGTTTGGGCCAAAAACGTTTCAAAAGGTCCGGAATTTGTGTATTCTGAAATACAAATTTGGAAAAATTCCCGTATTTTTGCAACTGTGAAAAGACTCCTCTTATCCCTGTTTCTGGCATCTGCCTTTGCGATTTCTGCCTCTGCCCAATCGGTAGAGGCCAATTTGGTAGATGCCGTTCAGCTATATAGCGACGGACAGACCGCCCGCGCACAGGCCATCTTGAAAACCCTGTCGGTGGCCGCCCCAGAAAACGACGGCATCTGGTACTACCTCGCCCTCACCCAGACCGTATCCCAGGATCTGGACGGCGCCGAGGAATCCCTGCGTAAAGCCGTAAGCCTGGACGGCGGCAACTACTGGTATCGCCGCATGCTGGCCCGCCTGTGCCTGATGCACGGAAAAACCGAGGAAGGCATCGCCCTATACGAAGCTCTCGCCAAAGATTTTCCGGACAATGCCAACTCCGTCTATGAACTGCTGGACATCTATCTCAACCGCAAGGAATTCGAAAAGGCGCTCAGCGCCCTCGACGATATCGAAAAGCAGCGGGGCCTCTCCGAAGAAGTCGTCCGCACCCGCTATGAAGTGCTGTCGGCCATGGGTCGCCAGGAAGAAGCCGTGGAAGAGCTGGAAAAGTTCAACCGCGAGTATTCCTCACCCGCCCTTCTGTCCGTTACCGGAGACTACTACCTCAACGAGTACCGGGACTCCCTGGCGCAGGTGCGCTATGAAGAAGCGCTTTCGCTGGACAGCAGCTACGTCCCCGCCCTCCTGGGCCTCGGGGAAGTGCACCGCCACCAGCGCCGCTATTCCGACTATTTCAAGACGGTGGAACCGTTCTTTTCCTCGCTGGATGTACCGGTTTCCAGCAAAAGCATGTACATTGGCAGCATCACCCGCACCATAGACCCCAAGATCCTGCAGCTGCACCGCGCCGGATTTGACTCGCTGGTAGTCCTGGCGGCATCCACGCACCCCGCCGACACCACCATCCTCACCTCCGCGGGCACCTATTACTACGCGACGGGAAGGACGGAGGAAGCCGGCAAGTGGCTGAAGGCATCGGCCGATATCGCCCCGGAAAGCCTGGGCCAGACGGCCGCCTACGTGCAGTATCTCTCGCTGCAGAAAAAGTGGGAGGAGCTGCGGCAGCGCGCCATGGCGGGCTACGAGCGTTTCCATGAACTGGCCTTCCTCGATTACGCCAACATGGCCAGCTATGAGCTCAAGGACTACGACGCCGTCATCGCAAACAGCCAGTATCTCATTTCCCGCTTCCCCAAGGACAAGGACCTGTGCCTTGGCGCCTGGGCCATGATGGGAGATGCCATGCATTCAAAAGGGGACGCGAAAGGAGCTTTCAAAGCCTACGACAAGGCGCTCAAGATTAACCCGGCCTATGCGCCCGTCCTCAACAATTACGCCTATTACCTGAGTCTCGAGGGCAAAAAGCTCAAGAAAGCCTACAACATGTCCCGGAAGACCATCGAGGCCGAGCCCGACAACGCAACCTACCTGGACACCTTTGCCTGGATTCTGCACCTTCTGGGCCGCGACCTGGAGGCCAAGCCGTTCTTCAAGCACGCCATGCTGTACGGAGGCAAGGAGAGCGCCGTTATCCTGGAGCACTACGCCACCGTGCTGGAGGCGCTCGGGGAAACCGACTCGGCCCAGCTCTATCGCAACATGGCCAAACGCGTCTCGCAGTGATGAGAATGAGAAAACTGCTCACCATACTGACCCTTCTCGCCGTCTGCGCCCTTCCGGCGGCAGGCCAGAAAACCAGCATGAAAAAACTGGAAAGCCAGCGTGCCCAGCTGGAGAAGGACATTGCGCTCCTCAACCGCAAATTGGAGCAGAATTCCAAAAACAAAAGCGCCGCCCTTTCCAGCCTGTCGCTCCTCCGGAGCAAGATCAAGGCCCGGGAAAAACTCATTGCGGGCTGCGACCAGACCCTGGCAGTCCTCGACGACTCCATCGCCGTGGTCCAGAAGGAGATGAACCGGCTGCAGCAGCGCCACGACACCCTCTCCTACTACTACGGCCGCCTCATCCGCGGGGCCTACAAGAACCGTGACAGCCGCCTGTGGTACATGTACATCCTCTCCAGCGAGTCCATCGGCCAGGGCCTCAAGCGCGCCGGATACCTGCGCGGAATGAGCGCCCAGCTGAGCACGCAGGCCCTCCGCATCCGGGAGACATCGGCCCGTCTGGCGGTGGAAAAGGAGCGGCTGGGCGGGCTCCGGAAAGAGGAGGCCGCCATGCGGAAGAAGGTAGTGGGCGAACGCTCGCGCCTGAGGGGAGAAGAGGCCGATGCCAACAAGCTGGTGAACCAGCTGGGCAAGGACCGCAAGAAATTCCAGCGGGAACTGCAGGAGAAAAACCGCCAGAAAGAGGCGCTGAACCGGAAGATCGCAGACCTCATCCGGCAGGAGAGCCAGAAGGCCTCCAAGGGAGCATCCGGCAAGAAGTCGTCTGGCGGGAAAACCACCTCCACGGCCGTAGACACCAAACTGTCCAATGAGTTTGCCGCCAACAAGGGGCGTCTGCCCTGGCCGGTGGAAGGCGCCATCGTGGAGCACTTCGGCAAACACCACCATCCCGTCTATACAAACGTGGAACTGCCGCAGAACAACGGCGTCACGCTGGCCGTACGCCCGGGAGCCCAGGCCAAGGCCGTCTTTAACGGAAAAGTGACGCAGATTGTGGTGCTGCCCGGCTACAACCAGTGCGTGCTGGTCAATCACGGCGCGTATTTCACCCTGTACAGCAAACTCAGGAGCGTATCCGTCAAGGTGGGCGAGAACGTCACCACCGGCCAGGTGGTGGGAACGGTAGACACCATCGGCGGAGAAGACCTCTTCCACTTTGAACTGTGGAAGGGCAGCACCCCCCAGAATCCGGAGGGCTGGCTCAGGTACTAATCTTTATAGATTCCGAAGAAAGCACTTCCGCTGCCGCTCATGGCAGCGTAGACCGCGCCGCGTCCATAGAGCATGTCCTTGACCGTCGAAAGCGCGGGATACTTCTGAAACACCGTGGCCTCGAAGTCATTGTGAAGGTCTTCCTTCCAGGTGGAAATATCCTGTGCCAGTACTTCCCGAAGCGGCTTTTCAGGCACGGCGGGAACAATGCCGCGATAGGCGTCGGCGGTAGAGACCGCCACTCCTTCCGGGATAAATACTTCCAGCCGATAACCGGTCAGGTCCATCTCGAAGGGCTCCAGCACCTCTCCGCGGCCGGTTCCCAGCATGGGCCGGTTGTAAATGAAGAAGGCGCAGTCGCTTCCGAGGCGGGCGGCATAGCCGGCCAGCGCTTCGTCGTCAAGGCCCAGCCCGCCCAGCTCCGAGATCATTCTGAGCGCAAAGGCGGCATCGGCACTTCCTCCACCCAGCCCCGCGCCCACCGGGGAGCGCTTCTCCAGGAAAATCTTCATGGGCGGGAGGTCATGATCTTCTGCAAGCAGGGCGTAGGCCCTTGCCGTGAGGTCCTTCAGCGGGTCCCAGTCCACGCCTTCCGCGCGGGCGATGGTAATGAGGAGTTTTCCGTCCGGCGACACGGCCTGCGTAAGTTTCCCGTACTTTTCCTTAAGCCCCGCCAGGGTGCGGGACCAGTCTTCCCCGGTGATAATTTCCAGGCAGTCGGAGATGCCGGGATAGGGGATGAAAAGCGTTTCCAGGTCGTGAAATCCGTCCTCCCGCTTCCGGAGAACGTTGAGTCCCAGGTTGATTTTTACGTTCGGATTTGAGATCATGGAGGCAAAGATACGCCACAAATCGGTCAAAACATAACAAAAAGCAGCTAAAACCACACTATTTTTTAGCCACATTGCAATTATTCCAAACACTTTTCCCACCTTGGCGGCATAAAAATGTGCTGCTCTATGCGAAAACTATTCAACCTTCTCCTGCTGGCAGCCGCTCTTTTTTCCTGCCAGCGTCCCCTTTTTGACACACCTGCCCGTGAAGGTACGGGAAGCGGCGGGCGCGTTCCCCCGCCGTCCCCTCCCGACACGGCCCGGTACACCCGGAGCGTCTATTCCACAGCCATTGTATTTCCCGATTCGGTGAACTGGCGGAAGGGGCAGACCCAGGGTGCCAGGCTGGTTCTTTTCAAGGACACGGCTCCGCTGAGGATGCTGGACGCGGGAAACCAGCCGCAGCCCGACCGGCACACCTTCCAGGAAGGGCACCTGTGGACCCAGTTCACCGACGGCTTCAAAACCACCATCGCCTGCGACGGGAATGTCTTCTTTGACTACCCGGGAGAGGAGGCGCCCCTGGGGTTTCTCGTCGCGGGCGGGGAGGTGCACACGCTGGGACAGCATCCCGGCGGCGGATTTACCTATCGCATCAACGGACAGGAAGTCTTCTCCTCCCCGCAGGGAATGGTCCTCAGCTGGAGCGCCAACCCCGACTGGGAAGGCGGAGCCCTGAGCCGGGACGGAACCGGCGTGTACTACTCGTATGCCCTGCCCGTGAAAAACGAGGAAAGCGAAATCTGGGAATACCGGGTCATGAAAGGCGGGGAAATCAGGAAAATGATTCCAGCCGTCACGGGCAGCGAGCTGCACGACATCCGCGTCATGGACGGCGTTGTCTATCGGCTGGAATACCGCTACGGACGCCTGTGCTTTATCCGGGACGAGGACCTTACCCCGCTCACGCTTCCGGACGGAGCGCATGGAATGCGCCTGACGCCGGTAGACGGCACCATGGGCATCAAGGGTTTTCATGAGGAAAACCACTATATCCATAGCTGGATCCGGGATGCCGACTCGCTCCTGTATCATCACAGCATGCTGTACCGCCAGCAGGGAGATATTTTTGCCCGGGACGGGGAGCAGGCTGTGGTTATCCTGGACGGAGAAGACTGCGTTGTGCTGGCCATACGGGATACGGTGAGCGTGAGCCTTCCCAACGAGTCCTACCGGCTGCACACCCCGCGCTGCGTGCAGCACCGGAAGGGAACGCTGGCCCTGGCCCTCACCGGAGACACCGAGCATGAGGAGAACCTGCTCATAGTGAATGACCGGAAACATCCCATGTCGTTCAACGGCTATTTTACTGGAATCTACATCGAATAAGCTATGCTCGTCTACATTCATGGCGCCAAATGTCTGGGAATCGACGCCGTTCCCGTCACGGTAGAGGTGAACATCACCCTGGGGGTGGGCATCCACCTCGTCGGGCTGGCCGATGCCGCCGTCAAGGAGAGTCTCCTGCGCACGGTAACCGCCCTGCAGGCCAAGGGATTTCACATCCCCGGCAAGAAGATTGTGATTAACCTGGCACCCGCCGACCTCCACAAGCAGGGCAGCGGCTACGACCTGCCCATTGCCCTGGGCATCATCGCTGCTTCCGGGCAGCGGAACCTGCGGGCGCTGGACAAGTACCTCATCATGGGGGAACTGGGCCTGGACGGAGGCATCCGCCCCGTGCCCGGTACGCTGCCCATGGTAGAGCTGGCCATCCGCCAGGGCTTCCGCGGCTGCATCCTGCCGGAAGAATCGGCCCTGGAAGCGGTAGACTTCACCGGCGTGGACATCTTCGGGGTTGAGACGCTGGAAGACGTCCTGCGCATCCTGGAGGAGGAAGAGGACCCGTCGGACCTTCTCATCTGGAACACGGAGCTGTACCGGAAGGCGCAGGAAGCGTCGAAGGGGCCGCAGCGCAGCTATATGGATTTTGCCGATATCATCGGCCAGGAGGGTGCCAAGCGCGGGGTGGAGATTGCCTGCGCCGGAGGGCACAACGTACTGCTCATCGGCGCTCCGGGCAGCGGGAAAAGTTCCATCGCCAAGGCGCTGGCGGGCATTCTCCCGCCCATGAACCTGGAAGAGAGCGCCATCACGTCCAAAGTGTATTCGGTGGCGGGCCGATCCTCCGGCGGGCTGGGCTTCATGCGGTCCCGCCCCTTCCGGGCGCCGCATATATCGGCCTCCAAGGCTGCCATGCTGGGCGGCGGGAGCGGAGATAACATCCTGCCGGGGGAAGTGTCGCTGGCAACGAATGGAGTCCTTTTCCTGGACGAGTTCTGCGAGGCGCCCAAAAGCACGCTGGAAGCGCTTCGGGGGCCGCTCGAAGACCGGAAGGTGACCATCTCCCGGCTCAAGGCCAAGGTGGAGTATCCGGCGTCCTTCATGCTGGTGGCGGCGTCCAACCCCTGCCCCTGCGGCTATTATGGAGAAGGAGACCGCTGCACGTGCTCCCCCGGTCAGCGCATGACCTATCTTTCCAAGCTGAGCGGGCCCATCATGGACCGTATCGACATCCAGCTGTGGGTGCACCCGGTAGAGACATCGGCCCTCGTAAGGGGTGGAAAGGCCGAGCCGTCCCAAGATATCGCCGCGCGGGTACTCAAGGCCCGCGAGATTCAGCGCGAACGCTTTTCGGGCAGCGGCATCTTCTGCAATGCAGAGATGAACGGCAAGCAGCTGGAGAAGTACTGCCCCCTGGACAGCGCCTGCAAGGACCTTCTGGAGAGCATCATCGACAAACTGGGCCTGAGCGCCCGCGCCTACACCCGCATCATCAAGATCGCCCGCACCATCGCAGACCTCGCCGGCTCTCCCTTCATCCAACCACCCCACCTCTCCGAGGCGGCGCTATACCGTTTCCTGGACAGAAGAAATATACTGGATTTGTAGTATCTTTGCAGTATGAAACAGCAAATTCAGATAGCAGGATTGGAAGACCTGGACCGGGCCGCAGGAGAGTTCCTGAAGGCCATCGGGAACAATTCTCTTATTGCATTCTATGCGCCCATGGGGGCCGGGAAGACCACCTTCACCACTGCCGTATGCAAGGCGCTTGGCGTTCAGGAAGACGCCATCAGTTCGCCCACCTTCGCCATCGTGAACGAGTATCGTGGCGGGAAAGGACAGCCCATCTATCACTTCGACTTTTACCGCATCGAGCGGCCGGAAGAGGCGTTGGACATTGGCCTGTACGACTATCTGGACTCCGGAGACCTCTGCCTCATGGAATGGCCGGAAAACATTGAGGGCCTCTTACCGGAAGAGACCCTCAAAGTGAATATTCAGGTAAATGCCGACGGAAGCCGGACGCTAAGCTGGGACGCTTAGTCCTCTTCCTCGGCGTCGCCGTCGGGGTAGGACTGGCCGGAAGCCCAGTCGTTGATGGAGATGGAGCCCAGGTCAAGCTGCTCGCGGCCGACGATGAGGTTCACGGTGGTCAGTTTGCCGCTTTCCAGGGAGATGCCCTTTTCATCAGCATGGGTATAGACATAGGCCGTTTCGCCCACCATGACGGCGATCTCCACGACACCGCCCTGCGGGATGATGAGGTTGGAGTAACTGTAGGTGTAGCCCTTGGCGGGGGCCGCGAGGGCAGCCATCGGCAAGTCGCCGGCCTGGGCCTGGGCCGATGCGGTGATCTCCTTGGCCAGGTAGTCCACGGTGCCGACTGTCTTGGCCTTGACCAGCACCTTCACGTCCTTCTGGGCAGGGAGGGCGCCCCACTGCTCGTTCCACTGGCTGCGGAAGTTCAGGTTTACCTGAATCTTGGCCATGGCGTGATCAAAAGCAAGGGAAACCAGGCCGTCGGAAGCCTTTACACCGTTCAGGTTGGTGGCGATGAGCAGGTCGCTGGCGGCATAGTCCAGCGGATCCTGCTCGAAAGCATCGGCCTTGAAATCTTTTACATAGCGGGCGGGAGCGATGCCCAGGAAGTAGTGCGGATCCACGACGGTCTTCCACAGCATCTGGACACGGGGGTTCCAGACCTGTCCGTCGAAGGTGTTCACTACGCCGTCCACCACCTTCTTGGCGGGGACCTCCGTCGCAGAATCCATCCAGGCATAGACAGAGATGGTATCCTTGGCCGCGAAGGCCGATTTTTCACCGTCGTAACTCACCTTGGTGAGCTCGCCGATAGAGGCCTTCACACGAATCTCACCGGGGACCTCCGGCGCTGCCGGTCCCTTGTTACAGGAAACGGCCAGGACGGAAAACGCTAAGGCTAATATGCTGAGTTTTTTCATAACTGTGCTTCTTTAAATGGGTCAGTTAAAAGTCGGGACTGTCAAACCAATAATTGCCTTGAGGATCGACAGGGTCCTCGGAGCTGACAGGTTCGCTTTCATCAATGAGGATGTAATCCTTGGAGTTGAGCGTTACGTAGATGTTAAGTGCCCAAATACGGGCATCTACGGCCTGGATCAGATCCTGGTTCTCTGCAATATTAAAGACATCGGCCCAGGTGTCTCCCTCGTGATAATAGATGACCAAATTCTCGATCCCGAGGGTGAGCAATTCTTTATCCTGCTCCATAGCCTCGCCGTCTTCCTGGTAGGTGGTGCCTTCGGACCAATCTTCCACGGAGACGGTGCCAAGAGTGATTTCCTCGCGGCCGACGATAAGGCCGAGGGTAGTGATCTTACCGCTTTCCAGCACAATAGGTTCGGCAGCCTCATAGATGAAGTTCTTGCCGCCAATCACCACGGTAATCACGGTTACGCCATTCTGGGGGACTTGCAGGCCGCTGAAGCTGAGTGCATATCCCTGCGGAGTAGTGGTGAGGGCCTGAAGCTGCACCTGGGCGTTGTCGCCGTAGGCGGTCACTTCCTTGGTAAGGTAGTTCACCTTGTAGCAATCCATCGCCGTGGTAGCCACGGAGGTTACTTCCGGCGTGGCGGCCCACTGGGAACGGAACTTCAGGTTCACGTTCAGTTTGGCCATGGCGTGGGAGAAGGAGAGGGACACGGGATTGGGAACAAGGTCATTGGCTACCTTCTGACCATTGAGGTCATTGGCGATGAGAAGGTCGTTAGCCGCATATTGGGTCGGATCCAGGACATATTCATCGGCCGTGAAGCTCGCCACCTCGCGGGCGGGAGAAATGCCGATGAAGTAGTGGTTGTCACGCACGTTCTTCCAGCGCATCTGGGTCTTGGGGGTCCAGACCTCGCCGTCGAATTTGTTCACGACACCGTTTACAACCAGCTTATCGGCCACTTTGTCGGGCTCGCCAATCCAGGCATACAGGGAAAGGGAGTCGCCTTTATCGAAAGTGGTTTTGACACCGCTGGTGGTAACCTTGGTAAGGTCTCCGATGCTGGCTTTCACGGTCATATTCAGGGAACCCGCCTCGGGGGCGTCGGTCTTGTTGCAGCCTGCGAGTACCAAACCCGCTACGGCTACCATATATAATAAAACATTCTTTTTCATAATCATAGTTGTTAAGGGGTTAAAATGCCAGGCAGGCACGGGCCTTGAAGCTGGTGGTATACTTACTGTTGTTGCTGCTCTGCATACTGTAGGTGAAGTCGTAGCCATACGCGTGTGTGAGACTATTTTGATCCGCAGACCAGTAGGTGGCCTTCTGCAAATTCGTACCTCCTACACTATTGAAGGCGGTGCGCAGGGAGTTGTAGCTGCCTGCACCGCTAATCATATTTTCCCAATCGGTGTTGCCGGGCAGTCTCCACGTACCGTTGGAGAATGCCGGAGTGTGTGCGGCGCAGGTAGAACTGGCTGCAAACCAGTCCATAGCACCCTCATCGGTCAATGCCAATGCCAGACCATTTTCGCCACTGACGTAGTTAATGATGGCTATTGCAGTCACGCCGTCCGGCAGGCTGGCATAAGCATAATTCTTGCCGTCATTGCCTATCACCTGTCCCACAACGGGGTCGGTGATGACTAGCTTCTGGCTCTCCTCTTCCATTTCCAGATCTCCCAGGCCGGTGTCTACGGCATCCCAGTCCTCAACGGAAATCTCATCCAGGGTGAGTTCCTCGCGGCCTACGATGAGGCCAAGGGTGGTTACCTTGCCGGAGCGAAGGTCGATAGGTTCGGCAGCCTCATAGATGAAGTTCTTGCCGTCGATGACAATGGTGATCACGGTTACACCCTTCTGGGGGACCTGCAGGCCGCTATAACTGAGAGCGTATTCCTGCGGAGTCTTGGTGAGGGCCTGGAGCTGTACCTGGGCAACATCGCCATAGGCGGTGACTTCCTTGGTGAGGTAGTTCACCTTGTAGCAATCCATCGCCGTGGTAGCCACGGAGGTCACTTCCGGCGTAGCGGGCCACTGGGAACGGAACTTCAGGTTCACGTTCAGTTTTGCCAGGGCGTGGGAGAAGACCAGGTCTACGGGACCCGATCCGGCCTTGATGCCTTTCAGGCTCGTAGCCAGGAGAAGGTCGTTAGCCGCATA
>JAEEGJ010024969.1_pt1 | contig 12317 bp, 8 predicted proteins | sample 8958761 | NCBI WGS metagenome assembly JAEEGJ01 (sample SAMN16246546, study PRJNA631951) | gut metagenome | biome: gut microbiome; feature: rumen; material: RS-attached | host: Bos | place: Iran: Karaj | collected 2018-10 | reverse complement strand
CGAAGGTTCAGGTTGATAAACTTGAATCCGCCACTGTTTTTATAAATGATTTCTGACTTGAACGGCACCGCACCGGCGGTTGCGCATACAGAGAAATTCTGGAATTGGCAGGGCAGCTTGATCTCTGCGTAAGAAGAGAATGCCCGGCTGCCATCCAGATTGAAATCGTCGCCCGCCACAAATGTGTTCCAGGAGGCGGATACGGGAAAATGCTCCAGCGGCAGCTCGTATATGAGCGTCAGCTCCAGATTGTCGTTGTAGCCGCCGATGCCCAGATTGTTTCCAAGGCCCTGCTCCAGTGCCGTGAAAGTGAATCCCTTGTATCTGGCAGTGGCCCAAAGGTCCATCTCCAGGTAGTGATCGCCCTGCAACTCGGTCACAGAGCAGTAGCCCGCCTCGAAGCCGAAGCCGTCTTTATTGTAATTGAAAGTGAAACTGGTCACGATGGTAGGAGTTTTGCCAACAGTGAATCCTCTCCACATAAACTGGGTCGACGCATCTGTCCCCACAGAAAAGCTCCAGTCGCGGGCGGTTGCGCAAAAAACGCCTGCCAAAAACACTATAACGCAAAGGAGAGCCTTTTTCATTTCTGCTTTAGCATAATATCATATCCTGTATCGGCCTGGGCCTTGAGCCATTCAAGCCCCTCGATATATATACCGCCCTCTGCCAAAACTCTTTCGCGCAGCACCGGATTGGCATAATTCGCTTCCAGGACCGTCTTGCCGGAGAAGTTCCAGCTGGCAAGGCATTCCATAGCTGCCGGGATTGCATAAATGATGAAGTCGTAATCTTCCATTCTGACTTCCGGCAACTCTGCCATATGAAGATCCAGCGGGCAGTGGCGCACAAAGGCGTGGCATTTTTCAAAGCTGCGGTTGGTCATAGTCACCGTGCAGCCCGCCTCAAAGGCAGCCACGGCCGCAGCTTTGGCGGCACCGCCGCAGCCCACAACCAGAAGGCGCAGCCCGGCCGCACCGCGGTCTTGAAGAAGTTGCTTTACGCCAAGATAGTCAGAGTTATATCCCACAATCTTGTCGCCTTCTTTCTTGAGGATATTGACGGCTTTTATGGCGCGGACGGCATCGCTGCCGGGGACGCTCTTGTAATATGCCAGTTCCTTGAACGGCATAGTGACATTCACCGCCTCGTAGTCTTTCAGAAAACGGTCGTAGGCCTTCTCAAAGTCGGGTTCTTCTATCAGGTCGTAAGGATACTTGCCGCCGGTGTATGCGGCGAACAGTTTCGGGCTCCGGCTGTGGGAGACAGGGTTTCCTATGATGCCGAATCTCATCTCTTCAGGTTTTTCTGGCGGAGCGCCTCGTAACTCAAAATCGCCACGGAAGTGGCCACATTCAGCGAGTCCATCTTGCCCATCATAGGAATCATTATGTGGGCATCTGCCTTCTCGCGCCAGAAGCCGGTGAGACCGGTGGCCTCGGTGCCGAATACCAGCGCGGTGCTGGGGGTGAAATCTACGTCGTAATATACCTTTGAATCCTGCAGCTGGGCGGTGATGATCTTGAAATCATTGGCCGAAAGCCACTCGTAGGCTTCCTGCGAGGTGCAGGCCACCACGTTGACGGTGAACACCGCCCCGCAGCTGGCACGCACGGCGTTGGGATTGTAAATGTCGGTGAGCGGGTCGCATACTATCACGGCGTCGGCGCCGCTGGCATCGGCACTGCGGAGTATGGCGCCCAGATTGCCGGGCTTTTCCACCGATTCCAGCACAATCACCAGCGAACCGGCCTTTTTCGGCAGGTTTTCCAGCGAGCGCACGGGCGTGTTCATAACCGCCACCAGACCTTCGGTCCCTTCGCGGTAGGCTATCTTTGCATAGGCCGCCTTGGAGAGGGAAAACGCCTTGGGAGCGGTCTCTATAAGGCTTTGGATTTCTTCTTGCTGAATGATGTCGGGGCAGAAATACAACTGGTCCAGAGTGAACCCGGCGGCCAGTGCACGCTCTACCTCGCGGCGCCCTTCTACCACGCACAACCCCTGGCTGCGGCGAAGCGACGACTTTGCCGACAGTGCCACGACGTCTTTAAGACGCTGGTTCTGCAGGGATTCTATGCGTTCCAATGCGGTGGGTCGTTACGCCTCCTGGGCGGGTTTGTCGGCCTTCTTCTCGGGCTTCATCTGCGGGAAGAAGAGCACGTCCTGAATGGTGGTGGAATTGGTCATAAACATCGTGAGTCGGTCTATGCCCATTCCAAGGCCCGAGGTGGGCGGCATACCGTATTCCAGCGCGCGAACAAAGTCCATATCGATGTACATAGCCTCGTCGTCGCCCTTGGCTTTCAGGCGGGCCTGGTCTTCGAAACGCTCGAACTGGTCAATGGGGTCGTTGAGCTCGCTGTAGGCGTTGGCCAGCTCCTTGCCGTTTACAAAGAGCTCGAAACGCTCGGTCAGACGGGGATTGCTGCGGTGACGCTTGGTCAGCGGACTCATTTCCACGGGATAGTCGGTTATGAATGTAGGCTGGATAAGGTTATTCTCGCAATATTCACCAAAGATAGCATCCACCAGCTTGCCATAGCCGAAAGAGGGGTCAATGGGGACATTGAGCTTCTTGCAGGTGTCGCGAAGCTCGTCTTCGCTCATAGAGGAGATATCCACGCCGGCGTACTCCTTGATTGCCTCCAGCATAGGCAGGCGGCGGTAGGGGGCCTTGAACTCTATCTCGTTGCCCCAGACGTCGAACTTGGTGCAGCCGTTGGTGGCCATTGCCACCTTCTCCAGCATCTTCTCTACAAACTTCATCATCCAGTTATAGTCCTTGTAGGCGACGTAAATCTCCATACAGGTGAACTCGGGGTTGTGGGTGCGGTCCATACCCTCGTTGCGGAAGTCCTTGGCAAACTCATAGACACCCTTGAAGCCGCCCACAATCAGGCGCTTGAGGTAAAGCTCGTTGGCGATACGCAGGTACAGGGGGATGTCCAGAGTGTTGTGGTGGGTGATGAACGGACGAGCAGCGGCACCGCCGGGGATGCTCTGCAGTATGGGGGTCTCGACCTCCAGGCAGCCCGCCTCGTTGAAGTATTCGCGCATTGTGGATATGATCTTTGCGCGCTTTACAAACACATCGCGAACCTGAGGATTTACAATGAGGTCCACATAACGCTGGCGGTAGCGCAGCTCGGGGTCGGTGAACCCGTCGTGCACGGTGCCGTCGGCATCGGTCTTGACAATCGGGAGCACGCGCAGCGACTTGCTAAGCACCGTCAGGCTCTTGGCGTGCACGCTCAGCTGGCCGGTCTGGGTAATGAAAGCAAAGCCGGTGATGCCAATAATGTCGCCAATGTCTAGCAGTTTTTTGAAGACGGTGTTGTAGAGGGTCTTGTCCTCGTCGGGGCAGATTTCATCGCGCTTCACATATACCTGGATGCGGCCCGTTTCGTCCTGCAGCTCCATAAACGATGCTGCGCCCATAATGCGGCGGCTCATAATGCGGCCGGCAATGCAGACGTCGTTGAAGTTGTGTTTTTCATCGTCATAGCCGTCTTTGATGTCCTGTGTGGAGGCATTGACGGGGTATTCTGCTGCGGGATAAGGTTCTATGCCCAGCTCGCGAAGTTTTGCGAGGGACTCTCTGCGGAGTATTTCCTGTTCGTTGAGTGTCTGTTCCATAATAACTACAAAAGTACATCTTTTTTTGCCAATAATAAAATAAAGGGGTATCTTTGCTTAATTATGACACCGATTGTAGACAGAAAGTGGATTGTAAAGGAGGCGGGAAACCCCGTCTTGGTGCGTCAGCTGGCACAAGAGCTGGGCATCGACCCCGTCCTGTCCAACCTTCTGGTGCAGCGCGGCATCAAGAGTTATGACGAGGCCCGCGAGTTCTTCCGCCCCGACCTGAGCATGCTCCACGACCCCTTCCTGATGGTGGATATGCAAAAGGCGGTGGACCGCATTGAGCTGGCCGTCAAGCGAAAAGAGAAGATTTTGATTTACGGTGACTACGATGTGGACGGCACCACCGCCGTGGCGCTGATGTACATCTTCTTGAAGTCTGTCACAGACGAGTATCTTCTCAACTACTACATTCCCGACCGTTACGACGAGGGCTACGGCCTTTCGTACAAAGGCATCGACTATGCCCACAAAAAGGGCTGCAGCCTGATCATTACCCTGGACTGCGGCATCAAGGCCATAGAGAAGGTGAAATATGCCGCCAATATGAACATCGACGTCATAATCTGCGACCACCACCTTCCCGACAGCGAGCTTCCCGGAGCTGTGGCTGTGCTGGACCCCAAGCGGTTCGACAATACCTATCCCTTCGATGACCTTTCGGGCTGCGGCGTCGGTTTCAAGCTGGCCCAGGCCTATGCAATGACCCACGGCATTCACCGCGAGCAGGTGCTGGAGCTTCTGGACCTGCTGGTTGTGAGCATCGCCTCCGACCTCGTGTCAGTCACCGGAGAGAACCGCGTGCTGGCATACTTTGGCCTCAAGCAGCTCAACAGCCACCCCCGCAAGGGCCTGCAGAGCATCATAAAGCTGGCCGGTCTGGAAAAGCACCTCATCACCATAGACGAGATAGTGTTCAAGATTGGCCCGCGCATCAACGCCGCCGGCCGTATGGAGTCAGGCCGCACCGCTGTGGACCTGCTGATTGCCGGCGATGACGCAAGCGCCAGCAAAATAGGCGACGAAATCAACAACCACAACAACGAGCGCAAGAGCATAGACCGCGAAATCACTTTCGAGGCCATAAATATGGTCAAGAACAACAGCGATTTCGACAACAAGAAGTCCACCATAGTATACAACCCGTCCTGGCACAAGGGCGTTGTAGGTATCGTGGCATCCAGGCTTGTAGAGGCGTTTTACCGTCCCACCATAGTCCTTACCAAATCGGCAGAAGGGTTCATTGCCGGCAGCGCCCGCAGCGTGGCCGGGTTTGACCTCTACGAGGCCATCGAGTCCTGCTCTGACCTTCTGGAGAACTTTGGCGGGCACACCTACGCCGCCGGTCTCACAATGAAAGAAGAGAACTTTGCAGAGTTCTCCCGCCGCTTCGAAGAGCACGTGGCCAAAGTCATAAACGACGATATCCTTACCCCCATCATAAATGTGGACTCTTATCTGGAATTCAACCAGATAACCCCCAAATTCTTCCGCCTGCTGAAGCAGTTCCAGCCCTTCGGCCCCGGCAATCCTTCTCCGGTATTCTGGTCAGAGAGGGTATACGACAACGGCAACGGCCGCTGCGTGGGCACCGACAACGGCCACCTTAAGCTGGAGTTGATTCAGGAAGAGAATTCATATCCGGCAATGTCGGCCATAGCCTTCAACCAGTCGGACCACTTTGCCCACATTCAGGAGGGCAATCCCATAGATATCTGCTATTCCATTGCAGAGAATTACTACCGAGGCCTGGCCAACATCCAGCTCCGTATCAAGGATATCAAAGACAGGGAGGATATCTTCTAAACAAAACAGCCGGCCCCGCAAGGAGCCGGCTGTTTTGCTGTGATCATCAACTTACAGTCTCTTCTTCAGCTCAGCAGCCAGTTCTTCGTAGCCGGGCTTGCCAAGCAGGGCGAACATATTCTTCTTGTAGGCCTCCACGCCGGGCTGGTTGAATGGATTCACGCCCAGCACGTAGCCGCTTATGCCGCAGGCCTTCTCAAAGAAGTAGAACAGCCATCCGAGGTTGAATTCGTCCATACTGGGGATTTCTACCTTGATCTGCGGGACGCCGCCGTCTATATGTGCAATAATAGTTGCGTTCATAGCGGCCTCGTTGCACTCCTCTACACGCCTGCCTGCCAGATAGTTGAGGTTGTCGAGATTGTCCTTGTCAAAGGGGATGAGCATCTCGCGCCGGCAGCTTGCAACGTGGAGTACGGTCTCGAACAGGGTGCGCTCACCTTCCTGAATGTACTGACCCATAGAGTGCAGGTCGGTGGTGTTGGTCACGCTTGCGGGGAAGATGCCCTTGCCGTCCTTGCCCTCGCTCTCGCCAAAGAGCTGTTTCCACCATTCTGAAACATAGAGCAGACGGGGATTGTAATTCACCAGGATTTCTGTCTTGTAACCGGCGTCGTAGAGCATATTTCTCAGAGCCGCATATTGGATAGAAGGGTTGCTTTCGCTGCGCTCGCTGCAGACTTTCTCAGCCTCCTGTGCGCCGCGGACCATAGCGTCTATGTCATAGCCTGCAAGTGCGATGGCCAGTAGACCCACGGGAGTCAGCACCGAATAACGGCCGCCGATGTTGTCTTCAATGACAAAGGTGGTATAACCCTGTGCTGTAGCCAGACTCTTCAGAGCGCCGCGGTTGCGGTCGGTAACGGCAACAATACGTTTGGCAGATTCTTCCATACCGTATTTCTGCTCTATATATTGCTTCACGATGCGGAATGCTACAGCCGGCTCTGTGGTTGTTCCAGATTTGGAAATAACCACGCAGGCGGTGTTGCGGTCTTCGATGACATCGGTGAGTTCTGCCAGATAATCTTCGCTCATATTGCTTCCGGCAAAGAGTATATGCATCCCTTTATTAGACAGTTTTGCTGTGAAATTGTGGCCTAGCGCACTTATGGCAGCCTTTGCTCCAAGGTAGCTGCCGCCGATGCCGATGACTACCACCGTATCGATATTCATTGCCTGCCAGCGGGATACAACATCCTTGTATTCATCCATCACCTCTTTGGTAATGGTGCTGGGGAGATGGTTCCAACCGATAAAGTCGTTTCCGGCGCCACTGCCTGACTCCAAGGTGTCGAATCCCTTGAGCGCCTTGTCCATATAGGAGTTAATCTGCTGTTCGTTTGCGAATGGCTTGCATCCGCTCTTGTCAATCGTGATCATTTTATATGTGTTTTTAATTTTTGTCCAAACTTCAAAGGTACACCATATGGCTTGAAAATGAAAATCTTTCAAAAATCTTTGGTTAATTGAAAAAATAGCATACCTTTGCATTCCCCAAAGGAACACCTGCCCAGGTGGTGGAATTGGTAGACACGCTACTTTGAGGGGGTAGTGCCTGTTTTAGGGCGTGCAAGTTCAACTCTTGTCCTGGGCACAAAAAAGACCGCAACTGCGGTCTTTTTTTGTGCCCTTTGGCACACCTGTTTTACTAGGGGCGCTGCTCCCGAATACAAAAAAAGAGACCCTTGTGGGGGCCTCTCTAAATCGCCTGAGTTTCTAAAAATTAGAAACGGTCTTCGCTGGAAACGGTGAGTTTCTTGCGACCGTGACGGCGACGTGCTGCAAGCACGCGACGGCCGTTGGGAGTGGACATACGCTCGCGGAAGCCGTGTTTGTTGCGACGCTTGCGGATAGAGGGCTGAAATGTGCGTTTCATATCGTGTATTTTTTATTATTTCGATTTTTTGGGACTGCAAAAGTAAATAGTCTTGAGCAAATTACCAAAAATTATTGCGATATGACCACAACTTTTTTCGTTTCGAACCAATCTTCTTTGAAAAACAGGCTTATATCGCTGATCATCACCTTCTTGGGATTGAGCAGCCAGCGCGAGTAGCACATCTGAAGTTCCGATTCCACATCGCCGCCCTTGAGGCAGATGATGCCTTTACGGTACTTTCCGCGGACCCACGGGATGAATTTGTCCATCGATGTCACGGCGCGCGAAACCACCCAGTCATAGGTGTCGGGCAGGCTCTCTGCCCGGGCGTTGACCGTCTGCACATTCTCCAGCCCCAGAGCTTCGGCCACGGCCCCCGCAACCTTGATTTTCTTGCCGATTGAGTCGCATAGGGTAAACTGGTTGCCTGGATAATAGATGGCTAGCGGGATGCCGGGAAAGCCGCCGCCGGTGCCGACGTCCAGAATGCTCTGTCCGGCAGGGGAGAGGGAACTGTCAAAGGCTGCCGCAATGGCCAGGGAGTGCAGCACGTGGTGCTGGTAGAAGCACTCCATATCCTTGCGTGAAATCACGTTTATCTTGGAATTCCAGTCGGCATAGAGGTCCTGCAGCGCTGCAAACCGCTCGCGCCGCCTGGGGTCCAGTCCGGGGAAATATTTAAGCAGTTCTTCCATTAATGTGCCTCCAGCCAGTTTTTGCCGGCATTGCAGTCCACGATTACCGGGACGGCCAGCTTGCAAACGTTCTGCATCTGCTCCACAACCATCTTCATAAGTTTTTCCCGCTCATCTTCGTACACGTCAAACAGCAGTTCGTCGTGTATCTGAAGCACCATCCGGCTGCGGTAGCCGTCTTCTTTCAAACGCCTGTGCACGGCAATCATAGCCAGTTTTATGATGTCGGCACTGCTCCCCTGGATGGGTGCATTCACGGCATTGCGCTCTGCCAGGCTGCGGACGGTGAAATTCTTGGAGTTGATGTCGGGCAGATAGCGCCGCCGGCCGAAAATGGTCTCTACATAACCCTTTTCTTTGGCGTGGGCGATTACGCCGTCTATGTAGGTCCGGATGCCGGGGAAACTACGGTAGTAGTCGTCTATCAGGTTTTTGGCGTCGGTGCGTGAGATGCCCAGCCGCTGCGCCAGGCCAAACGACGATATGCCGTACATTATGCCAAAGTTGGCCGTCTTGGCCTGCCGCCGCTGGTCTTTGGTGACCTGGTCCACCGGAACCTTGAAAATTTTGGCGGCGGTGGCGGCGTGGATGTCGTCGCCCGTCTGGAAATCGGCCACCAGAGACGGGTCGCCGCTAAGGTGGGCCATAATGCGCAGCTCTATCTGCGAATAGTCGGCCGCCACAATCCAGTCTGCTTCAGGCACAAAGGCGCGGCGGATCTCCTGGCCCAGCGATGTGCGGACGGGGATGTTCTGCAGGTTGGGCTTGACGCTGGACAGACGGCCGGTGGCGGTGAGCGCCTGCGTGAAGGTGGTGTGCACGCGGCCGTCGGCGGGGTCGATATACCCGGGGAACGGCGCTATGTAGGTGGTCATCAGCTTCTTGAGCCCGCGGTATTCCAGAATCATTTCTATCACTGGATGGCGGTCGCTCAGGGCCTGAAGAGTCTCTTCGTCGGTGGGCCAGGCCCCGTTGCGGCTCTTTTTGGCCTTGGGGTCAAGCTTCAGCTTCTCGAAGAGAAGGACTCCTATCTGTTTGGGAGACTGTACGTTGAGGGCGGGGTCTTCTGCAATGTCGCGTATCTGTGCCTCCAGACGGTCAATGTCGCCCTGCAGAGAATTGCCGAATGCGTCCAGCTGCGCCACATCTATCTTGACGCCGGTGTGCTCCATATCGTAGAGGACGCCTATCAGCGGCATCTCTATGGTTTCGTAGAGGCTCCAGAGACTCTTCTCACGGAGTTCTTTTTCTATCACGGGCGCAAGCATTCCGGCGGCGACGCAGCTGCGGCGGGCAGTTTCGGCCTCCTTGCCGGCACTCTCCGGCTCCGCCATAGAAAAGAGGTCCAGCTGCTGTGGTTCACCAGCGGCGGGAGAGTCCAGCTCCATATCCAGATAGCTGCGCAGCAGATAGTCTATCTTGTGGTTGACTTCCGGATTCAGCAGGTAGTGCATTATCTCGATGTCCTTCAGAGGGCCTTTGATCTCTGCCCCAAGCCTGTGCATCGCCTCTTTGAGGCCGTGGCCTGTTTTGGTCACGGACGGGTCCGTCAATAGCGCCAGCGCGGCAGAGTCTTTCAGTGTAAATTCGGCCCACTTGCTGCCGCAGGCCAGGATTATCCGGTCGGCGATGTTCACCGCCACGCTGCCTGAAGTGCGAGCCTGTTTCAGAAGGTCGGCCGCAGGAGCTTCGCTGCACTGAAGATGTTTCGTCTCAGCCACAGCCGCAGGGCCGCCTTCGCCTTCGGGCAGCATCTTCAGCAGGCTGCGGAACTCGTATTTGTCAAACAGCTCGCGCACGGCGGCGTTGCAGCAGGCCGTGAGTGCCAGGTCGCCAATAGAGAAGTCTATGTCGATGTCATCTTTGATGGTCACCAGGAACTTGCTCATCTCTATATGGTCGCGCGCAGCCTCAAAGCTCTCGCGCAGCTTTGGAGTGAGTTCGTCCAGATGGGCATAGATATTCTCTACGCTGCCGTATTTGCCAATCAGTTTCTTGGCGCCGACCTCGCCCACGCCGGCCACACCGGGGACATTGTCGGCGGAATCGCCCCAGATGGTGAGTATGTCTATCACCTGACGGGAATTTTCAATGCCATAGTTGGCGCATATGGCGGCTTCGTCCAGCACTGTGTCGTCGTCGCCCGACTTGCCGGGTTTTAACTGGAAGATGTTGCCGTGCACAGCCTGGCCAAAGTCCTTGTCGGGGGTCACCATATACACCTGCATATTGTCGCCGGCGAAATGCTTTGCGGCAGAGCAGATTACGTCGTCCGCCTCAAAGCCGGGGCGCATCAGCACCGGGATTTCCATAGCCTTCATCAGCTCGCACAGCGGCTCCAGCGCCTCGTGCACCAGTTCCGGGGCCTCGCTGCGGTTGGCCTTGTAGGCGGGGTAGGCCTCGTGGCGGAAGGTGGCCGCGTGCGGGTCAAACGCCACTGCCAGGTGGGTGGGATGCTGCTTGGTGATAATCTCCAGCAGGTATTTTGTGAAGCCGTACAGGATGGAGGTGTCAACCCCTTTGGAGTTGATCATAGGGCGCCTCATAAAGGCGTAGTACATCCTGAAAATCAGCGAATGTCCGTCTATCAAGAATAATTTGTCCATCTTGACAAAGGTAAAAATTATATTCGTATCTTTGCCACCCGCAAATCCCGAATACAAACAATTAATCTTAAATACAATGCGTAGAAAAATCGTTGCCGGCAACTGGAAGATGAATACCACCGTTGCCGAAGGTGTGGCTCTGGCAAAGGAGCTCGTGGCTAATATGAATCAGGTTCCCGCTGATGTAAATCTGGTGGTGGCACCGCCGTTCGTGCATCTGACCAGCGTGGGCGAGGCTATCAAGGATAGCAAGATTGCTCTTTCCGCTCAGAATTGTGCCGATCAGCCCAAGGGTGCTTTCACCGGTGAGGTTGCTGCCAATATGCTGGCAGGAATCGGTTGCCAGTTTGTGATTCTTGGCCACTCAGAGCGCCGTCAGTACTATGGCGAGACTTCCGCAACTCTGGTTCCCAAGATCAAGCTCGCTCTGGAAAACGGCCTTCAGCCTATCTATTGTGTGGGTGAGATGAAAGAGGAGCGTCTGGCAGAGAAGCATTTCGATGTAGTAAAGGCTCAGATAGAGGAGGTTCTCTTTGGTCTCAGCGCAGAGGAGATGGGTCACATCGTGATTGCCTACGAGCCCGTATGGGCCATCGGTACTGGAAAGACCGCCACAGCCGCCCAGGCCGAGGAAATCCACGCCCACATCCGCAGCGTCATCGCCGGCAGATTCGGACTGGATGTCGCCGAGGATATGACCATCCTTTACGGCGGAAGCTGCAAGCCTTCCAACGCCAAGGAACTCTTCGCCGAGAAGGACATCGACGGCGGTCTCATCGGAGGCGCCTCCCTCAAGGCCGACGACTTCCTTGCCATCGCATCCTCGTTCTGATGCCACGGCACATAGGACAATAAATCGGGCGGCTCGAAAGAGTCGCCCGATTTATTTGGTCTGAGTGCTGATTACTTTGCAGCCTCGACAGAAACCTTGCGGAATTCCTTGAGGTCCTTCATAAGACCGAGAGCAGCCTTGCGGGCGCGGGCGCCAGCGGCTTTGTTACCCTTTACGACCTGTGCCTCAGCGTTCTTTGCGAACTCAGCGAACTCAGCGTTGATTTTTTCAACAAGTGCTTTCATGATTAAATTGGTTTTTATTAATGTGTTAAACGTTAATTATCAAAACTTTGCGAAAGATAGCAATAAAAAACTCAAAAAACAAAGTTTTTTAGAAAAAAACCTATTTTTTACGCGTATTAAGTTGATTCATTGCCTTTTCCGCCCCTAAAAGGGCCCAAGTTTTGATACCGCCAATGATTTTCTCGGCAAGTTCGGGAACCTGCGTCATTTCCTCCTCGCTCAGACTGCCCAGCACGAAATCAATCTGGCTTCCTCTGGCAAAATCATTACCGATGCCTACACGTATACGGGCGAACTGGTCGCTTTCCAGAGTCCAGATTATATTATACAGGCCGTTATGTCCCCCGTCACTTCCGCTTCGTCGCATCCTCAACGTCCCGAAGGGCAGGTTAAGGTCATCCGAAACGACTATCAGGTTCTCCACCGAAAGATTCAGTCTCTGAAGCCAGTAACGCACGGCATTGCCGCTGAGATTCATATAAGTGGAAGGCTTCAGGAGGGTGAAGGAGCGCCCCTTGAAGGAGATTTCGCAGACATCTCCGTATCGCTCGGTAGTGAAAACAGCATTGGATGCCTTTGCCCAGGCATCCAATACCATAAATCCCATGT
>JAEEGJ010024968.1_pt1 | contig 12317 bp, 10 predicted proteins | sample 8958761 | NCBI WGS metagenome assembly JAEEGJ01 (sample SAMN16246546, study PRJNA631951) | gut metagenome | biome: gut microbiome; feature: rumen; material: RS-attached | host: Bos | place: Iran: Karaj | collected 2018-10 | reverse complement strand
TGTTCAGCTTGATGGCGGTCTTGCCCTCAGGCGTGAACTTGCTTGCCACACTCTTCTCGATGGCATTCATCATTGCGGTCATCGTGCTGCCGCAGAAAACGGAAAGCACTGACGGCGGGGCTTCGTTGCCGCCGAGACGGTGGGCGTTGGTGGCGGATGCGATGGAAGACATCAGCAGGGTGCCGTATTTCTCTGCAGCCATCAGGGTGCATACGAAAAACGTCAGGAAAAGCATATTCCCCTTGGGGTTGCGGGCGGGAGCCAGCAGGTTCACCCCTGTATTCGTTGAGAGCGACCAGTTGCAGTGCTTGCCGCTGCCGTTCACTCCCTGGAAGGGTTTTTCGTGGAATATTACTTTCAGGTGATGCTTGGGAGCCACCTTGTTCATTATCGTCATCAGCAGGATATTGTGGTCCGCCGCCACGTTGGCCTCCTCGTAGACGGTCGCGCACTCAAACTGGTTGGGGGCCACCTCATTGTGCCTGGTCTTGAGCGGGATGCCGAGCTTGTAGGCCTGCTCTTCGAATTCCTTCATAAAATTCTCGACCCTCTTGGGGATGGCGCCCCAGTAGTGGTCTTCAAGCTGCTGGTCCTTGGCAGCCGGATGGCCCATCAGGGTACGTCCTGTCTGCTGGAGGTCGGCGCGGGAATTGAAAAGGTCCTCGTCCACCAGGAAGTATTCCTGCTCCCATCCGAGATTAGTAATTACTCTGTCTATGTCTTTGTCGAACAGCTTGCAGACCTCCACTGCAGCCTTGTCAACTGCGGCCATCGCCCTCAGAAGCGGAGCTTTGAAGTCAAGGGCCTCGCCGGTATAAGCAACGAAGATGCTGGGGATGCAAAGGGTCTTGTCAATTACGAAGGTGGGAGAAGAAGGGTCCCACGCGCTGTATCCACGGGCCTCGAAGGTGTTGCGGATACCGCCGCTCGGGAAAGAACTTGCATCGGGTTCCTGCTGTGAAAGCACATTTCCGCTGAAAGATTCGAAAGACTTGCCGCCTGGCAGAGGCTCCAGAAATGCATCGTGCTTCTCTGCGGTAGACTCGTTCAGGGGCTGGAACCAGTGGGTATAGTGGGTGGCGCCACGCGAAATGGCCCACATCTTCATTCCCGCAGCAACCTGGTCAGCAATCTTGCGGTCTATGCGCTTGCCTCCCTCAATGGCTTCCATTACGCTTGCGAACGCATCCTTTGACAGATACTCGCGCATTTGCTCTTTTCCGAACACGTCAATTCCAAAATATTCTGAAATCTGCCTGTCGCTGGGTTTGAACTCCACAGATGCACGTGTCTGCATCTGTTCTATAGCCCTGAATCTTGTAGAATCTGCCATATAATCTCAATTTTTCGGCAAATATAGGTACAATTTTGCACTTTTCAGAAGCATACCCCCATTTTTGAGGGGGTACATTCAAGAAAATATAAGTTTTTGAGAAATACGTCATAAAAATTGGAGGATAATAATTTTATATATATTTGCGCGCAACAAAAAAAAACATACCTATGAGACATTCCTTTATAAGTTTTTTGTCAGCTATCGTGCTGATTTCCGCAATATCATGCAATCAAGTGACGGAATCCAACTCTCTGGAGCGCGCAGAACCCTCTGCCGAACTTTCTGCCGCAATGGATCGCTACTATGCAGCCCTCGACACCACGAAAGACGTCACAATGCACAGCATTATGGTGATGCAGCACGGCAAAGTGCTCGCAGAGCGCTGGCTTAACGGCTGGACTCCGGACAGCCTGCACGTGATGTATTCTGTCAGCAAGACCTTCACCGCCACCGCAGTCGGTCTTGCCATCGAAGAAGGCAAGATCAATCTCACCGACAAGGTGATTTCATTCTTTCCGGACAAACTTCCCGCTGAAGTGAGCGACAACCTCGCTGCAATGACCGTATGGGACCTGCTGACAATGTCCGCCGGCCACGACACCGACCACACTTTTGAAGCAATGGGAAAGGAAGGTGGCAACGCACTTTCAGGCGCCAATGGACAGAACGCTGATTTTGACTGGGTAAAAGACTTCCTCGCATACCCGGTAGAGCACAAGCCCGGCGAATTCTATTGCTACAACAGCATCGCTACCCTGATGCTTTCTGCCATTGTACAGAAAGTGGAAGGAGAGAATGTTTTCAGCTATCTGCAACCCCGCCTGTTCGAGCCGCTCCATATTTCCGGCATCCATTGGAGCGAGACAGCCGACGGTATCAACCACGGTGGCTGGGGCCTGTTCCTGAAGACCGAAGACATGGCCAAGATGGGACAGCTCTTCCTTCAGGGCGGACAGTGGAACGGAAAGCAGATCGTTCCCGCAGCCTGGATTGCTGAAGCATCAAAGAAACAGGTGGATTGCGTTCCTGCAGGCGTGCGCGAAGAGCAACTTGCCGAAAGAAATATGACAAAGGAGAACAGCGACTGGCTGCAGGGATACTGCTACCAGATGTGGAGAACCCGCTACAACGGTTACCGTGCCGACGGTGCAATGGGCCAGTTCATCCTCAACTTCCCTGACAAGGATGTAGTCATTGCCTGCACATCAAATTCAAGAAACACTCAGAAAGAACTCAACCTTATTTTCGACAACATCCTTTCCGCACTTTAACGGAAATCAACGGTTGCCGTACATGGCATCGTAATAGTTCTGATAGTCTCCGCTGGTGACATTGTCCAACCACTCCTGGTTGTCAAGGTACCAGCGGACTGTTTTTTCTATGCCTTCTTCGAACTGGAGGGAAGGCTTCCAGCCCAGCTCACGGCTGAGCTTGCGGCTGTCTATGGCATAGCGCAGGTCGTGTCCCGCACGGTCGGTAACGAAAGTGATCAAGTCCTCATCCGCACCTGCAGGACGGCCGAGCTGCCTGTCGACCTCTGCAATCAGTACCTTTATCAAGTCGATGTTCTTCCACTCGTTGAAGCCGCCTATGTTGTAGGTCTCGGCATCCTTCCCATTATGGAAAATCACGTCGATGGCACGCGCGTGATCCTCGACATACAGCCAGTCGCGCACGTTTTCACCCTTTCCATAGACCGGAAGTGGCTTGCGGTGGCGGATGTTGTTGATGAAGAGAGGTATCAGCTTCTCAGGGAACTGGTAAGGTCCGTAGTTGTTGCTGCAGTTCGTGATGACAACGGGCATACCGTAAGTATCGTGGAACGCCCTCACGAAGTGGTCTGACGAAGCCTTGGCGGCACTGTAGGGGCTGTGGGGCCTGTAGGGAGTCTCCTCGGTGAAGAAATCGTCACCGTACACCTCGTGGGCAGAGAAGTCGGACTCCACGCCTTCCGGATGGGTCAGTTCGAGCGCCCCGTAGACCTCGTCCGTAGAGATATGGTAGAAGCGCTTGCCTTCGTAGCCTGTCTTCTCCCACTGCAGGCGGGCTGCCTGGAGCAGCGACAGCGTGCCGAGCACATTCGTCTTCGCAAAAGTGAAAGGATCTTTGATGCTGCGGTCCACGTGGCTTTCCGCCGCAAGATGGATGACTCCGTCTATCCCATAAGCCGAGAACATACCGCAAACGAATTCGAAGTCGCAGATATCCCCCTTCACGAAAACGTAGTTGGACTCGTTCTCCACATCCTTCAGGTTGGCCAGGTTGCCGGCGTAGGTAAGCTTGTCAAAGTTTATGATGCGGTACTGCGGATACTTCCTGACGAAGTGACGCACCACGTGGCTGCCGATGAATCCGGCGCCTCCGGTTATCAATATGTTCCTTTCGTAAGCCATAGTTCTATCGATAGATGAAAGGTGAGTTGAAATCTTTCAGCAGGCCGTGTCTGAGATCTTTGGGAGAGAGTAGCAGTTCTTCGGGAGCAAGCGGCCACTTGATGCCGATGTCCGGGTCGTCCCAGGCAAGTCCGCCCTCAGCCTTGGGTGCATAGAAACCGTCGCACTTGTACTGGAAAAGCGCGGTGCGGCTGAGCACAAGGTATCCGTGCGCAAACCCGCGCGGGATGAAGAGCCTGAGATGGTTGTCGCCCGACAGTTCGACTGCCTCGTAGCGGCCGTAGGTAGGTGACCCCTTGCGGAGGTCCACTGCCACGTCGAGAACCCTGCCCCGAACCACCGAAACGAGTTTTGCCTGGTCGTGGGGCGGGAGCTGGAAATGCAGGCCGCGCAGGACGCCGTAGCGCGAAAAGGCCTGGTTGTCCTGGACGAACTCAACCTTGACGCCGGTCGCGGTCTCAAAATCCCTAGCGTTGTAGCTCTCATAGAAATAACCTCTTCCGTCGCGGAAGATTTCAGGTTCTACGATGACCAGTCCTTCTATTGATGTCTTCTTTATCTTCATCTTATGGCAGTTTGATTGAGAGGGTTGCTTTCGGACATATACCACTCCGCCATCTTCCTGAGGCCTTCTTCCAGTTGGACGGCGGGCCTGTAGCCCATATCGCGCTCAAGCTTGGCGGTGCTGGCGAAGGTCTGCTGAACATCCCCCGCCTGCATTGGAAGGAACTCCTTGACGGCTTCCTTTCCAAGGGCAGTTTCCAGGGCAGAGATGAAATCCATCAGCATAACCGGACGGGAACAGCCTATGTTGTATATCTCGTGTCCGGAAATCGGAATCCTGTCGAGTGTGCGGACCACTCCCTCCACAATGTCGTCTATATAAGTAAAGTCTCGGCGCATATTGCCGTTGTTGAACACCTTGATGGGCTTGCCTTCCAGGATTGCCTTGGTGAAGAGCATAGGAGCCATATCGGGCCTGCCCCAGGGGCCGTATACGGTGAAGAACCTCAACCCGGTCGCTTTCATCCCATAGAGGCTGCTGTAGCAGGATGCCATCAGCTCGTTTGCCTTCTTGGTAGCAGCATACAGGCTCTTGGGGTTGTCGACATTGTCGGTTTCTTCGAAGGGGACCTTCTCGTTGCCTCCATACACCGAGCTCGAACTGGCATATACCAGATGCCGCACCGGATAATGGCGGCAGCACTCCAGGATATTGGCGAAGCCAACCAGGTTGCTGTCGATATATGCCTCAGGATTGTCGATGCTGTAGCGCACTCCGGCCTGAGCGGCAAGATGCACCACTGCGTCGAAACGCTCGCGGGCGAACAGTTCCGGCAGAGCCTTGCGGTCAGCCACATCGGCCTTCACGAAATTGAAGTGCGACGGCAGCTGTGCCAGACGGGCCTGCTTGAGGCGCACGTCGTAATAGTCGTTCATATTGTCGAGACCTACGACTTCATCGCCCCTTTCGATGAGGCGCTTCGAAACAGAAAAGCCTATGAATCCTGCAGCTCCTGTGACAAGTATCTTCATCCGTCAGTCAATTATTGCTTTATGCCTGTTCCCACTGCGCGCGCAGCAGTTCCACCGCCTTGGCGTTGGCCTCTGCACGGTCGCCTGCGCAACCGCATTCGAATGACATATAGTAAGGGAATTCCAGTTCCTTCATTGCGCGGAAACCGTCCACGTAGTAGTCCTTTTCTCCGTCCTCACCCGGAGTGACGCGGCGGCCGCGGCTGGCGATGTGCACGTGGCGGAGATACTGCTTTCCGGCAGACATCAGAGCGCCGTAGTCGCTGGTCTCTTCCTTCATATGCCAGAAGTCACCCATACATTTCACTCCTTCGCTGTTGCTGTCGCGGCAGATGGCCGCAGCATCGGCAACCAGTCTCATATAGAACGCCTCTCCCCTGTTCAGCGGCTCGAGGATCACGGCCGTGCCTTTCGACAGCGCATATTCTCCGAGTTCGTGCAACTGCTCGCAGAGATAGTCCCTGGTCTCGAGAGTATGGGGTTTGCAGGGTTTCTGGTGATTGAAGGCCGGCACCATTATTACGCCGGTGGAACCGATCTGTCCGGCTGCATCGATTATCTCGCGCATCGAGCTGTCGAAGTCGGCCTTGACGGCAGGGTCTTCGGCAAGGATGAAACCGCGGAATCCGGCACAGATGGCTGAAACCTTCAGGTTCCTGCCTTCCAGCGCCTTTGCTATCTGGTCGTAATTCTTCACCAGCTCCTGTCCGCCCGGTTCGTAACCCACGACGCCGAGGCTTTCCATATAATCGAATTTCTCAGCGTAGCTCTCGCCGACGGCGATTCCGGTCTGGAACGAGAGATTCAGCGAGACCTTTGATTTTGCGGGTTTGGGAGTGCAGGATGCCAGCACGCTTGCAGGGCCTCCCGCGAGGGCTATTGCGGCCGCTCCGGCCGCTGTGGTTTTAAGAAAATTCCTTCTGTCCATAGCAGATTATTTAGCTGATCCAGGAACGGGAACGGTGTATTTCTTGAGATCGAGAGGGCCAATCTTCAGGCTGTCCATATCTGCAGGCAGATAGTCCTGGTCCATCGCGCTGATTTCGTCCCAGGTGACAGTCTTGCCGGTGTACGCTGCCTCACGGCCCATTATTCCGGCGAGGGTAGACATTCCGCACTGGGTGGCTTCGTCGAGCATCTCGCCCTTGCGGATGTGGTTAACCCAATCGACGTGCTCGAGGGTATACGGATCGTGCTGCTGGAACTCGGCCTTGGCGGCTTCCTCGTCAAACTTCCAGATAACATTTCCCTGAAGGTCCTTGATGGCGTGCTCAACGCTGTTCCACGAGCCCTTGGTACCCTGGACATATTCGCTGACGTTGCCGGAGCACCCGTCGATCTGGCGGCAGAACGAGTGCATATGTATGCCGTTCTCAAACTCGAAGTCAATGCTGAAGTTGTCGTACTGGTCACCAGTGATGCGGCGCTGGCGCGAACCGACTCCCGTGGCCTTTACGGGATGGATTCCGCCGGCCATCCAGAGGAAGACGTCGATGTTGTGGACGTGCTGCTCTACGATATGGTCGCCTGACAGCCATTTCCAGTTCACCCAGTCGCGGATGTTCCACTCCATATCGCTCCAGCCTTTCTGGCGCTCGCGATACCAGAGCATTCCCTGGTTCCAGTAGACGTTGCCTCCGGTGATCTCGCCGATATATCCCTGCTGTATCTTTTCAAAGGCTGCCACATATGGACGCTGGTGATGGCGCTGGGTGCCGGTGACTACGGCGAGTCCCTTGGCCTGGGCCTGCTTTGCGGTGGCCATAATCAGGCGATAACCCTTTGCATCGACAGCAATCGGCTTCTCGAGGAAGCAGTGCACACCTTTGGAAACTGCATATTGGAAGTGATAGGGACGGAATACGGGAGGGGTTGCGACCACTACCATATCTACTCCGGAATCAATCACTTTCTTGTATGCGTCAAAACCCACGAAGCAGTTGTCGGCTGTCAGGGCCTGGCCTTTCTCCTGCATCTTCTTCAGGAAAGCATCCGTCTTGTCCTTGAAGGTATCGCCGGCAGCGGTGACCTTGATGCCGTTGGCTGCCGCCAGCAGATTGTCGATGGCGCCCGTACCGCGGCCTCCGCAGCCTATCAGGCCGACCTTAAGTTCGCGGCCGTCGTCGGCCTTGTCAGGAAGCTCGGGGATATAGTATTCACCGGGTTGTTTCAGGGGAACGAGCCTGGCGTCACCGCCTTTGCCGCTGCACGAAGACAGGATGGGGGTCGAAGCAACTATGGCCGCTCCTCCGATAGCTGCGCTGCAGCCGAAAAATTCTCTTCTTGAAAGTTTCTTCATAGTTATATGTTTATTGTTCATTCGTCATTTCAGTTCTTCCGGCACTTCACATACCACACGGAAGCCTATTCCCTTGACATCCGAATACCACCAGATGCTCTTGGGGTTCTGGGGATCGGTCCTCAGCCAGGCGTCGTGCTCAGTGTGGCTTCTGGATGCGCAACGCACATCGGCCGCATCGGAAGCATAATAACCGCCGCGCACCACATATTCTGTTCCGCTCTGAGGGCCTTTAGGGTCCACAGCTCCATCCTGCAACGCACCGTATGCATCCTCGGCATACCAGTCGGAGCAATATTCCATCACGTTGCCGAGCATATTCTTCAGCCCGAACGGATTGGCCGCGACACGCGACGGTTCCTGAGTGCGGTTGCCGCTGTTGGCTGCATACACCACGTTGCCCGCTATAACGGCGGTATCTGCCTTGAACACGCCCTTCAGGAAACCTTCCGCTGAGAACTTCTTGGGATTGCCCCCGAAATAATACGGGTCGGAAGTGCCTCCGCGCGCAGCATATTCCCACTCAGCCTCGGTAGGCAGGCGGTATTTGCGGCCGGTCTTGAGCGACAGCCACTGGCAGAAAGTCTCAGCGGCATAGTGCGTCATCGTTATGGCGGGACGCGAGCCCATTCCCCAACCCTGGTCTGGAGCGCCGAAGGGCGGAGTCGGGCCGCTGACGGCGTCTATGTCCTCGCGAGTATTGTTGGCATATATTGTCTCAGGAGAGGTACGTCCTTCGGACATCGTCTCGCCATAGAACGCCCAGAACTGGTCCCAGGTCGTCTCCACTTCTGCCATAAAGAACGGTGACAGTTCCACCCTGCGCTGGGGGCCTTCGTCGTCCTTGCGAAGCGGTTCACCGGCAGGAGATCCCATCTCGAACGAGCCGCCGGGAACTGCAATCATCCTGATGGAAGCGGAAGTTCCGGGAATAGTCTCGGTGAAATCAGCAAAGGAGGTCATCTCTCCCCGTGTTTCATATACAGGACCGGCTGCGGCCGGAACGGTCTTCATACTCTCGTGCTTGTAGTCGGGATCGTAATGTCCGGCGTCCAGATGGCAGCTGATGCACTGCAGTTTGTATTTGGCTGCATTCTCCTCGTAGTAGAGGTGGGCCACGACGGCTTCGTCGCTCACTCCTTCGGGATAGAGGTTGGTGTGGCATTTGACGCAGGACTCGTTGTAGACTATCTTCATCGCGTGCTCCATCTCGCCTTTCGCATCCCAGTCAATCTTGTCTTTGTTCTTGAGGAGATATGAACAGATGTCTTTGGCACCCATCTTCGTCTTGGCCAGGAAATGGCGCACCGGCATATCCTCGGGAGGAAGGTGGCAGGCAGCGCAGTCGGTCACCGTGCCGGAGCCGTTGCTGTAGTGCATCGACTGCTTCCAGGCTGCGTCGGCATCGGTGTGGACGTGGCACGACATGCAGTATTCGTTGGTCGACGTCTTGGCGTAGGTATAGTGGAATCCCGCCATAAACGCGCAACCGACCACGATTCCGCAAAGAAGTGCCGTTATTATCCCCTTTTTTCTAGACATTACTGTTCAATCATCCGCATCAGATATTGTCCGTACTGGTTCTTGATCATCGGTGCGGCGTCTTCCCTCACCTTGTCGGCATCTATCCAGCCGTTGCGGTAAGCTATCTCTTCCAGGCAGGCCACCTTGAGCCCCTGCCGCTTCTCGATGACTTCGAAGAAAGTGGAAGCCTCCGCCAGCGAATCGTGGGTGCCTGTGTCGAGCCAGGCGAAGCCGCGGCCCAGCAACTGCACTTTCAGCTTGCCGGCCTCAAGGAAGGCCTGATTGACGGATGTTATCTCAAGTTCGCCCCTTGCGGAAGGCTTTACGTTCTCGGCGATGCCTACCACTTCGTTAGGATAGAAATACAAGCCTACTACGGCATAGTTGCTCTTTGGCTCGGCAGGTTTCTCCTCTATGCCCACGCAGTTGCCGGACTTGTCGAACTCAGCCACGCCGTAGCGCTGGGGATCGCTCACCCAGTAGCCGAAGATGGTAGCCTTGTCGTTATGCTCGGCCTCCGCCACTGCGGCTGCCAGTTTCGGCGTAAAGGAATCGCCATAGAAGATGTTGTCTCCGAGCACAAGGCATACGCTGTCGCCGCCGATGAACTCTTTTCCTATGATGAAGGCCTGCGCCAGGCCGTCGGGACTGGGCTGCTCCGCATACGAAAGATTCACTCCGAAAGCCGACCCGTCGCCGAGAAGGCGCTTGAAGCCGGGAAGGTCATAAGGGGTGCTTATGACAAGGATGTCACGGATGCCGGCCATCATCAGCACGCTCAGAGGATAATAGATCATCGGCTTGTCGTAGATGGGAAGCAGCTGCTTGCTGACGCCTTTTGTGATGGGATACAACCTTGTGCCGGAGCCGCCGGCGAGAACTATGCCTTTCATAGGAGTATAATTTTGGTAAATTTAGTTTTTTTCTGCGTAAATTTGAACGTGTTTTCCAAAATTGTAGAAGCGGTAAATAATGTCGTCTGGAGCCCCGCGCTTGTGGTGCTTCTGATTTTTGCCGGCCTGTTCTTCACCTTCCGCACCCGCTTCGTCCAGGTCAGAAGGCTGGGCCATATGGTCAGGCTTCTTTTCACAAGACACGACGATGCATCCCGGGAGGATTCCGGCGACAAGGCCGAGGCCGAGGCCGTAGTTCCCAAGAACAAAGTGTCTTCGTTCAGCGCATTCTGCATGGCCCTCTCAGGCCGTGTGGGCACCGGAAACATCGTGGGCGTAGCAACAGCCATCGCGCTCGGCGGCCCCGGGGCAGTGTTCTGGATGTGGGTAATCGCCTTCTTCGGCGCTTCTACGGCTTTCGTGGAGTCTACCCTTGCGCAGCTCTACCGTTTCCCCCACCATTCAAGTTTCCGCGGAGGCCCGTCCTGCTACATACAGGAAGGGCTGCACAAACGCTGGATAGGCATCGCGTTCGCCGTCATCTGCATCATCGGCTACGGTATGTTCCTCACCACCGTGCAGGCCAACGGCGCTTCACAGGCATTCCTGAACTCCTACAACATATCTCCCCTTGCCACAGGCATCGGACTGGCATTGATCCTGGCAATCGTCATCATCGGAGGAGTGAGGCGCATCGCTGACGTCGCATCGGTCGTAACGCCTTTTATGGCTCTGGGCTACATCCTGATAGCATTGGTAGTGCTGGCTTGCAATGCCAGGCAGATCCCTTTCCTTTTGGGACAGATTGTCACCAACGCCTTTGGAATAAACCCCATTGCCGGCGGCATCATCGGCTCTACCATAATGATGGGTGTCAAGCGCGGCATTTTCTCGAACGAGGCCGGACAGGGCGGCGGCGCCATCGTCTCGGCGACCGCGAACACGAAACATCCCGTCCAGCAGGGCCTTGTCCAGGCGTTCTCGGTCTATGTCGACACCCTGCTCGTCTGCACGGCTACTGCACTGATGATCCTGTCTGCCGGAACTTACAACATCTTCGACGCCAAGACCGGCGAAATGCTCGTGGCCAACGCCCCCGAGCTCGGCAACAACTACGTGAATTTCACCCAGGCCGCAGTTGACTCTGTTTTCGGAGGCTTTGGAAGCCAGTTCGTGACCATCGCCCTCATCTTCTTCGTCTTCACCACCCTGATGGCATATTACTTCTATTCCGAGACCAGCATAATCTATATCTGCCGAGAGGTGGCCAGGAAGCACAAGAAGCAATATTCCCGCAAACTGGAGGACTTCTTCATCTGGACTTTCAGAATCCTGCTGCTGGCTTCGGTGGTGTTCGGTGCCGTCCGTGAGACTGACGTCATCTGGAAGCTCGGCGACATCGGCGTCGGCCTGATGGCCTGGGTCAACGTCATCGCCATCCTCATCCTCAGCCCCCAGGCCATCCGTGCCCTTAAAGAATACGAGGGCCGCCTCAAGAAATAGAAACGCCTTCCGCAGATTGTCCGGGAAGGCGTCTCAATCGCAATAACACTTAAAAGAATTTATTTCTTGCCACAGCCACAGCTGCAATTGTTTTTGCATTTGCTGCAGTCACAGCCGCAGTTGCAGTTTACGTTGCCGCCGCTGCAGGAACAGCTGGCCTTGCCGTTTCCGATGCCGACTATCTTCAGCACGAAGTAGGCGACGGCTGCTGCTATGATTGCGTATGTGATTATGGCTTGCATTTTCTATAACAATAATCCAACGTGCCAGAATATGAATGATACTATCCACGCCAGGCCGGTGGTGTAGACCACGCTGAATGCTGCCCACTTGCGGCCGGCTTCTTTAGCTATGGCGGAGATAGCCGCTATGCAAGGGAAGTAAAGCAGTATAAACAGCAGGAAGGTGTAGGCCTTCAGCGGTGTGAAGAAGGCGTTGCCGTTCTCGTCAGTCACGGACTGAAGTTTGGCCTGCAAGCCTGCAGTGTCTTCCTCATTCTCGACTTCCTGTGCATCATACAGGACACCGAGCGACGAAACCACGACTTCCTTGGCAGCCAGACCGGTTGCGAGACTGACGCCCATCCTCCAGTCAAAACCCAACGGTTTTACCACGGGCTCGATAGCGTGGCCTATGCGGCCTATGTATGACTGCTCAGCCTGCTCGGCGGGAGTCATCTCGGTCTTGGGCCTCGGGAAATAGCCAAGCGCCCATATAATAACTGATGCAGCCAGGATCACCGTTGCCATCTTCTTCAGATAGAGCACGCTCTTGTCCCACATATGCACGAGGATATTGCGCACGGTGGGGAAACGGTACGGAGGGAGCTCCAT
>JAEEGJ010024967.1_pt1 | contig 12318 bp, 15 predicted proteins | sample 8958761 | NCBI WGS metagenome assembly JAEEGJ01 (sample SAMN16246546, study PRJNA631951) | gut metagenome | biome: gut microbiome; feature: rumen; material: RS-attached | host: Bos | place: Iran: Karaj | collected 2018-10 | reverse complement strand
GATTCTCTTTCAGATAGTTATAATCATGAGTTGAAAAACTGAGCAGACCACCTGTCTTAAGAACTCTTTTGCATTCCGACAGATATCTGCTCTTCAACTCGTCTCCATACAACAATCCGAGAGTTTGCGCCCAGATAAGTACAACATCAAAAGAATTATCAGGGAAATCCAGATGTTCTCCATCATATTCGCTAAATGATATCTTATATCCTTTGTCAGCAGATAACTGCTTTACTCGTGATATAACTTCTTTCGAAATATCGATCCCGACTACTTCAAATCCGAGATCATGTAATGCGAATGCTTCACGGCCCAAACCGCACCCAATGTCCAGTATCCTTGAGCCAGGAGAAAAAAGTTTGGAAACTGATTTTTCCCATTCTTTCAATGCAGGTCTCCAGTCCAGCATTTCATCAACGTTTTTGGTATCCTCATACCACTTTGAAACTTTATCGTTCATAAGAAAAATCCTATCAATTACTAGCTGCGACTTCACTTACACCTAAACACACTAATCCTCTTTAAACAACTGCTCCAATATCTGATTACGGTTATTAACAAACATTTTAGTAATCTTATAGCTGTCAGTTTCCTCGTATTTACACGGTTCAATGCGTTCTCCGTCAAAACTCATTATCTCAGCTTCGGGAAAACCGAGCAATATAGGCGAATGAGTAACGATAATAAACTGTGCCCCGGCTTCCACGCAGCGCCTGATCTCAATCATGAGTGTTAATTGTCGTTGTGGTGATAATGCTGCTTCAGGCTCATCCAACAGATAAATGCCATTGCCTTGAAACGTCTCCCGGACTAATGCCAAAAAGCTTTCGCCATGCGAACGTTCATGATAGTGCATTGGTTTTCCGCCAATTCCCTTGCTGTATTCATCTTCTGCCGTTGCTACATTATAGAAACTCTCTGCACGCAAGAAATAACCATTCCGGGCACTTTTGCATCCTTTGATCAGACGGATCGCATCACAAAGATTCGAATGTGAATCATACGTAGAAAAAGAATAATTCTTTGTTCCGCCTTCCGGATTAAATCCAAGATTAACGGCTATAGCTTCAAGGAGTGTCGATTTCCCGGTTCCGTTTTCGCCGACAAAAAAAGTGACTCTGTTATTAAATTCAAGATGCTTAATGTTGTATATGACCGGGATATCAAGAAGATAACTTGACGGTTCAAGTCTTTCTTTAAAAAACTCTAATCCTGAAATATACAAATCCGAAAACCCATTCATTAGTTATTCTTCCTGATTATTTACTGAACTTGGTATATTTTTCGTCAGACAGTCTTCTCGAAAACGATAAAACCGATGTCGTAAGGATGATCAAAGATCATGACATTGCGGCCTTTGAGTTTCTCGCGAAGGATCATGATGACGATAAGGATATCACCTGCACCTCCAAGTATGTGGGTAATCCCAACGAGAAGAATAAACGGGTTTGCCGTTAATATGGCGGCAACACAGGATCCAACGCCTAAAATCGTCATGGGCAACAGGGCACCTATGATGAACAGGGGCTTTTTCATCGGACTCAAACAGGTACAGTACGGAGTCAGTGTTTCCTTTGCAAACCCGAAAGCCACGTCTTTCCAACCGTTCTTGGAGACCAATGAATACCAAATACCGTGAATCAGCTCGTGTATCGGGAAAAATACAACGATAACGACGATAGCCAGGATCAACCACAAAAAAGCAAACTTACCATACATCTGCATGGCAGGTTTTGGCATGAAGTTCATTCCGTTGCGGATTATGTATATTGCAACCATCAGGATAATGAGGGGTAAAAGCGAGAGGTTTCCAACGATATTGGCTGTCTTTACCGATATGAGCTTGTCTTTCCTGACGAATCCATCACTCTCAAGTTCAGCCTGCCGTCTGTTAAGATTCCTGACACGAATTGTCTCAGCCTCGGAGAGCAGACGCTCACCGTCTTTGGTCTGTACCTTTATCTGTTTCTCTTCTTCCATAAACTTATCCTTCGATGTCTGCCCAATCGGTTATCTCAGATTTTCGGACAAATAACGTTCGTCATCAATATCTCGTTTCCTGTTTATTTACCTTACTAATTACGATTACGCTTTACTTCATCCATCTCAGCTATCAATTCTTCCAACGTATGATATTCTCCGCCCCACCATTCGAAAACATGCATTCCTTCATCTTCAAGAACGGACTCGCTTATAGTCATGTCGATACCCAATTTCTTCAGTAAACCCTCGCGATCCAATTTCTCATAATCGAAAGGACACAATTTGCTAAACTCCTTATATGAAACACCACAAACTATCTTGTGAACGCCTAGCGAAGCAATAGCACCCAGACATCTTTCACAAGGAGCACAGCTCGTGTATAAAATAGATTCTGCCAACACATCGTCAGAATATTTATTTGCACATTTGTGTACAAGATTGAATTCGGCATGTCCGAAGATCTTCCGTTCAAAATCAGCGGTATTCTCCGCTTCCTCTAATATCTCTCCGTTATGGACCAGAACTGCGCCAAAAGATTCATGACCTTTTTTTCCTGCGCTAATAGCCAGTTCATAACACTTTCTGATGTATTCTTCGTTGCTCATTCTATCCTCATATACTGTATATTAATTGAACTATTTTCTGTCTTCTAATATCTTCTTTATTTTCGTTTCTGCGTCAGCATTTTTGCCAAGGCCATCTATGAGTTCCGGCCAAAAAAGATAATCAGAAACGTCATCCAAACTCGTATATGACCAATATTGCTCAAAATATCGACACTCTTCAATTGTTTTTCCAGTCAGTTCTTTAAGACGCGCGCCTAATCTTTCAATCTCCCTTAGGATATCAGGACTGTTAACATCCTCCTCGTCGTAAATAACGGCTGGACGGTCTATTATCTCTCCAACTTCTTTCCTAGCTTCTTCCATAATACACCTGCCCGTATTATTCTTACGGACAGGCATATTATATCATTCAACATATGAACACATTTATCCGGGCTTTTAAAGAATCAGCTTCTCAAACTCGGAATAAACCTCTTCGCTGCTCCAGCTCTTAAGCTGGCCCAGGATAAACTGCAGTTTGGTGTCTATCCATTCTCTGGTATAGTTCCTCATATTGTTTGCAGCTTTCAGGCCGTAAATGCGGTTTATTTCTTCCAGATCCTTTTCGCGGATACCGGCACAAAAATCAATATAGCCGTCGATCTTAGCCATGAGTTCCTTCCAGCATTCAGCTGCCTTCTCCGGTTCGTTATTCCTTAAGTAAGCACCGATCAGAAACTTATAAGTATCACGGCAGAATCCCTGGCAATGTGCCTTCATCTTTTCATTTTCCATGAATCTGTCAATGATGGCGATACCCCATAAACAGTTCTGCTCCATCTCATTCAAAGGACTGACCCACATCATGCTCTCGGCTGTATAGAGGATCTGCTTATTCAGAGCTCTTATGAAGATCTGATAATTATCCCTTATCTGAGCATTCCAGTTTTCTTTTCCCTCATCAGTCGATATATCGATGTAATAAGGAAGGAGCGATTCCCGGATCATGTTGCTGCCGATGGACGGAAGTGCTTCAACATGCTGACGGCCTTTCTCCCATCTCTGAGTATGCCAGCAGAGCCACGCAAGGGCGAAATGGCATTCATCAGAAAGCTTCTTGCTTCCCGAATATCTTATGACCTGCATTGCCCTGTTCTCTGCATTTCTTACGATCTGATTCCACAGCTTGCTGTCATCTTTTAACAATCCTGTGTAGTATGAATTCTTAGGATTGACAAAGCGGCTCATATGACCTACTGCCTGAACATAACTTGTCATGATGCCGTAGTTGAAGATGTTCTCTTCACATTGCTGATCGAGATATTCCACGGCATTATATGCGCCCTGCGAAGATTCACCGCTGTCGCGCAAAGAATTAGCTTTCCTGGTTACTTCTTCCGCAAGCTTTACATCATAACTGTCAGTATTGAAGCCGAATAATGCATCGATCGACACGTTGAGCGCCTGCGCCAAAGGAATCACCTGAGTGATGTCCGGAAGGCCTGCTCCGCTCTCCCATCTGCTTACCGCCTGACTGGTGATGCAAAGCATTCCTGCCAGTTCCTCCTGTGTCATTCCAAGATCATGACGGTATTTCTTTATGTTATTTCCCAGTGACATTTTCAGTTACCTCTCTATTGTTATTCCGAGGATGCATCTTCGTTAGTCTCAATATATCAGAGGCGTTATGAGAATCCTAACAATTTGTTTTTGGGAAAAATCCAAGCGTGAATTGATATAATTACCATAATCAGAGAAGAACCCTTCCCTTTTATGATGAATACAATTCTCTGGATAAATTGGAAGTGTACTTTGATCAGAACAGAAGTCACAATCGTGATGGTTTCGATGTCGTCAGGCACAATGCTTACGGATGCTGTATTGCCGCTGTCTTATGTGCAAACGGCAAATTTGAGAAATGCAGGCAGTTTCTTGAAGAAGGCTTAGTAACTGATGAACAGAGGAATGAGTAATATTATTCCCAATCTGTCATGGAAGGTAAGGATTTTTCCTCTCGGCATTTAGCAACAGCCTTGACACTCTTTTTTCATAAAATTTGACCCATATGGTAGTTATTGTTGCCATAATGATCATTGTAATAATCTGAGCTTTTACACCGTAGAAATCATATCTGATCGATTCGGGGACAGCATTGATAAGCATATGTGTCAGTACGCACAGCCATACGCTGCCTGTTACCTTTCTTATCGCACCCAGTATAAAGCTAAGGCCGATACATCCGAAAACGAATGCAAGGAAATTCTTTCCGTACTGATTTACTCCAGGGATAAAGAACAGCGGCAGGTGCCAGAATGCCCATATCAGTCCCATTATCAATGCCGCAGGTACAAAGCCGAATTTCTTATCCAGCTCGGGGAATGTTATATACCGCCAGCCTGCCTCTTCAAGTCCGCCTCCGACAAGCATAATGGGGAGCATAAGGATGATCATATACAGGGGAGCTTTGTTTTCACACCCGCCTGCTAAGCACAACACTAAGGTGTTGAGTGCGACAAGAATGATCACTGCTATATAAGACCATGCACTCTGCTTGAAATCGAACACATTTTTCAGCCATTCTTTGAACCCCTTTACTTCGCCGTTCTTTTTCAAAGCGATATAAGAGGCTATAGTGGTGGAAAATGCTCCAAGAGCATAGGGGAGGTTTATCCATATGTGATCCGATTTAATGATGCCGTTTAAGCCAAGGATAATGCACAGGCCCCAGCAGACAAGTATGATTGGAAAAGTGATGATAAGATGATCCTTGAAAGTTTTAGACATAGTATGCTCTCCTCTGTAATAAATGGTTCTGAGTGCCTTTTTGGGTCTTCCGTACATTAGACGGATTAAAACGGATTTCGTTACAGGGATTTCCAAGGAAATCTTTATATTATTTCCGAACCTTTATGTGCATCGCACTTGAATAAATACCGGTAATCTTGTCAATAGGAATACCAGGTCCAACGGGTTTGGAAAATTCAATTATGCAGCCAATAAGAACCAGCGCAACGATGGAGATATAAACAAAACTGTTATTATGACTTTCTTTTTCATCTTGTTGCCTATACTGATAATTAATACATCTCTTCCCGTATCTTTCTCATCCTCGACCAAACATTATCTCCGTAATTACTGAGCATGACCGTTATCATTCCATTGTTGGAATTATATTCGGAGATGGCGCTTATTCCGTCGTCAATTCCTTGCATATACACATAGTCCTGCCCTTTAGGATTATCAATGATCCAGACTCCATAACCGTAATACCCTTCCTCCGGGTCCGTCCCGTCCCCGCTCTGCTTGGAAAACATTTGCGTTACCATCTGCTCAGACAGAAGCTTGTGTTCAAGAAGTCCTTTCCAGAACTTCACTATATCTTCCACAGTTACGAATGCACCACCGTCACCTGTGCCTCGTGCACCGACAGAGTAAATGTTCGTACGGTAATCATCCGTATCAGGACAATAGATGTAACTGTTTGCACACTTTGAGGGGAGCTTGTCAAAAGAAAAGTATCCCGTACTGCTCATGCCGCATCTGTCGAAAACATTCTGCTTAAGATAAACATCAAAATCCATTCCGGTAATCTTTTCGATGATCGACGCAAGCAATACGTATCCGGAATTATTGTACTGAAACTTCGTTCCTCTGCTGTACATCATCGGCTTATCAATAAACAGTGGCAGCATGTCTTTGTTATGTCTGATCCTGTAATTGGGATAATCGGTCCATAATGCCTCATAATCATCCATAACCGATTCATCGAAATAATCAGGTACACCGGATGTGTGATTCAAAAGTTGTCTGACCGTAACATCAGGATCTATTTGTTTCAGATCAAAATCCAGGATCACTCCGATAGTATCTTCGAATCTCAGTTTCTCTTCTTCGATCAGCTGAAGTATGCCCACAGCAACAAAAGTCTTGCCCATGGATGCAGATGCAAATCTGGTATCGAACGTATTCGGGATCTCATTTGCCAGGTCAGCAAAGCCACCGCTGTAATTCAGCAGAACTTCGCCGTCTTTAAATATATATGCGTTTCCTCGAAATTCTTTATCCATCGCCATATTTATCCTCTTAGCCCGTTATCCTATCTAAGGGTTACCCCTTCGTAAATCATTATATCATGTGTGTAAAGAAGACTTGCTTCTTAGCTTTACCTCATTCTTAAACTACATATTTTTTGACTTCAGCTGTACCCAATCGGTTACAGCTGAGGTTTTTTGAACTTTTTCTCGAGTTTTTTCTGAAAAATGGTCAAAAAACAGGGAGTCAATGTCCAGTAGTAGTGGAGGGGTTAATATCCCGGTCCTCCGCAGGGGGGGCAGAGCAAATACTGCGGAATTACATACCATGAAGCCAACAGTTCAAAGCATACGGCTAACAGTTATTTCAAAGGAACACAGAGCTTCACGGGTGAAAACTACGAAGGAGGAAAAAGTATTGGAAGATAAATGCAAAGTGATTGCCATCGCCAACCAAAAAGGCGGCGTTGGGAAAACAACCACTGCAGTCAAACTCGGTGTCGTATTAGGAATATTCTATAAAGCAGTTTGAAACTGTTGATCTGATCCCTTCTAACATCAGCACTCTCGGCAGAAACAACAACACAATGTCATTTTTGCCGAACTTATTCAGTATCAATCAGATTTTTGTCAGCTCAAACAGAGTTCTTATCAGCCTTTTTCCAGAACGAGAAATGGTATCCATTACCGTATCCTATCTTCTCATAAAACGGATCTTCGCCACCGGACATATGCGTCGCGCCGAGAGCTTTCATCGTGCGGTAGTGCTTTGTGAGCGCAGCTGCGGCAAGCCCCTTTCTGCGATGCTCAGGAGAGGTGCAAAGGGGTTCCATATAAGCCAGCTTATTCTGCGGGATCCACCACATTCCTGAAAAGCACGCATACTCGCCGTTCTCATCCGCGATAACAACGTCGTACTCATGTGTGGAATGAGGCGATGGTGCCATGAATTCGGCTACGCAGTCTTTGTGCGATTTTGCGGGCGTCCAGTCATTGCTGCCGTCGTACTTATCCCAGTCTGTGAATTCCTGTTCGTCACCATGGTCGAAGCCGTACCAGCATAGCCTGGAAAGCTTGAGAACATCGATATCGGAAGGCTCAACAAAATGATATCCTTCCGGCAATTCGTAATTCAGTTCGTTCTCAAAATCAAACACGTGGCTCTCGTATTCAAATACCATTTCAAATCCGCGCTTTTTAGCAGCCTCTATTAGGAATTCCTGTCCGTTGAAAAGAACAAACTGCTGATTGCCGTCAAAATCCGGCATAGTCGTGACCGCATAATCTATCAATTCGTCGGCAAGATACTCGTAACCTTTTCGAACTGCGAAATAAATATCAGTAACCGGTGCTTCATAATAGACGAAAGCAACGGTCTTATCGCCATCAAACCACAGTCTGTCCAGATGCGAATAAGACGCATCCATCCACGACGCGCGGATCGCATGCTCGAAAAACGGAGCCGGCATACCGCTGCCGTTCTCTCTGTCATAGATATCGACAAGAAAATCCCATACAAGATTTATGTCAGTCAATAATTGAAATTGTTTTGTTGTCATAGCCATATATTCTCCTTTAGATTGCTGGTGATATCAGGATCATGTCCCCTTATCATCGTTATACGTTCTCTCGTATCTTTCTTTCGCTCTGGACCAGGGCGCTAATTCGTTATAGTTATCATCTTTGACCGTACAGTACGGCATTGTGTAGTAATCGTCATCCGCTTCAACAAGAACGCGTCCGCCGCCGATAAGCTTATCCGGATCTTCGCCGTTTTTTCCGGTCGGATCAAGCTTGTCATACGTTTCTTTATCAATCTCGCAAAGTTGATAGAAGCCTCTCCAGCTTCGCTCCGCAGTATATATTCCTCTTTTCTCATCGAAGCAGGCTTTCCACCCGATACCTTTTTTAAAGTGGAGTCCGGCTTCATTTGCATCCGCATCGTACTTTCTTTCAGCACTTTCCTGATCCGACAAAGATAGTGCACTGCAGTCTGATGTTTTGTTATTTTCGCTTATATTGTTTTCCATAATGTTCTCTCTTCTTTTTTAATGATTCAGTTCAGGAGATCTCCCAGCGTGTCTTCAGTCTCAACAGGCTGCCAGTGGCCCTCGACGCAAGTGACTGCACCGGTCGAGCGGATCTTGTCTGCCAGCTCGCCTGCCAGTTTCCTCTCCTTGATACCGGTGGTAAATTCCGAGCACGCTGCGTCACCGACGAAGAGCGTCTTATCTTCGCACACATAAACGAGTGTTGAATCCTCTGTGTGAGGTGCCTGTGTCAGCAGGAGCTTGACCGTGCATCCGCCGAGGTCGACCGTCATGTCGCCCTCGAAAACAATATCGGCAGGAACAACGATCACTTCCTTGCCGCCTTCATATTCTTTTTGAATGCTGTCGTACATGTTCAGGAACTCATCAGGACCGTTCGTTTCGATCTTCTTCATGCATTCCAGAAGATGCCCGTTCGTGAGTTTATTTGCCATCGTAAGACCGTTTACGGCGTGCATCGCGAAAGTGTGATCCCAGTGCCAGTGCGTAATCACCGTAAGCGAAGGAAGAGGCAGACCTTCCTTCTGAAGAAGATCGTAAAACTCCCTGATGTGTGATTCCGAGTGGCCCGCATCGATCGCCAGGCTCATCTTATCACCCTTAACATAGCCCAGGTTCGGGCGGTCACGCTCCTCCTCAAAAGGCATATACCATATATGTTCTGAAAGCTTTTTAAGTTCCACGTGTTTCTCCTCCGATATTCTTAGAAAAGGGTACAAGATTGCTTACTTCGACGTAGCCGTTTTTCTTGTAGAAATTATAGGCAGGCATGTCTCTGTCGGTGAGCAGGAATATCTGCTTTAAGCCCATTTCCTTAATGGCCTTTTCGATCTCTGTCAGGAAGAAGGTACCTGCGCCTGTGCCCTGGCGGTCAGTCTTAATGCACAACTCATCGATTATATATTCCGTGCCTGTATACCAGTGTTTTATGTAACCCATCGAGAGTCCGATCAGTTCGCCGCCTTCGAAAAGTCCATATGTCAGCGAATAGCTCTGACCACAAAGGTCATCTATATAACAGTCAAGCTGCTTGCTGTCCGACCAGTCGTCGTTCCACGGTTCACCCGTGAAAACGCCCGTGAACAGTTCTTTTATGGCTTCTTTATCATTTATCGAAAGTCTTTTAAGTTCCATATGTCATCTCCGCTGGTTAATTTTATCCCTGATTCTCTGACACGCTTCAATATGCATGATCCAATGCCTCGAGAACGGCATCTGAATGAGCCCCTTCACATCCTTTTTGCACCAGTAATCGATCAGCCAGACCGCGTTCTCGTCCGTGCTGACGACACCCAGAGACCGCAGTTCTTTCTCCCGCTCATCCGGAATCTTGAGCTTAAGATCGCTGAAATTCAGATTGCGTATTATTTCTTCCGTACTCTTCTTTACATCAGCAGCATACGAATACAGTTCATCTATATCCAGCTGCCTTGTAAAATCAGATATCTGCTCCTTAACGAGCTCGTTGCCGGTCGTTATAATCGGCGAATTGATCCGTCTCTGATAATCACCTGTAAATAACACCTCTTCATCGCCGTTAACCAGAGTGTGGGCAACGATATCTTCTATCCTGAAGATATGCCAAATGGAATATGCGATATTCTTGCAGTGGTATCCGTCGGCATTCATAAAAGGCATGGCATCAAAGTCTTCCCTTTTGAGTTCTTCCTTGAATGAGAGCAGCGAATCCATGAGTTCTTTTCGAAGCTCGAAAAGCACATCAATACCCTGATCAAATGTATCCGTCTTTTTGATCAAGAGCTGCATTTTCTTATTCTGTTCAGACCATTCTTTATTCATGCTTGTTATCCTCTGGCGGGAACTATTACATGGACCGGTTACAAACAATTATATCCTAAGCGTTGCAGTCCATGTCAGGTCACGTAAGAAATTCGACCACAACGAATTCATCGAGCACATCAGGAGCATCAACGGAATCCTTGAAGCTTCGATAGCAGAGTAAAAGCCGGAGGCAGCAATCTCGCACTATCCAAGCTCATTAAGAAATGCTCTGATATCTTCAGTTATCTTTTCGGGCTCGTAATGGAAGATATAGTGTCCGCAGTCGAGCTCTACAACTGATACGGAATTAAGGTCTTCCGCATAATCGTATGCAACTTTTTTCCACAACTCCCTGCTTCCGTTCAGCTTCTTCTCAGACAAAAACAGAAGCACCGGAATATCAGGCTTTTTGCCTGAAGCGACAAGCGCTGCGCTTTCCTTCGCATCAGATGCTTCCTTTGCAATATCAATGTTATTGCCGATCCGGTTCACCAATGCTATATATGTCTGCTCTTCATTATCTGAAAGGAAATCTCCTTCAGGAAGGAAGGTATCGTCAGAAAAGAACCTGCCTATGCCAAGTTCGATAAGTCCGTGCTGCGCAAGATAATAAGGCTTTACCAAAACACCGCTCTTTGTATAGTTGTATGTCTCCGGGAATGCCATGTCGAGACCTATGATCGCTTCAACTTCATCAGGATATGTCTGTGCCCAGTATAAAGCTTCCAGTCCAGAGTATGAGTGCGGACAAAGGATATAAGGACCTTCCATTCCAGCGCCTTTGAGTGCCGCTCTCGTGTCGGAAAGAAGGGATGCAACATCTCTTGGCCGGTCAACAGTATCGCTGTATCCGTATCCGAATTTCTCAACGACAACTATCCTGCATTCATCCTCTAAACCAGAGTAAAGATTCTTAAAATCAAGGCTTGGACAGACCGTGCCGCTTGCAGCCATCAGCACTAGCGTCTTATCACCTTTCCCGACCGAATAAATATGCATTTTGTGCCCGTCCACATCGACCATCTGACCGGGCGGAGTAAGAAGATCTTTCTCCCCTTTAAGCAAGACTCTGTGCCTTATAAATGAAAACAGCAGAAATACTGCAAGCAGTCCGAGAACGCACAGAAGGACCTTGCGGAATATGTGTTTTTTCTTTTTCAATGCAACAAAACTCCTTTATCAGTTTATAAGTTAGACGGAGAAAGAAAGGTTTCGTTACAAAGAAAAAAGTGTGTCATAGATAGTCTGCGCCGCTAATCCGGACCCTTCAGCCGAAGGATGTCTCCTGTCCTCAAAATACAGATCGATTTCCGGATGCTCATGGATATGAGCCCACCATTTTTCTCCAACCGGGGCCACCATACAGCCATACTTATCTGCAAGTTTTCTATATCTTGAAGACATCTCTTTCTGAAACGCCTCATTGTCTTCTTCAGTCCAGGTCATGAAGAAACAGGCCTTCGAACGTGTCTGCTTGATCCATTCCATTATCCTGTCAGAAGCTTCTTCCATGACAGAGAACTCACCCATAGGGTGCGCCACATGCTGAAGGATGATGAAGTCGTAATCACCGAAAAGAATATTAAATCTGGTCTGCTCATTGTCCGCATGATAATCCAGCCCCATACCGCCCTGCGTAAGCATGGTTACCTGCATATCAATGCCGTTTTTTCTGCAAATATCCGCAAAGATCTTCGGCATATCATTAAAATACGTGTGGCTATTGCCAATAAAAAGAGTTCTCATAATATAATTCCATTCTTTTCCCCAAGCGGAATTTGCTAAATCATTTTTACCTATTCATCATTAAAACCTTATTTATCCATTGTATGGTTTGCTCAATAACATCATTTGCTTTAGATTCGTTAGGCATTAGAACATTAAAAGTATGATTGGAGTTTTTTACGATTACAGTCTTGCTGTTTT
>JAEEGJ010024962.1_pt1 | contig 12320 bp, 16 predicted proteins | sample 8958761 | NCBI WGS metagenome assembly JAEEGJ01 (sample SAMN16246546, study PRJNA631951) | gut metagenome | biome: gut microbiome; feature: rumen; material: RS-attached | host: Bos | place: Iran: Karaj | collected 2018-10 | reverse complement strand
CGTTGGTCCCGCCCGGGAAGTAGTCGTTCTGGACATCAATAATCAGCAACGCTTCTTTCATTTTACCTATCCTCCGTTGGCAGGGAATACCATCATATATCTTCCGGGTTTTCTTTTCAACAGCGATCCCAACAAAAGAAACATGTGGCTTTCACTTATCCCCTGATCTTGAAAACCTGATAAATTCATATGGCAGCCCCATGTTTTCCGAGTATTTCAGAATCTCATCCTTTTCCTCTTCACTCATTTCGTCAAAGAAAGGGCGGTCTGAAACTCTGGAAAATGTCTGAACATCGTCGATTTTCAGCACATCACCCCACGGGGCGAGATACGATTCACCGACTTTGTATTTTCCGGCTTCTTTGTATACCCTTGTGGTATAGCAAAAGCCCTGTTTGTCAAGCCACTTTTGAACAGCGTCATATTCGTGTTCAGGGAAGGTTATTTTCTTCAGCATGATCTGGCAATCCAGCTTTCAGTTTGCGAATCATATCCCGATAAATAAGAATTTGTTGTCGGCAGTTTATAACTTCAGCACTGCTGGAACTTCATCCCAACCCTTCGGCTTTTCTTTTTCCTCAAATCCAAATGAACTGTACAGTTTTCTCGCCACCTCGTTTTCCGGTTCATAGGAAAGCCAGCAGCACTCCGCGTTCCCACAGGGCTTGGTTCTAATATAATCCAGCGCAAGCCTCATTGCTTCTCTGCCGTAGCCTTTCCCCTGATACTCCTGATCGATCATAAAGCGCCACACCAGATAACTGCCGGGGATATAGTCCGGTATTTCGTCTTCCTCGCCAAAAGCCTTTTTGGCATATTCAAGGTCCGGGTAATAACCGATCATTAAGAATCCGACTGGTCTGTCTTCCAGATAGATTCCGAACGGCAAAGCATATCCCTTTGATGCAACAGCAGCATACGCTTCTGCAAGGCTGTAAACATTGCTTGCCACGTAACCCTTCTGGGACTCCTTTACCTTCAGGTCAATAAGGGAGTCAAAATTCCAGTAATCGACTTCTACAAGTCTTATTCTTGTTCCCATGATCTGATCCTCTTTAAATTGCGATCCTTTTTTGTTTCCTTAGATCCGCTTTTGCAGCTTGTACTTATTGTGCCCGCTCGGATAGTCTTCAAGCGTGCAGTACAATGTATAACCAGACTTCTTAAAGAAATCTATGTTCCAGTCGCGGGCGTCGATCATCACGATATGAGCGCCGCTTCTCTTTGCTTCCTGCTCGATATCCGAGAGAAGGTTGGAACCTATGCCCTGATTGCGGCGAGGCTCATCCACCCACAGCATTTCAACAAAAGCGATGTTCCAGAAGTTCACGCCTGCAAACCCGGCGGCTATTGGGTCACCGTTATCATCCTGAATCTTCCTTCCGATCCATTCAAAGTCATGCACAGCAGGCACCTGTGACCAGTTGTATTCAACGAGTTTATCGTCAATGTATTCGGCGTCATCCTCATCACCGGGCTGAATTTCAAATGCGCAGGATGTGGCGGCGCTCTCATCGAAAGGATCGTCAAGACTTTTTATCATATCATAGTGTGTATGACCCTTTGTCGGGCAGTCCCCGATCGTACCACATACCGAAAATCCGAATTTTTCATAAAGTGGTCTTGCCTGAAAATCAAAGGTGCCGAGAGTCATGAAACGACAGCCCTTTTCTCTTGCGGCACGCTCCGCCTCGCGGATCAGGGAGGAGCCGATTCCCTGCCTGCGGCACTTTTCTTCCACCCACAGAATATCGAGATCCGCAACTCTCCAGCAGTTGATAATAAGATTGCACCCGGCAATAATGTTGCCGTCGCTGTCAGTAACCTTGAATACGACCAATTCATCCTCGATCGCATCTTCAAAATCTATCTTTGAATCTGTGATCGCATTGAGCTTATCCGCGATAAGCTCATCGTCACCTTCAACGCATGGTATAATGCTGTATTGCATTTAGAGTTCCTCCATAAATACCGATTTCACGAGCTGATTATAGCACACCGTCCCTGCCCTGTAAACAAAGCTCTTGACAAATCCTCCGGTCTAAGTGATAAATGCCAGAAAGCTCACGGAGGTGCATATGACTGACGAACAAGGCGCCAACGAGATCAAGTATCGCGTGGCCTCGCTGCTGCTTCTTTCGCTGCTTGACCGCGGCCTGATTACACATGACGAATACGTCAAGGCGAAGAAGCTCCTGCGCAAATACTCACCCATCATCGGCTGTCTGGAGGAATTGGAATGAAGAAGGTTACCATTATCGAGCCTACATCACGTGTTGACATTACCGGCGATCGTAAAAGAATCCGTGTGGCCGCGTATGCCCGCGTATCCACCGAGGAGGACGAACAAAAGAATAGTCTCGCAGCTCAGCGGGAGCATTTTGAAAGGCTTTTCGCTGATCATCCCGAATGGATCAATGCCGGGATTTATTATGACTATGGCATAACCGGCACGAGCATGAAAAAGCGCGATGGCTTCAATAATCTGATCTCGGATGCTATGAACGGGCAGATTGATCGTATTCTCGTAACCGGCTATGAAGTATCCGAAGCTTCGAAGCATTTTCCTACTCTTTCTCTATACTTACACGTACACGTATAGAAGTGAGTATGAAATAACTTCATATCCTTCATGCTTCATACAGTTTCCTGTAATGGAAAGCCCCCGGTTCTGCTTCGGCCGAGGGCTTTATTCAACTATTTTTATTTGCGCAGTTGTGCGATCAGTGATTTATAGCGGTATTTCCGGAACAGCTCACCGACGGGATATGACAATACTCCGACAGGGACGCCGACGATCCACGCGTATTTCCAGCCGAACAGGGAACCCGTGAGAATGATCAGCGCGGCTGCTGTCGCCCAGTACAGTATCCTGAATGTCGACATATCCTTGTTAAGCTTTTTGATAACGTCGAAGCCGTTCGATACATGCGGTGCGTTCTCTATGAATTCCGCAGCGCCTGCCGTGCCCGGGCAGGAGCGGAATTCTCTGCTGCACTCCCCCGCCGCCTGTGCGTATTCAGGATCGTCGAGCAGCTTCCTCACGGCGGAGCGTATGCCCTCGGCCGAATCATCCTCCAGAATAATGCCGGTTTTGAGCTCCGCAGCTCTTCTTGCCACGGCTTTCTGCTCGTTCGTCTGAGGATAGAGCACCATTGGCGCTGCCATATACAGGCTTTCAGATACGCTGTTCATACCGCAGTGGGTGATGAATGCGTTCGCCCTCGACAGCACGTCGAGCTGATCGACATAGGGATAGACCTTGATATTATCCGGCAGAGCGCCCAACGCATCACGGTCTATGGCGTTGCCGCAGGAAATTATCACGTCTGCGTCCTCATCCTTGAGTGCCTCGATGCACTTGCTGTAGAAATCAGGCCTGTCGTTTATGACCGTACCCATGGAGATATAAACAAGCGGGCGGGTATTATCCTTTTTCGGCTCTGCCTTCGAGAAAACCGAGGGGCCGACAAAGGCATAATGATCCGAAAAGCTCTCTGCGCAGGGCTGGAATCTTTCCGATGTATAGACGACGGAATCTGTATCGTTGTCGCTCTGTATCAGCGAAAGCGTGTTCTTAACGTGATAGCCGTATGGCTCGAGCTTTTTCAGCTCCTTTGTCAGCTTCGGGAGCCCGAATATCATATCCGCAAGCTCCGCGGGGGAGTTCTTCATGTACTGCGAGGAGATCTGATTGAAGGCAAAGGTGCTTGTGGAGACGACCATCGGCACGTTGTGCTTCCAGGCGTTCAGCTTGCCCCAGAAGCACACGGAATCGGTATAGACGATATCGGGACGGAAAGACTTGAACTCTTCATCGAGGAAGCCGTCCATGGCAAGCGTGATGCGGATATCCTGCACCGCAAGCTCCGTGGAGGAAACGGTCTTTAGCCCCTCCGCCTCCCTCTCCGTCAGGGAGGGGAGAAACCTGTCGCAGGATATGAACTCCGCGCCTGTGGATATGATTTTCTCTTTAAAATCATTGAACGAATAAAACCGGACTGCATTGCCGCGCTTGGCAAGCTCCGCTGCGACGGGCAGCATGGGGTTCGTATGCCCGTGAGCCGGTATGCAGAAAAAGGCGATCCTTTTCATTTATCGGCACCGCTCTCTTCTTCAAAAACGGCGGAGAAAATCCCTGCCATGGCTCCTTTGGGAGGGATCGCCATGCCTCGTTGCTCATCACCCAGTATCAGCAGGGTATCCCCGGGCTTGATCCCGAATATCTCCCGCGCCTGCTTCGGGATCACTATCTGGCCTTTTTCGCCGACCGTGGCCGTCCACGCATATCTTCCCTCGGGTTTGCTCATCGTTTACCACCTCGCAAGTATGATTTGTATAACTAATCATACCACAGTGAGAATGTATCTGTCAAGGTTTTTTTTGATCTTTCATCGTCCTCTGATATTGTTATAATTGCTCACAGATTTAGCCATCAGCTACTACCAAAGATGAAATGCATGTCCTTGCCGGAAGCGTCCGTGTAGAGCGCGACGTGGTACAGCTCACCCTTGATCGTTCTGCGCCTTACGCTTCTTGCACCGCGGATGATGTCAAGTACCTGGCCGATCTGCGGCACGCCCGGCCGAACGGATGGCACTGCCGGCTGCCTTCCAACCGGCACGCGGCGATCAAAAACCGCTGTAGTCGAATTCAAGATACTCCTTCTCCCAGCCCTCAGTATATTTCCAGCAGCGCAGTATGTTTTCATTCGGAATAAGCTCCTCGAAGCTGTAATCCCACAGCTTTGAGAATGTGTCGTCGTCCGCTGCGTAATCGGGGTGCGGGTTATCATCCGAATAATTTGACGTTATTGTAAAATCGTCTTTGCTGAATCCGTGGTGCTCACGCTGATCGTCAGTCATCATAAAATAGGTCAGCGCCCCTTTGTTGCTCAGCAGATAGGTCGGGTCGATGTGGTAATCGTGACCGTTGATGCGTATATAGCTCCATTCATGGTCCGGCCCCATCATAGTCGTCGCTTCAACGCCGGCCTGCATCATAAGGTAGGAATACGCCGGAGCGATCTCGCTGCAGATACCCGTTCCTGTCGTCAACAGACGATAAGTCGTCGTATAGTCCACATATGTTTCGAACATCTTATCATAGGTTTCATAATCGTATTCATAGGTATTCGAGAAATAATCATACAGGGCGACCGCCTTTTCGAAATCCGAATAATCTGTCCTCATCGTTTCGTTAAGAATTTCTTCGATCAGCTCCGCGAATTCTTCGATCCTGGAAGCGGCTTCCTCCGGCGAAACTCGCCAGGTAAAGCTCGCAACGCCGTCGATAACGGAATGCTCACGATCCTCCGCGAGGTCGATCAGCTCAACGAAGACCGGGAAGCAGAGCCTCGGGAACTGCCCCATAACCCAGTCGTAGGTATGCTGGTCCCTGCATGCAAAGGTGTTCTCCCCCGCCATGACTGCGTCCACAAGATTGTACCATGCTTCGCACATAGTCGTACCGAAAACCTCTTCCATATAAACGGAACAGACTTTGGGCTTGAACACGAAGCGGATCGGCTCCGGAGTCGGTTCCTCGGTAGGCTCGGCGGTGAGCGGCTCTGGCGTATCCGTGCCCTCGGGCTCCGGCGTGGACGTGTTCATAGCTTCCGGCGGCTCGGTGGCATCCGGAATATCGTTCTTGGGAGCGCATCCCCAAAACATCGCGCAAACAAGCAGCAGCGCGATGATCATGTTAAAAGTCTTTTTCATACTCTCCTTGTGGTTAATGGGCATTTCAAGTGTTAACAGGCAAAAAGTACACCTGCGAATGACCGGGCGTCTATCAAGATATTTACGCCCTGTTGAATTTGCTCTTCGGTTGCCTGCAGCGAGGGCACTTCCAGTCGTCTGGAAGATCCTCGAATGCGACTCCGTCATGCTCTGCCGGATCGTAAACGTAGCCGCAAATGGAGCAGACGTATTTGCCGCTGGCTTCCCGCTTTGTGAAATCGACCTCAGCAAGCTCCGTCGGGACGGGGTTATCGAGATCCATCACGCTCTTTGCCTCAAGATTTTCATAGCCCTGCGGTGTGTGGGTGCCGCAGTAGACAGGGGGATGATTTCGGACGAAATCACGCACGCGGTCGAGCGTCTCCCTTGCGGCAGCTGGATCCTCATATACCACGGAGAGCTTATTCTCATACAGCGCTTCGTCGACGTAGGTGATATCACCGTGGAGCATATAGAACAGGCCATCGTTCTCAACGATCACGATGCTGTTGCCGTTTGTATGGCCCTTGGCCTTGATGAAATAAATGCCCTCCGCTATCTTCTGACTTGCGGGGAAATTATAATAAGCGCCGTCGGTGAAGCTGACGGGAACGACGTTGCCTAGCCCCTTCAGCTCATCGGCAGAGGTCTCGTCTTCGTTGACGAATATTTTCGCATTAGGGAATGACTTGAGCTCGCCGGAATGATCACCGTGCTTGTGTGTAAGCAGTATCTTCGTGACCTGCTCGAGCTTGTAGCCGAGAGCGGCAAAGGCTTCCATGTAGGTGCAGATATCCTTGCCGGTGAAGAGCGGGCTGGTCTCATCCGGCACTTCCTCGGGCGTGCCTGCAGGCAGACCGGTATCGACAAGAATGACCTCATCGCCGGTGTCGATAAGATAATTCTGCAGGCTGCCGCGATAACGGATATTGTGATCGAAGCTCTGCGGGCCGTCTTCCCCGCCGAATACAAACGGTTGGGTGTAGAATCCGTCTTTTCTGAATTTGACAGCTTTGAGTTGCATATTGTGGTTCTCCTGTGGCTATATAGTCTCATTTAGATATTATAGCACTGGTTATTGCTCATTTCAACTTTTGAGGGTGACAGAAATGTGACTTAGAATGTTTTTGCGAAAAATGTTGATTTTTGCCACAGTTTTTATGCCGGTCTTTGAAGGATCCGAAGCACCGAAGCAGCTGGATTTGCAAAGTCCTCGTTCCCGGCGTATTGGAAGCCGGAGCGATCGATAATACCGACGGCTGTGCGCAGGCTGCCGCACTTGCGGATAAGATCTAAAGAGGTTTCTTTGATTGTGCGGGCAAGAGGACTTGAACCTTCAAAAGCTTTTCCAAAGTCCATAAGTCTTGCCTTTTGGAAACAAACGGCTCCCGTTTTAAGGAGCCGTTTGAAAGATATGTATTTTAACTTAAAAGCTTACATCAGCTTGCGGAACATTTCCTCGAACTGTTTGAGATTCGCAGGACGCGGATTTCCCGGTGCGCAGGCGTCCGCAGCGGCGGATTCACAAAGGAATGGAAGATCCTCCTCCTTCAGCTTTTCAAGCTTGGTGGGAATGCCCACGTCGATGGACAGCTGACGAACAGCGTCAATTGCCGCTTTGCGGTATTCGCAGGGATCCATGCCGGCAGTATCGACACCGAACGCTTCTGCAATCAGCTTGAACTTTGCACCTGTGTATTCGGCGTTGAATTCCATAACGATGGGCAGCATCATGGCACAGGCGACCCCGTGAGGCGTGTCGTATACCGCGCCGAGCGTATGCGCCATGGAATGAGCAATGCCAAGGCCGACGTTGGAATATGCCATAGCAGTCACATACTGTGCCAGAGCCATGCCTTCCCTTCCATCCGGATCGTTTTCAACTGCCTTACGCAGATTGGCGGCGATAAGACGAATGGCTTCCAGGTTGAGACAATCGGAAAGCTCCCACGCCGCACCGGTGGTATAGCCCTCAATGGCATGAGTCAGCGCGTCCATACCGGTGGACGCCGTAAGCCCCCTGGGCATGGTTGCCATCATGTCGGGATCGACTACAGCGACGTCGGGAATGTCGTTAGGGTCAACGCATACGAACTTCCTCTTCTTCTCTACGTCTGTGATGACGTAATTGATCGTGGACTCCGCTCCGGTTCCGCCCGTGGTGGGGACGGCAATGGTGAACACCGTACGGTTGCGGGTCGGGGCAACGCCCTCAAGAGAGCGAATATCGGCAAATTCGGGATTGTTCACCACAATGCCGATACCCTTGCCGGTGTCCATGGAGGAACCTCCGCCGATTGTTATCATGAAATCGGCTCCGCTTGCTTTATATGCCTCTACTCCGTGCTGCACGTTCTCGATCGTGGGATTGGGTTTGATGTCCGTATATAGCTCATATCTGATCCCGTTCTTTTCCAGCAGATCGGTAATCTTAGCGGTGACGCCGAATTTAACAAGATCCGGATCCGAAGCCACAAAGGCTTTTTTGAATCCGTGGGCTGCAATTATACCGGGGATCTCGTTTATGGCTCCATGGCCATGGTATGATACTCCGTTAAGTACAAAGCGATTGACCGACATATTGATACCTCCTGATTTATATCTTACTTTATTGTTTCCCGAGTATATTTATTTAATCATAAAGTTGCGGCATTGTCAACTTGAAAGTTGGTGATGCGCTAATAAGAGTTGTTAAAGCGTCAATGATTGGTTTCACTCAAGTTTAGTCAGGGGAACCTACCTCGCGCTGTCAGGGGAAGGGTGGAGATTTTCGAGTTTTCGAGAAAATACTAACCGACCTTGACAGTGTTACACGCAGTATAATTGTCAGCCAGTCCGTGCGGACATTTTTGTTCGCACGGGCCTTCGTTCATTCCTTGCAAGCACCGGGATGCTGTGAAGCATATAGGGAAAGCATTTGATTTGGTGACCGCATTCCAAGGCAATGCTTCCAGTACCCGCATGCTGTTTTTTACGAGATAGCAATTAAGGAACCTACGCTGATTGAAATAGGTATCAAGCTTGTCGTAGGGTTCGAGCTTTGAGGAAAGCTCCTCGGGAATCTCGGCCTGCTCTTCCGGAGTGAGCGCATCATAAGCGGCCTTTGCTTCGGCACGCAAAACGAACATTCCAGCAACGTAAGCTTCATAAGCTGACGCCATCTCTTCATGCTCGGCAAGCGCTTCTTCATTGAAGTTGTTGGAAGCATAATCCGCAGAGGATATCGCCCTCTGTGAAGCGGCATAATCCGTCTTCCTCTAATCCTGCATTTCTTGCAGGGAATCGATCCGGGTAAGCAGCTCGATAACCTCATCCACCGTTTCGGAGACTGTCACGTCAGCCGATTCGGGCTCGTCCGCAGTTTCAAGCTCCGCTTCGGCAGCATCATCTTCCGCTACGGGTTCTTCCTCGGTTTGGCGCTCTGCCGATGGCGTATAAACCTCTTTGGCTTCCGGCTCAAGCGCCGAAACCGGCAGCATAGCCGCCAGCAAAAATGCTGCAAGCAGCAGCGCCGCCGTCCTTTTCAATAAAGTATTCGTGTCCATCCTCCAACCTAAAAGCATAGATGGTGTTTTATATCATATACTATTAATAAAATCAAGATTCAATCAGGTTTTTTAAAAAAAACAAAAATTGGCTCCTGAGCCAAAAGTATTCAGCTTAGGAGCCTTATTTAATTAATGTAAGCGGCGATTCAGTTTGTGTTTAAAAAGCCTTTTCAGCATTATATTTTCTGCCTTGATCGCAGGATCTCATAGAGCTTAAGCAGCTTGATCCTGGTGCTGTTCTCGCTCATGGACTGCCCTACTGAATTGTTTATAAAAACTCATTGAAGAGCATGGCGTAAGTTGCCGCTCATTTCAACTTTTGAAGGGGACAGAAAAGCACGCCATCATCGTCATTTCAATCGAAGGAGCACTTGACTTTTAGCCCTTTGTAAGTGATAAATGCCAGAAAGCTCACGGAGGTGCGTATGACCGACGAACAAGGCGCAAACGAGATCAAGTATCGCGTTGCCTCGCTACTGCTTCTTTCGCTGCTTGATCGGGGTCTTATTTCCCATGACGAGTACGTCAATGCAAAGAAAAAGCTGCAGCGCAAGTACTCCCACATTATCGGCCGTTTGGAGGAATTGGAATGAAAAAGATTACTGTGATCAATCCGGCTCCGCCTGCTCAATTAAACGATGACCGACCTGTGCTGCGGGTGGCCGCATATGCTCGCGTATCGACTGAAGAAGACGAGCAAAAAACAGCCTTGAGACGCAGCGTGATCATTTCGAGGCACTGTTTGCCAGCCATCCCGAGTGGATCAATGCCGGCATTTATTATGACGAGGGCATTACCGGTACGAGCATGAAAAAAAAGTGACGGCTTCCTTCGCCGCCCGCTATTGACGTCTTGAAAATGCCTTTATTGTTTTTTCATTAGTGCGGCTCCTGCGTTCCATGCTTTGCCTACCTTCTCTCCGGTCACATAGTAGCCATGCTGGAACTGATCGAACATCAGGGCGTTCAGCTTTTCGGGATCGACTTTGCCATTCTCGCTGAGCACTGCTTCCTCGGCTTTAACGTTTACGATCTTTCCAACGATACCATCCACGTAGTCGGTATGAAGGAACTCGAGAAGCTCGCACTCCATAACCACCGGGAACTCCTCAATGATCGGCGCGTTAACCCTATCGCTCTTTACGGCGTGATAACCGGTGCGCTCGAATTTATCGTCGATCTTGTTGCCGGATGCGATACCGAAGAAGTCGGCGACGTCCATATGAGCCTTGTCGGCCAAAGCTACGGTAAAGGCATTGCTTGCCTTGATATTTAGCCACGTGCGTTTGCCCTTCCCAATAAAGAGGATGATCTTATCTTCGTCGCAGATCTGTCCCCACGCAGCATTCATAACGTTGACCTTTTCGTTTTCATCGTATGCCGCAACCATCAACACCGGCATCGGATAAACTGCCTGTACTAAACCTAAATCTTTTTTCATGCATGATTCTCCTTTCAGAGTAAAGCATATCAACGTTCCGCTTAACTCATACTATAATTATATCCATTATCAGAAGTTTTTCAAGTACGCAAATGATGAGCACCTTTGTGTGTGACATTTTAATAATAGAATCTCGCTTATAATTTAATGAAGAATGACTGAGATTTTGGTGCGAATAGCGATAACGGATTATTACAATGGAGCGCGATTATTCCTGCAAACAAAAGCTTTCTTAGAAAAATGTGGCATCACTCTCCTTGCCTAACCCCGTATACGGCGCTCGAATCGTTCCTCAGCGTTGCTCTATCCTCAGTTACTGCTAAAAGCAAATTTACGATACCATTAGGCCGTGCTGTTGTCAATGTACAGATATGGCGGCGAGAGTGTTTAGTTTGAGCGACGCCGATGTTCAACTTAAGCGACGGCACTGTTCAGTTTACAGCGGCCAAGTGGTTCAACCGAGACGACGTATACACAGTCCAAAGGATTGACCCAATTGTTTATTATGCCTCTGTTGACAAGTTCAGTGAAAAGCTTTGACATTTTTTGGGCTTGTTTTCATTTCTGTTATGAACAGCTGTTCATAAAATCAATTGCCATAATCAATCCACATTACCGGACGAACTGCCGGCTTATTATAACCGCCAGAGAACATTATACCATCCTCTTCTACTCCTCCATAAAGAAAGACAGTTGCAGCATAGTACGATTTTTCTCCAGGAGATCTCAACCACCATCTACAGCGCTTTCCTGTCCCATCAGGATGCCAAGTTCCTTGTGCAATAGCATAAGCAGTTGCTTCACAGTATCTTTTTTCATTCGAGCTAAATAGCGCTTCGGCTTCAGAAATGCTTAACAGGTATATTTTGTCGTTGGTGTCTCTTCCGGAAGAAACTCCAGACCATGGATGTCGTTCAGCTTTTACCAAAGTTGTTTGAATCATTTGCTGCTCTGAACTGCTAAATGCAGCGTTGAGGAACGTGCTATTGAGCCAGTTTCGCAAAGAGCAGGTTTCCCATGTAGCAGCTGTATCGCTTGAATGGTAAGGTTTGCAGTCAAGAGCATATTTGCTGATTATGAGTACTCTATTGCCTTGCTTTTTAAGAACTATCCATTCAATATCCTCTTTACCGTTCGTAGTATTGTTATCTTGTTCGTACGAACCAAACATTACAATATCACCAACGGAAGCTCTTGATATTAGCAGGGCTTCATATCGTGGTTTAATACTTTTTGCTCTATTAGCACTATCCGAATAGTCTTCCAATGACATGAACGCTAAATACGCCTCTTCATATTTCTCTTGATGCTCTAACAAATCTGCTTTAGCATAAAGAGCTGCATTGTTTTTTTCTGTACTGTCCTTATAGTCGCCAAGACTATTAAACAGAACTATAGCAGAGTCATATTCCCCCGCTTCAAGAAAGGCTATAGCTCGGGTATACTTGTTCTCAACAACCATTTCGGATTTGCCTATTTCGTTCAGCAAAGCATAGGCAGAGTTGTATTCCCCAGAATCAAGCAGAGAAAGAGCAATACTGTATTTGCAGTCTATAATCTTTTGCTCGCTGTCTTTGTATCCGTTAAGTTCACTAAACGCAGTTATCGATTC
>JAEEGJ010024961.1_pt1 | contig 12320 bp, 9 predicted proteins | sample 8958761 | NCBI WGS metagenome assembly JAEEGJ01 (sample SAMN16246546, study PRJNA631951) | gut metagenome | biome: gut microbiome; feature: rumen; material: RS-attached | host: Bos | place: Iran: Karaj | collected 2018-10 | reverse complement strand
TCTGGAGAACGTCTTCGAGGCTGACCGGTTCGAAGTACAGCTTGTCGGAAGTATCGTAGTCGGTAGAAACCGTTTCGGGGTTGCAGTTCACCATGATGGTTTCGTAACCCATTTCGCGGAGGGCCATGGCAGCGTGGCAGCAGCAGTAGTCGAATTCGATACCCTGACCGATTCTGTTCGGGCCACCGCCGAGAATCATGATCTTCTTCGGGTTGTTGGAAGCGGTAGATTCGTCCTTGCAGTTGTAGGTGCTGTAGTAGTAGAACTGGTTTTCGACGCCGCTCACCGGCACTGCGCACCAGCCTTCGACCACGCCGAGTTCGGTACGTTTCTTGCGCACGTCCTTCTCGCGGATGCCAAGAATCTTGGCAATGTACTTGTCGCTGAAGCCGTCCTTCTTGGCCTTGATGAGGAGTTCATCGGCAGGCAGGCGGCCCGGAGTCTTGAGCATTTCTTCTTCGAGTTCCACGAGTTCGCGCATCTGCTGCACGAAGTAGGCCTTTTCGTAAGTAGCGGCGAAGATTTCTTCGTCGGTGGCACCCTTACGGAGGGCTTCGTACATCTGGAAGTGACGTTCAGAAGAAGCGGTCTTCATCATTTCGAGGAGCTCTTCCTTGCTCTTCTTGTTGAAGTCCTTGGCAAAGCCGAGGCCGGAACGACCGTTTTCGAGACCGCGGATAGCCTTCTGGAGGGTTTCCTTGTAGGTCTTGCCGATAGCCATGACTTCGCCCACGGCCTTCATCTGGGTGCCGAGGCAGTCATCAACGCCGCGGAACTTTTCGAATGCCCAGCGAGCAAACTTGAGCACCACGTAGTCACCGCTCGGGGTGTACTTTTCGAGGCTTCCGTCGCGCCAGTACGGAATCTGGTCGAGGGTAAGGCCTGCCGCGAGCTTTGCAGAAATGAGGGCAATCGGGAAGCCGGTAGCCTTGGAAGCAAGGGCAGAAGAGCGGCTGGTACGCGGGTTGATTTCGATGATCACCACGCGGCCCGTCTTGGGGTCGTGAGCGAACTGGACGTTGGTACCGCCAATCACGCCGATGGATTCCACAATCTTGAAGGCGTCGCGCTTGAGGCGTTCTTCGAGAGCCTTGTCGATGGTGAGGAACGGGGCTGCGCAGAAGGAGTCACCGGTATGCACGCCCACCGGGTCGATGTTTTCGATGAAGCAGATGGCGATCATCTGGTTCTTGGAATCGCGGACCACTTCGACTTCGAGTTCTTCCCAACCGAGGATGGATTCTTCGATGAGGCACTGGTGCGTCATGGAGAGTTCAAGACCGTTGGAGCAAATGGTGCGGAGTTCTTCCACGTTGTAGCAAAAACCGCCGCCTGCACCACCCATGGTGTATGCCGGGCGAACGACAACCGGGTAACCGATTTTGGCCACGATCTTTTCGGCTTCTTCCACGGAGTGGCAAATGCCGGAGCGCGGAGTCTCGATGCCGAGCTTCTGCATGGTTTCCTTGAAGACTTCACGGTCTTCGCCGCGTTCGATAGCGTCGAGGTTCACACCGATGACCTTCACGCCGTACTTGTCGAGCACGCCGGCCTTGTTGAGGGCGCAAGCGAGGTTCAAGCCGGTCTGGCCGCCCAAGTTCGGGAGCAATGCCTGCGGGCGTTCCTTCTCGATGATCTGGGTCAAGCGGGCAACGTTCAGCGGTTCGATGTAGGTGGCATCGGCCATGACCGGGTCGGTCATGATGGTAGCCGGGTTGGAGTTCACGAGCACGATCTTGTAACCCTGTTCGCGCAGGGCCTTGCAAGCCTGGGTGCCGGAATAGTCGAATTCGCAAGCCTGACCGATCACGATCGGGCCGGAACCAATGATAAGGACTTTGTCGATGCCTTCAATCTTCATTTTAGTATTCTCCGTATGACTAATTATTTATTAAAAACCTTGTGTTAAACTGCCCTGGATCCTTCTCCCCGCAAGGGGGACCATGAATCACTAAGGACTAAAGTCCTAAGTGACCAAAGTGCTGCGCTCAGGATGACGCTGGGTAAAAAATTGATCATGAGGCGAGCGTCGCGACCAAACTTGTTTGGGCATGACCGAGCCGATAGATCAACTTTTTTCGTAGAAAAAAGAAATGCTGAACTAAAAAGTCCAGCAAAATTAAAATCAAAAATTTTAGTGTCCTTGAAAAAACCATTTGCCGTTGCGCCATGGATTGCGCAAACTGCATTGGGCTTCGACATTGCAAGAATTTGTTTCATCTTCCTGTCTAGATTACTCAAGGTTTAAACTTGCGCAAATATAGACAAAAAATGTAAAGCTTTCAATGGTGAAAACGTTGTTTCGCCAAAATTCCCAGACTATTATTCGTCCAGTCCTGCATCCGATCCATCATCTAGTCCGCCGTCAGGCACTTGACAAATCGGAAGATTCGGGTCTTCCAAGCATTCATCAGATGTGGATTCGCTACTAGTTGACGAAGAACAAGCCACAATTGCAAAGAGAGACGCGGCAAGGAATGTTCCCAAGAAAAAGCGTTTCATAAAAACCTCTAAGTTGTTTAGTATCAACACAATAGACAATCTAGTAAAACTATAAAAAATAAATGGTGAACAAACAAAAAAGGACCGCTCAAAAGCGGTCCTCCCCTTTGCATAAAAGCAAATCTAGCTCAGAGAATTACTTCTTAGCCGGCTTGTTCTTAGCAGCGGTTTCCTTGAGAGCTGCACCAGCCTTGAAGCCGACAGTCTTGGAAGCCTTGATCTTGATCGTTGCACCAGTCTGCGGGTTGCGGCCAGTACGAGCAGCGCGGGACTTCACAGAGAAAGTACCGAAACCGATCAACTGGACGTTGCCGTCCTTCTTGATGCCAGCGGCGATGCCATCGAGAACTGCGTCGATAGCGCGAGCTGCTGCAGCCTTGGATTCAATGCCAGCTTCCTTGTTGGCGAGCACGGCTTCAATGAGATCTTGTTTATTCATTTTTTAACTCCTTGAGTCAGATTTGTGAAATGTTTGGTAATATTATACTTTTTTTTTCTTAGGGTAGAATAGAATAATTTGAAAAAAATGTTTTAAAAGCCCATAAATCAAGCCTTGGGCGCCAGTCTGCCCGATTCCTCGACATACAGGTCTGCCTTGGTCCTCAGCTTTTCAAGATAGACTAGGCAAAGGCATGTGAACGGAATCGCCACCAACAGTCCAAGGAACCCGAGCAGCTTGCCCCAGATCGAAAGCGAGAGGAGGATTCCCACCGGAGGAAGGTTCATCGACTTTCCGACAATGTGCGGGACAAGGAAAAAGTCTTGAATAATCTGCACGATAAGGTAGATGGTAAGGATAATCAACGCCACCTCCCAGAACGGCATTCCTTTGTCTAGAGCGTAAACCACCGCCAGTAGTAAGGCGAGCGGAATGGTCGTCAACTGCATGTACGGGATCATGTTGAGCGCCCCGGAGAAAAGTCCAAACGCAATGCCCATCGGGAGTCCCATGATGCTAAAGCCAATCGCGTAAAGCACACCAACAGTAAAAGCCACCATGGACTGCGCACGGAAATACGTTCCCATGAACTGGTCGATAGAACCAGCAAACTCGCCGGCTTCGCGGCGGTAACGCCTTGGAATCAAACGACGGATACCCTTTCTTATTTTGTGCATATCCAGCATAATGAAGACAAGGTACATAAAGACAATCGCAGCGCTCGAAATGCCCACAAGGATTGTCGACGTTTTCGAAAGCACGCCCCAAGCACTCGGAAGAATTTTATCCGAAACCGTCTGCAACACGCTCCACACATCAAGCGATTCCATCGACTCGGCGATGCCGTTCCAAGAAATAAGCGACTTCACGGATGCCCAAGTGTCTGCAGGAAGGAACGTCATAATGCGGTCGCTCCAGGCCGAATCCGTAAACACTCTCGAAAGGAGCGTCCCCAAGTACTGGACTTCGTGGACGACTCTCGGAACAAAGAAATACATACAACCGCCTATAATGATCGCGGCAGCAAGCAACACGACAATCACGGCAATCACGCGGTAACGAAACTTTATTTGCAATCTACAGACCAGCGGATCCATAACGTAGGCAATCAAGAACGCCGCAAAGAACGGGAAAAGAACCCCTCTTAAGTAATTCAGAACATATAGGGAAACGCCAACCGCAACCGCAATCAGCACATATCGCATCACCCTATCAAGAGTCCAGTTTCTTTGCATCTTTACCCCCGCGTTTTTTTCAAGGCATATACACAAGACAGAACAAGACCTAGCAAAATTCCAGCAAGCATCACGTACAAAGTTTTCCGATGCTCTGAATTATCGTTCCAAATACGGACATAACGGATTTCCATTTCGTCAGGAATGCCCCGCAGCGTAGAACTTCCGCTCGCAATTTCAAAGAACGAAGCGCGGTTCAAATACGTCATGCCGTCATCTTTTTCAAGGCCCTGCAAAGAGAGCCACCACTCCGAAACCTTGAATTCAGAGAGCGAAAGCCTGCTCACTGCAAAACGTTCTTTGCTGCCGCCCATCAACAAATACGGAGCCGAAGGAACATCCTTTTCCAGAACACGGAGTGTCGCATAATCGCCATTCCGCGAATAGACAGGGTCATCCGTCAAAATGCGGAGCTTCATGGAATTCATCCGTTTCGACGCGACTCGCACTTCCAAGGAATCAAACTTCGTCAAGTCAAAAAGTCCAGCAGGCCGGCGACCCACAGATTTCAAATTAAAACCGGCACCGGCGTAGGTAAACGCCTTTCCAGTACGGATGTTCACGGATGCAATGAGGAGCGTGTCCGTCAGCTGCACTTCGCTTGTCGAAAATCCACCCACGGCGCTATCGTTCAGCGGGAAAATATCAAACGTCCGTTCCGGGAAAAGTTCAACAGAATCATCCCCAGAACGCAAGTATTCAACACCCCACGCAATAAGCAAGGCAGAAAAGACAAGCACTCCAATCCAATTGCCAATCCGGTTATTTTTCATTGTTCTCCTTCACAGGATGCCTACGTCCTATGGCAACAATCATAAGCCCAAGGAAAATAAACAAGAATATTCCATAAGCCGTATTGCTCACGCCACTCGCAGAAATTTCCCGAACACCCACAACAAACTTTTTCCCACGCGGCTGTTTCCACCCCGCCGAGATTTCCACACGAGCAATGCTTTCGTGATGCGGACGGTTCAGATAACGTTTCACGCCAAGGTCATCGTACCAAAAATCGGGAATATAGAACTGTTCAAACGGGATAGCAATCTTGTTGCGCCCTTCTTTTACAGGAATTTCCTTCAAAAGCAACCGGTACGTATTGGCCTTGCCCAATTCCGTCACATCCGGGTCATACGCCCAAATTTTCAAATTGATTTCATTGGTACCGGAAATATCCATATCCAGCCGGACAGTATCGACATTAGTCCAGTTGTGGAACTTCTTTTCGCCATTGGCATCAAAATCAAAGACCATGCCGCACCAAGTCGGCTTCTTTTCGTCCGTTCCAAGCGTACACTGGAAACGAGCCAACGAATCCGACAAATTAAACAGGACTACAGATTCTCCCCCGTCAAAATTATCGTCATAGGCAAGAGCCTTTACCCCCTCCCCTAGCGGAAATACATTTTCAGCGAATTGCTTTTTAGGGAGAGCTACATAAACAACAATGGCTATAAACGCAATAATCGCTAAAATCGTATATGATTTTTTCATTTACTCAAAAAATTTCCTTAAAGTTCGGTTATACTGAATTAAGTCCAACGGATCCTCTTCCTCGTTCTTTTCTCCAAACAATTTCGTCACAAGCGAATCCAGCCAGCGGATAAAGAAGAAGTGATGTTTCCCTTCCCTCGCTTGCGGAGCGGCCTTGATATCCAGAGACCACTGCAAAAGTTCCATCACCTTGGACGGCGGCAAGTGGAATGTTTCGCAGCACGTCGTCACGTAGCCATCGAAACCGTAATGCGGGAGTTTTCCCTTCACAAGCGGAACGCCATGATCGATACACACAGGATTCTCGCAAGGCGGGTCCTGGACGTTTTTCTTTTTCAAGTCATTCAGCCACAATTCACGTGTCTTGTCCGTGAGTCCACCGTAAAAGGCGAACGTCTGACTGCACGGGAAATAAATGGAATAGCACTTCGGACAAAACCTCAAATCAAGGTTTACAATTTTCAGAGATTCAACCTCTGAACCACAAAAAGAACATTTACACATACTTTGAATATAGTTAATTCTATATTTACACGCATGGCTAAAGTAGTTCAGATTACAGCAGAAAATTTTGAAACAGAGGTCATCCAGGCCTCCGAAACGCGCGCAGTCGCCATTCTCTTCTCTTCCGCGGAATATCCTGATTGCGCCCCGTACTCCCAGTTGCTCGGTCAACTTTCTACAAGCATGGACTTTACGCTTGGCGTCGTAAGCTGCGACGACCGCGAAAACATGCGCCTCATCCAGATGTTCCGCGTGCAGTCCGTCCCCGAAATCCACATCGTCGAAAAGGGCCAGATTGCAGACGTCATCCAGGGAGTCCTCCCCGAAGCAGACCTCAAAAAGCGCCTCGAAAAATTTTACGTCTCCGACGAAGCCAAATTCCAAATAGCTCTCGAAGACGCCATCGCGCAGAAGAACTTCGACCAAGCGCTCCCGATGCTCGACGAAGCCCTCTCCAAGACGCCGAACGACAAGAAGCTCCAGCTCCTCTGGGCAAAGGCAAACCTCGGCCTCGGCGACACCGCCAAAGCAAAAGACATTCTCTCCAAGTTTACCGAAGCCGACGACCAGTACCGCGAAGCAAAATCGCTTTTGGAACTCCTCGACTTCCACGCCGAAGTCGCCAAGAAGGACGTTCAAGGCAAAGAGGCCATCGTCTACCACGAAGCCTGCAAACTCGCCTGCGAAGAACAATTCGAAGATGCACTCCAAGCCTTCTTGAACTTGTTCGTCGAAGCCCCCGACTGGAACGACGGCGCCGCCAAAAAAGCCATGCTGACGCTATTCGGCGTGCTCGGTCCCAAGCACGAGCTCACCTGGAAGTACCGTGCCAAACTCAACACGATGATGTTTATCTAAAATGACTCTACTCCTCGCCATCATCTTCTTTGTATTCGTCGTAGGCGCCCTCATTCACGGGTATTTTTCTTTCGCCAACGTAGAATACAGTTTTCGCGAGCATCCCGTACAATTCATTGTCGTCCTCATCATCATGCTCAGCGCGGCAATACTTTGTACATACCTATTCCTTAAAGAAGTCGGCGTCCTAAAATAAGCCGCACAAAGCCAATAAAAAAACGCAGCCTCAACAGCTGCGCTTTTTTCATATTTAATTTTAACTTATTTGCACTTCGCGTTGGCGATATCCAACAAATTCTTGTAGGCGGCCATGCACTTTCTATGGTCAATCGACCCTTCGGCATAGGAATAGCATTCGCCAAGTTTCTTATTCGCCTTGTCGCGTTCCTTGCACGGCTTTTTCGGAGCAGGTTCAGACTGTTTTGCGTTGTTCTGTTTCGGTGCAGCAGGCGCAGCAGATGCAGGAGCGTCATACGAATAAACAAAAACTTCGATGCGGTTGTTCTTCACGCGGTTGTCCGGAGTCGTATTCGGAACCATCGGTTCGTCACCGCCCTTGCCCGTCGCAATAATATCCATACCCGAAAGTCCGGACATCACCAAGTAGCTCTTCACTTCTTCGGCACGCTTTGCCGAAAGAGCGCGGTTTCTTTCCGGGCGGTCCAAATTGTCCGTATGAGAGACAATTTCAATCGTCTTGCCCTGATAGTTCCTCAAGTGGTCCGCAGCCCTCTTCAAGCCTTCCGTAGATTCCTTCGTAAAGCGGGACTGTCCAACGGCAAACGTCACGTTCTGCAAAATGAACTTTTCCAGAACAGTCTTGTTAGCCTCAGACTTGACGACCTTCGCAGACTGATTTTGCGTCGCAGACGTATTCGCCGACTGGGATTTCGGAGTTGCATAAGACGGAGCGTTCTTGATGCAGCGGACTTTGTTCGTATAAGCGTCACCGTGCTTGAAATACGGGGTTCCCTTTCCGCGGATGGCATTATACTTCCAGTCGACATAAGTCACTTCGCTGGCATTCTTCGTAGAAGTCCAGTAGCCGCGCTTGAAATCGAAATTCATGCTGCACGGATTTTCCTTCGTATCAGCATTGGTTTTCCTGCGCTTGTCGTTGGCATGCATTTCAAAATCAGATATCTTGGAGAAGAGTTCTTCGAATTCAGCCTGTTCCGGGACATGCCAGCCGCTCGGACAAGCGCGATCGATGTTTCTCGCTTCCATTTCGTCAAGACGGTCGAGCACCATATCTTCGGCCTGCCAGACCTGATTGCCAATCTTGAGCGTCCTGTAAGTCTTTCCAGAGGCGTCCATCATGCCTCCAAGACGATCCTTGCAAGCCGCTTCCCAGTTCTGGATGCAGCGGACAGAATAAGCGTTCGCCTTACGTCCCTGGTATGCAAAATTTTCAAGGTTCGTACCTCTAAAGCTCATCGCATCGGCCTTGTCGCCGCCCTTGTCGTCGCCAAGCCAGAAGAACGCACGGTTGCCCAAATCAATGTAATTTTCACCATCGACATAGTAACCGCCATCAAGCACTCTAAAGCTATTCAGATTGAAATCTTGATAGTTGAGATCATCACCCGTAGGCAGGCTCCACCCATCCGGGCAAGCCTTTTTAGCAGAGCTCCACGTATAAAGTCTTCCGTAACGTTCGCAATTCTGGAGGTTGTTGTCATAGCAATAACTTTCCGGCAGACGGAACTTCAAGTTTTCGGCCATCCACACGCGATCGCCAATTTTTACCGTCGCATAACGTTCACCGTCACGGTTATCAATCAACAGATTCTTCGATGCATCGTAAGTCGAAGTGTTCTGGAACTTGGAAGCCATAATCGGATCCGTATAGGTTTGCTGAGGTTGAGTCGGTCGCGAACTCAGCAAAGCACGTTCATCGTCAGAAATACTGCAATCGTATCCCTGAGGCAGACTTCCGAAATAGTAATTGTATTTGTCCGGCGTAATCCAGATTTCGCTACCGCCAAAAGACGAGGTCATAAAAGAACGCGGATAATTGGCGCACCTGTAAAGCACATTGGCGCAACGGCCATCCTTCTTTTCCGTTCTAAACGTATCTTCCATATCCGGGCAACGCCAGTAACAGGAATTCCCGAACATGTCGTCAAAGCCACATGTAACCACAGTCTTGTCGCCAGACGGAGCGGCAAAAACCGATTCCGCAGCCAAAAGAGTGGTAGCTACAGCTAGAGCGTACTTTTTATTCATAAAGACTCCGTATTCCAACACGGTTAAACGTGCGTGATATTTTGATTAGACCAAAAATACAAAATTTCAAAATCCATTTTCCAATAGAGCTTCGATTTTTAAGTCATTTAACGTCACTTAAATTCAATACTCCTTTATTTTGAAAACATCCGTTTACAAAAAGGCCAGGTTTTCCGCAACTTTTTACAATCAAAATTATCTATACTATGAACATGTTCCCTAAAATGAAGATTGTACTTGCCATGTTGCTCTTTGTGCTTGTTTCATCCGCAAACGCACTTATCATCAAGCCCGATACAGATAAAAAAGTCCAGTCCAAAGAAGGCAACCTCGAACTCACTCAATTCGAAGACGGAAGCGGCAGCACTTGTACAATGTTTTTTGAAGAACCAGCCTCCATAAGAACAGATGGCGGCCCAAAAGTTCTTTTAAAAACATCTTCAGGCTGTATCGGATGGATCGAAAAAAGATATCTGGAATACGTGCCTTTGCCAAAATACAACCTAGCGCCCTATGAAGATGAATTCGGTAATTTGACCCTACTTGGCCACATGCAAGACGAGGCCGATTCTATCGCCTTATTCTACGGAGATTCAACCCTGCAGAACATAACTTCAATCGAGCAATTCATTCATCGCCATAACGAAATCAGGGACTCCCTCTACCGCCACATTATGAACCATCCCGAAGAAGCCATTGAGCATTGGGAATTTCTAAAACCGCGCCTAAAACGGACAACAAAATATTCTTACAACGAAAGAGCGAACAACGTATTCTTCGCTAGAATGGAATGGGACAGCTTGACAACAGCATTCAGCCTTGAATCCGATTCGATATTCGATTCCATCTACACGGCAAACCGTTCTCAATATCCAAAATCCCTGCAAAAAATCCGGCCAAACAAAAGGCGTTTAATCACAATCGCCATTCTAGATTACGAGAATCACCTCCGCACAAAGAACGGCAAACCTCAAGATGACTTGTGCTACATGAACCTCATCGAAATGCAATCCCTCGCAGATTCCATCGTACGAGAAGAACCCCAATACGACACAATTATCTATAAACACCATTATCATATAGGTACAAACGCCTATAGCACAAACACATTGCCCAAAAGATATTCTCGAAAAGAGGCACCTTCTTATTATTTTGCCGGAGGGTTCAATTTTTCACATGCCATAGGCAAGCACAATTCCGTACATGGAGATTTTATAGGGTTCAATCTAATTCTTCTTGGATTTTCGACTAGAATAGGCGTTTTTGCACTCAATACGAGTTATGGATTTGGAATAAATTCAGGCGATGAATTTACAGATTTCAACAAAAACAATCCTAAAACATTCAAGCACAATTCATTTATGAGTTTTGTCGACGGTTCCATTTTGTACAGACCCGCAATTTGCATTCACGACATTTTAAACAAATGGGCTGTACAACCAGAGTTCGGACTAGGCGTACATGCTTTGGACGACGCTATTTTATATTACTCTGTCGGAATCCGCTACGAGAAATCGACGGCCCGCCAAGAATGGAACATGAGACAGCCGTACGGCATTATTGACGGCTGGAGCATCGGACTTGCTTCAAAATGGAGTGGCATAAACTTCAAAGGCATCACCCTCGACATCCGCTGGGCAATCCACGCATAATTGAGTTTCGCCCTCTAATTTACCGCCCATTTTCCCCACATTTCCACTCGTCTCTAGTCTCTAGTCTCTCGTCTTTTCTATCTTTACCCCCGTATTTTATTGTACAGTAAAAAAACAAGGGATTTATCCCACAGGAAAACACTATGAAAAAGATCAAGTTCCAGGATACCTCGTTCCGTGATGGTTTCCAGTCTATTTTCGGTGCCCGCGTTTTCGCTAAGGACTTCATGCCCGCAGTGGAAGCAGCCGTCAAGGCCGGCATTACTCACTTCGAAGCCGGTGGCGGTGCCCGTTTCCAGGCTCTGTACCAGAACTGCGGTGAAGACGCATTCGACATGATGGACGAATTCCGTCGCGTTGTCGGTCCGAAGATTCGCCTCCAGACCCTCGCCCGCGGTATCAACGTGGTTGCTCTCGCTCCGCAGCCGCGCGACATGATCAAGCTCCATGCCGACATGTTCAAGAAGCACGGCATGACTCGTATCCGTAACTTCGACGCATTGAACGACGTCAACAACCTCATCTACTCCGGCCAGTGCATCACCAACGCCGGTCTGGAACACGAAGTTGTCGTCACCATGATGGAACTTCCTCCGGGATGCGACCTCAACGCCGCCCACAACCCGGAATTCTACGAACGCATTCTCCGCAACATTTTGGACGCCGGTGTTCCGTTCGCCTCCGTCTGCTTCAAGGATGCTTCTGGTACCACGAACCCGACCAAGGTTTACGAAACGTTCAAGCGTGCCCGTAAACTCCTCGGTGACAAGGTCGAACTCCGCATCCACAGCCATGACACTTGCGGTACCGGTGTGGCCCAGTACAAGGCTGCTATCGAAGGTGGCGCCGATGGCGTCGACCTCGGTCGCAAGCCGCTTTCTGGCGGTACGGCTCAGCCGGACCTCTTCTCCATGTTCCACGCCCTCAAGGGTACGGAATACAAGCTCGCCCTCGGTGAAGACAGCATCGTCGACGACCACATTCCGGAACTCATGGAAGCCAACAACGTCGCCGTCGAATGCCTCAAGGACTACAACTTCCCGCCTGAAGCACGCCAGATTACGACCGACGTTATCTTCAGCCCCATGCCGGGTGGCGCTCTCACGGCCAACACCCTCATGATGCGTGAAACCAAGACATTCCACCTTTTCCCGAAGGTTATCGAGAACATGAGTGAATGCGTCCGCCGCGGTGGCTTTGCTTCCTCCGTGACGCCGGTTTCCCAGTTCTACTTCCAGCAGGCCTACATGAACACCTTGAACCAGGCTGCCGGTCGCGGCACATGGTTCAAGATGACGGAAGGCTACGGCAAGATGCTCCTCGGCTACCAGGGCAAGACCCCGTGCGAACCGGATCCGGAGCTCGTGAAGATTGCCGCCGACCAGTTCAACATGAAGCCGTTCAAGGAAG
>JAEEGJ010024959.1_pt1 | contig 12321 bp, 10 predicted proteins | sample 8958761 | NCBI WGS metagenome assembly JAEEGJ01 (sample SAMN16246546, study PRJNA631951) | gut metagenome | biome: gut microbiome; feature: rumen; material: RS-attached | host: Bos | place: Iran: Karaj | collected 2018-10 | reverse complement strand
GGGGAACCAAAAAAGCAAAGCCCCCAATAATTGTTGTCCCCAAGTAACAATCTTCAACTTCATAATAATCATAAAATTCTGTGAAGCATCGAAATGCATTTCATTAAGAAAATCAAATGACAGGCCAATTGTCATTTTTCCACTCCAATAACGAAAATTATCTAATAAAGGAAAGACGACTAATAAGCCAAATAACATAATAAGAACAAAGACATTTTTGCGTTTCATAAATTGAAATGCTAGGAAGACAACTGGCAACCAATACATAGCTGTTGCATTTCGAGCTAATGCTGTAGGAAACAAAGTTATCAGCATCACAAAAAGAAGCAACAAACGTGTACTCTTTTGAACCTTATAATGCTCAGCCCAAACGTAACATGCAAAGGGCAATGTCCTAATCACTTTATCAAACAATAAGAGTCCTACGAAACCACCTCCTAAATCTACCAATTCACCACCGTCCTCCGAAGAAGCAAGACCTCGTACAAACATAAGTAGTATTGCATTTCTATAATAAAAGATCGTGCAGAAGAGTGCAAAAAGGGATATGTACAACAAGTGTCTTTTATTTAAAAGCACTTGATTCTGTTTAACATAATCATTAATATCTGCTTTCAAAACAGGGTAAGCAAGATTAAATAGCAATAGAATTCCTAATACAAGCATCTGAAACCTTTCATAGTCATTAGCATCATCCGCACAAACCGTCATAGGGAACGTTGTAACATTTGTATTTGTTGAAAATTGTATAGCATTTGCAATAACAAAAAAGAAAAGGATAAACAAATTAACCATTTTATGAAGACTATATGGACGCTCTTGATATGTGAACAAAAAGAGCGTAGCTATACACGCATTAATTGTTGCCAACAACTTATACATATTACTAATATTAGAGATAGACAACAAAATAGCAGCCACCCCTATTACTGATATCACAATTATCAGATATTGCCTTATGTTACTTTCCTTCATCAATTGCTTCTTTTAAAGCATTAATATATCCATGTCCGAACTCAAGATCAGGCTCCATATAATTTCCCTCTCCCCATTCATTCCAAGATTTAATCAGCACGATTTGCTCTTCCTCCGGTTTACCCTTTACAATCTCTATTGCTCTTTTTGCAATACGCTTAAATAATTCAGGAGTGGAATTCTTAAGAATTACAGCATTATGACCAGACCTTGGTGAGTGATCCCAGTTTGGAGAAATACAAGGGATGACATCTCTATTCCGACAATCATCAATTACCATATATTTTATAGCATCCTTATAATTGAATGCAGTTGGTCTTCTGAGCACTTTTCTCTGAAGAAGATACATCACTTTTGAAAACTTACTCAATTTGTGATGGATATTAAATGTATCACTATTATAAATTGCATCAATCCCTCTAGAGAGAATTTGTGATTTATTTCTACTATCAAAATCCTGAGCAACAAAATAGAAATCATTTAATCCATTATCTTTGGCTAATTTCCGCCAAGTATGAATAAAAGTTTCCATGTCATCAAACCCACTTGGATTAAAAATCAAGAAGAATAATTTACCATTCACCTTGAAATAACGATGATCCTTAAATGCAGGTAACAATGTATTAAAATGCAAAACATAATCTTCAACACCTGGGTATGTTTGCTCAATCAGCAACTTGTCTTGTCCTTTTGCCTTTGGATCCCACAGTTTCTTGTACCAAGAGTGGTTTGCCCATCCTAAGCAAAACGGGAAGTCCGGTTTTCCCGTAGCAAGTACCTCATTAAAAGGGCGTTCCAATAATCGACGACCATTGCCAAACCAATAATGCCAATAACAAAACGCCTCAATACCTGCTTCTTTTGCCAACTCAGCCTGTTGTTCTCTAACTTCAGACAATCGCAAATCATAGAATCCCAAATCGGCGGGGATATGAGGTTGTTTATGACCATGAAACAAAGGTCTAGCCTTTGCAACATTCACCCATTCTGTAAATCCCTTTCCCCACCATTCGTCATTTTCTGGAGTTGGGTGATATTGTGGTAAATAGAGTGCTATAAATCTTGGTCGTGCCATATTTTATTTTATATTCAAATTAAACTTATAAAAATGAGAATGTCCCGCTATCGGCTCACAATATGCAGGTTTTTCATCATCCCAATTCCACACAATATCGCAATCTGTTTCTGACGTTAGTATATCATATTTGTTTTTGGCGTTAAAACTATGACTACCACCATCTACCAAATGAAACCTTTCTGGATATTTATGTTTTTTGTATACATCTTTAAGCGTACCATATTCATACTGATATCGGAGAATCGGATTCAACGTGGCTTCCACTCTCATCTTCTTAAACTGATACTTTTCAACAAATGCAGTATATTCCATTAACTGTTGCTCGGTAATATTTCTATGAACCATTTTATATAGTCCCCCCCACAAGAACAAAGATGGCACCAAAAACAGAAAAGCTATTACATCTTTGTTAATACAAGATTTTGCTTCAAGCCACTTTGCCAACTCTATAATTAACGTAAAAACAAAAAGGGTGTAAGCAGAAATTGTTCGATGCATTTCCCATGGATAAAGACCAAGTGCAGAAAGAATAAAATATATCGTTCCGATGATTAATGCCAGTATATGCAATTCTGATATCCTTTTTTTCTTCAAGCCTTTTAATACTGCAATAAGTATTACTGCATAATATAGAATTGACATTAGCGACAAAAGCATCTGCGGCGAAGAGCTAAGGTAACTGGCATACCCCATTTGACATGCATGACTATTCTGAAAAAACATCATACCAAAATACACGACTAAAACTGTGATTATCAATGGGAGACCATACACTATAGACTTAGGAACAAATACAGGTAGTTTATTTTGCTGATAAAGCAAATATAGCACATAAAGGCTCGCGCCAAAAACTACGACTAAACATCCATATCTTGAAGTCATGAATAGCATCTGTACAGCCGAAAGAAATAGCAAACATCTAATATTGAGATTATCCTTATATCGTATAATCAGCCATACAATCAACAAAACTCCCATCATTTCCATAGAATAGGCACGCAACTCTGTAATTCGGTTCGTAAAAACAGGCAGTATAAATGGCAACGTTGCAATTACAACTGATAAAGTCTTATTTTTTGTCTCGTGTACACTCACTTTATAGAGAGCAAAATCAAATCCGAAAAAGAATAAGACAGGTAGTAATCTAAGCCAGAAATACGAAGTGCTTATCTTCTGCCAAAAAAACAAAATGACAGAGAATCCACCAGGATCCATATTATAGCCTCGATTATTAACTATAACATCATACAGTCCTCCTTCTGGGGAAAATGGATCAGAATAATGATTTAATCCCTGAGAAATAAAGAACTGCCCTGCTTCATCATACCATAAATATGGATTTGGCAAATATACACACATCATGCCTATAATTATAAACATGCAGAATGTGTATATGATGTATTTCAACTTTATTACCTTCATTTCTCCACCAGTTTCAGATTTGTATTAATCCTTTTGAAGTCTCCTATCGCTTTCCAACCAATTTTTAAGATGCGTTTCATGTTAATAGAATTCACACCTCCTTGTCTGGGTTTAAATGTTATCTTGTACCAGCCAATCTTGTAATTCCATTTCTTAGCGATAGCAGAGATGGCAACATTGCAGAGGAAATAATCTTGCGGGATGACACCCATGATTGCATGAAGTTTATCTGATTTCATCAGTCTGAATGGTGTATTGGCATCTGTTACCCACTCATGGAACATTAACCATACTACCCATCGAAGCGTCTTTGTTACAAAGACTCTACTAACACCATCTTGTCGTCCCAATCGATGCCCTATTTGGAAATCATATTTATATCTATTCTCCCACATCTGCCAGAACTCATCTGGGTCCGTTTGTCCATCACTGTCAGTCTGAAATACATAGTCTGCACCATTTTCTATTGCATGTCGATACAAATAAAGGACTGTAGCGCCATGGCCGGAGTTTGGTTTGTCGAGCGGTTCAAATAATGGATATTTATCTTTTAGACCCTGCATAATGTCAAAGGTATTATCCTTACTTCCATCATTAGCAATGACTAATTTTGAATCTGCTCCCCTCAGCGACAATTTCTCTACTACAGGATACCATTGTTTTATGGTTTCCTCTATGTTCTCTGCCTCATTATATGCAGGCATCACAAAATAGATCTTACTCATTATTCGAAGGTTTAAATGTATAATACTTGTTAACAAGAAACTGGAAGAATACAACTAGTACAATGGATAATAGCTTCGAAATAAGCTTATCCATGAAAAAAACATCTATACACATATATAAGATGACGTTGCTCATAATAAGACCACAGAAGCCTACCGTCAAGAAGATAGAAAATCTGCGTTTTACATGGTCCCTAACCTTGAAATTATAGTTCCGATTCAGTATAAAACTTGTAGAAATACCTGCTAGCACACTGATAAAGTTTGCTAATAGATACTGAAAACCGCAAACTTGAACCAATAATGTGTATACAAGGAAGTCTAACCCTGAAGAGAAAGAGCCAATAATCCCATATAAAATCAAATGACGAATTTTTTGATAGAGTGTCGTTATATATTGCTTCATCCTATATTCATTTTTAATATCTTCTCCACTATCGGAGCCATGTCATAGTATTTATATTCAGCCAATCTTCCACCAAAGACAACATTTTTCTTTTCAGTAGCAAGAGTACGATATTTGTCTGCAAGAGCATTATTACGCTCATCATTAACTGTGTAATATGGTTCCATGCCAGGCTCATACTCCGTGGAGTACTCTCTACTAATAACGGTCTTAGAACATCTATAAACCTCGTTGCCGAACATCTCAAAATGCTTATGTTCAATAACACGTGTATAGGGTACCTCTGCCTCTGTATAATTCATAACAGCATTACCCTGATAATTCGGCATGTCCAGAATCTCTTGTTCAAAACTCACCGTACGCCAATCTAATCGTCCATGCATATATCCGAAATATTCGTCAAGCGGACCTGTATAAACAACCTTATCTGCTATACTTTCCCAATATTTCCTGTTAGAAAAGAAATCTGTATTAACCTTGGTCTCAACACCATCAAGTAATCCGTAGATCAACTTATTATAACCACCTATAGGTATTCCCTGATACTTGTCGTTAAAATAATTATTATCGTAAACAAACCTTACAGGCAACCGCTTAATAATAAATGCTGGCAAATCCGTGCATCTTCGTCCCCATTGTTTCTCAGTATATCCTTTGATTAATGCTTCATAGATATCTTTTCCAATCAATATCAAAGCTTGTTCCTCTAGATTTCTTGGTTCAGAAACGCCTGCAGACCTCATTGCAGCAACTGCCTCCGCCTTCTGATCTTCAATCTTTGCCTTGGCCTCCTCAGGTGTAAGCACTCCCCACATCTGATAGAAGGTATTCATATTGAAAGGCAAATTGTATTGTTTTCCTTTATAATTAGCAATTGGAGAATTCGTATATCGATTGAATTCAACAATAGAGTTCACAAATTCCCAGACCTCCTTATTGTTTGTATGGAATATGTGAGCGCCATATTTATGTACATTAATACCTTCAATGCTCTCACAATAGACATTTCCACCCAGATGAGGGCGTTTATCAATAACCAAGCATTTCTTTCCAACCTGCTTAGCTTTCCAAGCAAATGTTGCTCCAAACAAACCAGAGCCAACAATTAAATAATCATACAATGCCATACATTTTTCAATTCAACATTTTCTAAACTTACCATCTTTCATGCCTTTAAATTTTGCTATCATTTTTGCATATATATTTAACTATTCGTGCAGGTACACCTGCCACAACACTATTACTTGGTATATCTTTCGTTACGACAGCATTTGCTGCGACTATCACATTATCACCGATAGATACCCCACCCAAAATCGTTGCTTTATCGCCAATCCATACGTTATTTCCTATACAAATCTTTCCTTTCGATTTCAGCTTACGTTCTATTGGCGGGACAGATGCCTCTTCTACGCTTAACCCTCCATGGCTATTATCACCAATATAAACATAACGTCCCGTCAGGAGCCCATCACCAATGGTTATTTGATCACAGGCAGTAATATGATTATATTCTCCTATACTGCAATGGTTACCGATAATTAGAGATGGCGCAAAACACTGATTGCCATATTTTTCCCAGCAACCAAGAATGCAATGCTCCTGAATTGTAGTATAGTCACCAATGAAGATTCTGCGCTGACCACGACCTTGTAAGCTACATGGTTTCGAGATAGCAGAATGACTTCCTATATGACCAATAAAATTACGGATCCACATAGTATATAAACGATTTTGACACCCAAGCAACCTTACACTCAGAGTGTATGTATATACACTACTAACTATCCGCATAAGGTACGCCAATAGTTTATTCATTATGGTTTCCATCATTAAATATCCGAAGAGATCACATAAATTGTCAAGCAATTTCCTTACGAGAGAATATCGATAATATCGGTTTCAAGACTTTCTTTAGCATAGAACGAAGCAAATATTTAGGTAACAAAAAACATCTTGCAAATAAGATCATACGATAATACTCATCTGTTGTATAATACACAGAAAGATCTTTTTTAATGTCCTTAATTACATAATTACCATTATTACCCAATACATCCATATCAAGATAAATACCTCGAAACCAATTCGACAGATCTTTTTTTATCTTAATGAAGCCATCTCGAGATAGATAACCTTCTATTCTAACCTGATTCACCAAATCTAAATATAGGACAGCAAAGGTATAAAAAACATCATATCCATACTTACCGGTAGAATCCTGTGCATCGCCGAATTTAATGTCGTCAATAACAAATAAATTCTTTGTTTTACTATTAAACATCAACGATACATTCGGCGACATGGGAGCGAACTTGATATTTGGGACATCAAGCAAATCTTCTTTCCAAAAGAACAAGCCTTCACTCAAGGATGACCAATAAGTCAACTTTCGAAGATAACCGTCGAACGAATCAAACTCCATCTTTCGGTTCTCCTTTAACAGACCATTTGACAAATAGATTAAAGGCTTGCGATCGATGTATTCGCATCCTAATTGATAGATTCTCTCTATCGATCCCTTTTGCATCAAACAACGATGATTAATCTTAATCATAAAATCACCTTTCGCTTGCAAGAAATTCTCGATAATATTATAGAACCCTTTGGCCTTTGTCTTGACGTATCTGAAGTTAGGATATTTCGAGAATTCTGCCATTGCAGCATCCATCTCCTCGTTAGGCGCATTATCTGCGACAACGACTTCAAAAATATCATTATCTGTACCCAAACTATATATCTGTCGCACATTTGGCACGACCCAACGTGACACACCATTTGTAGGTATACAGATTGAAAGCAAATACTTACACATAATTGAAACTCAAAATACTATTAATGATATATTGCACCTCTTCGTATTTCAATTCATAGAACAAGGGCAAACGAACCAAGCAATCACCATAGCAATCACAATTAGGAAGCACACGCCCATCATGCTTATCCTTATAGTATTCACTAGAATGGAGTGGCAAATAATGGAATGTAGTCTGGATGCCTTTCTCCTTTAAATAATTCATCAGCTTTGTACGATAATCCAACGAAGGGCATACCAAATAATACATATGACCATTATTGGTTGCGTAATTTGGAATATCAACTAACTTAATAGCAGAATCAATCTTTCCACGAAAGCCATCATCATACATCTTCCAAATATGTTTGCGTTTATTCTGGATGTCATCAAGTTGCTCTAACTGGGCCCAAAGATAGGCTGCATTGAACTCTGATGGTAAGAACGAGCTTCCCATATCACACCAACCATATTTATTAACCATACCACGATAGAATTCCGCACGATTAGTCCCTTTTTCCCAGATAATCTCTGAACGTCGGATAAATCGTTCATCATTTATCGCAATCATACCACCTTCACCACTGCTGATATTCTTTGTCTCATGGAAAGAAAATGCGCCAAGATGCCCAATACTACCAAGTGGCTTACCCTTATAAAACGAATCTATACTATGAGCAGCATCTTCGACAACCAAAAGATGATATTTGTCTGCTAAAGCCATGATAGCATCCATATCACATGCTACACCTGCATAGTGAACCACTGCAATAACTTTTGTTTTAGATGTGATCAATGGCTCAATATCAGCAGCCTCACAATTTGGATTAGACTTACTACTATCAGCAAACACGACCTTAGCCCCCTCACGAAGAAAGGAAAGAGCTGTTGAAACAAAGGTATATGAAGGCACGATCACTTCATCACCAGGCTTCAGCCCACAAAGCATAGCACACATTTCCAGTGCATCAGTTCCTGAAGTAGTTAATAAGCACTTCTTGAAGCCATATCTTTCTTCAAAAAACTTCTGACATTTCTTTGTAAACTGGCCATTACCTGACATCGTCATAGAATGACAAACTACATTTATATATTTCTGCTCGAGACCAGAGCAGTAAGGTTTATTAAAGGGAATCATATACTGTTTATCTTAACTAAAAAAATATTTATTACAAGCTATATATCTCAGTGGTAACACAACAAGATTACGAGCGTATCTTAACCCCAAAATTTTGGATTTATTTCCAAAACTATTTAATTTAAATATTGTTCTTAAAACTAATTTGTTATATGGGATTATTGAGGTATATACGCTTTCACCATTTGCACGTTCAGCCCTCTCAGCCATCATCTCAAGAAATTTCACATCATAAGAATGTACAGCCTCCGCTTGCAATTTTTGATACACCACATTAAGGATCCGAATAAAAGCATTTGCTTCCTTTTCATTTCCAGAACTATGCATAATACTACTTGAGTTATATGCATAAAAATAAGTCGGTTCAAAACAAAAAGCGATACTATCGATATAATTGTGGAGACTATATGACCATAATGTATCTTCTTGTATCCATCCTTCCTTAAAATAAACATTATTATCAACGATAATGCGGCGTTTAATCAGACGATTACATGCTGATTCCGGAATTCTTAAAGTCGCCATCGCTGCGCATATCCATGATTTATTTTCTGTAAACGAAGGAAAACTATCTTTTTTAAAAGTTATGTCACTTACTTCTTCTATGTAGAAGTTACCTTGAACTAAATCAACATCTTCATGAGTTTTTGTCAAAGTCCATAATTTCTCAAGGCTATCATTGGAATAAAAATAATCGTCACTATCCATAAAATAGACATACTCACCCTTAGCCTCTTCAATTCCTGTATTTCTCGCTGCCGATAAGCCACGATTATTATCGTGATGCAATAACTTAAAATTAATATTTCCGTTATATTCTTTAATAAAATATTTAATTATCTCGATACTCCTATCTGTTCCGCAATCATCGATGATTATGCACTCTACACCATCTGTAAGAGTTTGTTCCGCAATACTATTCAGGCATCTTTGGACATATTTCTCAACGTTATAGACAGGCAATACGATACTTATTTTCGATTTTAAATTCATATTTAATGTTCAGATACATTCTGTATGTTGAAATATTCATGGAAGTAGGATTTTCTCCTTAATGATATTAGAATAAAGAACTTATCACCCTATTGACACAATTCTTCTCCTCACCCCCTTACACAATCATTTGCTTTTGTGTAGTTATTACGAATACATATAAAGAAAACTTCCTCATTCATTAGGTTTAAAATAATCTATAATTCTCTGAGCCGTATCTAATCTAAAAACATAAACGGTCAATATAAAATATGAAACGACACCGATAATAGAGCCTATCAATAATTTTGCTAAACTATTATCGATAAACATCGTTGCAAAAATCACAAGAACTCCCATTACTAAACTGCAAATAAATATTGGTATCATTATCTTTATTTGAAACCAATAAGTTAACCCTGATAGCTTTTTGGCGTAATGAAGATTGACAGTATTCGCCAATAGAGTTATAAAGACAGTTCCTATCGCTAATACAAGGGGGCCATAAGGCAATAACAAAGCCACCAACAAGAAACCCACAGTTTTTTTTATGACTTCAGCCTTTAGTGTATAATCAGACCTGCCATATACTTGAAGCAAATTCAGGTTTACAGAGTTAGCTGGTGAAAGCATTGCATTTAACGAAAATATCTGGATATACACAACACAGCCTATCCATTTCTCCGTAAGAACAAACCTCACAAAAGGATCTGCAAGAATTGCCATTATAATAACAACAGGAAAAGTCAAGAAGCACGTCAGTTTTATAAATTCAGCATAGACATGAACTAGTCGTTCATTATCGTTTTGAAGCTGTGACATGATAGGCAATGAATTTCTAACGAAGATTCCCTCTAACACATTTGGAAGTAAAATGGCAATGTTCTGCCCACGATTAAAAATACCTAAAGCATTACTAGTGTAAAATTTACCTATAACAATAGAATAAATATTTGCATAAGTAACGCTGATAAATTCTGTAAGTAACATTTTAGAGCCGAAATTCCATAGGTATTTCATGGACTCCTTAGAATATTCCCACTTTGGCAACCATAATGTTTTATACCATAATAACACTGCTCTGAGAAGACCTCCAAAGAGTTGATTGAATACCAATGCCCATATACCAAATCCTTTATATGCCAAACAAACTGCGAATATGCCTGACAGGATAGATGTGGTTACGGATATTAATGTCAGTTTCTTAACCTGCAAATTGCGCTGCAATATTGCATCCTGTACTAAGGTTAAAGCACCTATCGGTATGGATAAGCTGCATGCCCTTAACACAGGACACAAGATATCCATATTATAAAACTCAGCGACGTAAGGCGCTATAAAATACAAGAATACATAGCAGATTAAACTTACAACGATATTAAAATAGAACGCAGTGCTATAGTCTATGCTCTTACACTCTAGTTTTCTGATTAATGCATTAACAAATCCGCAAGCAACAACTTGATTAGAAATGGCAATAAAGACTGTTAGCATAGCAATAGCCCCATAATCATCAGGAGACAATAGCCTAGCCAGCAACATCGAAATTACGAACTGGATTCCCAGTCCAGAGACTTTTTCAATACCAGTCCATAAAGAAGTCCTTGCTGTCTTATGCACTACACTTTCTGTATTTTCCATAGGAAAAATCAATAGCTTTTAAAATTCCACCGAATAGGGGAACATAATATTCCGACAATAAAAACACAAACTATACAATTCCTTTATATAATACGTTGGCGAATAAACTTATAGCAATCCAATTAAAATATCAAATAGTGGTGACAGTCAAATCCATATTCATCAATACAAAATAGACATTTGGCGGATATGACAAGTCTCAAAAACTCATAAATGGATTACCAGAATTTGAACAGGAAAAGAGCCATACACAGCATTTACTATATAACTGAGCATGGTTCTTACGTATTCTCTTCCTACAATAAAAACGCCTCAACAGGCATCCATTGTTCCCATATTGGTTGCCTTTGGAAATGGGGTTTTATTTTCACAGAAACGGAAATATGCCCTAGGTAAAATAAATTCTTTTAAAATATAGAACAATGATCGAGAACCACAAATCTTCATGTAATCAATCAGTCTAAGTTTCCTTCCAAGAAGAGCTTTCTCTGGATAGTTAATATCAATATACCTATCTTCTAATACTCGAACCTTTCTGTCAAGATTGAAAAGGCCATACTTTATAGCATTAATCTTGTCTTTGGGAGTTAGGTCACTATTTAGCATCTTAATTAACTCCTCATGGGACTGTGGAACATAGCAAGTATCCAGTTCATAATAAAGTGACTTCCACAAAAGCAAGACCGGTTTACCCCAGAAACATCCTTCAACACCCATTGCCGAACCAAACACGACAACCTGATCTGCAATATCCATCAGGGCATAAGAACTAATTGGACTAGTCGGTTCAATGATAGTAAGGTTTGTATACTTCTTCAGCTTATATAGATCTGTATGGTAACTATACTTGATCTTCGACAGATTCGGATGGATTCTTAAGTAAACATGAGCATTCTCTGGTGCATGTTGTGCAACAAACTCGATAGCATCATATTGAGTCGGGAAAAGTTTTCCCTCATCCCATTCTCCGCCTAGTGCAGCTTTCTCATCATCAGAAGAATTGAAAATTACGATATTCTTCTTCGTACTATCAAAATCATCAGGCAGAAGATTTTCCACCATATTCTTTGTAAAGATAATATCTGCTGCAGGCTGACCTGTTCTTCGTTTATAATAGAATGACGAGCCTATTTCCATCTTTTCGTCTAATGTTCGCGAAGTATCGTTCCA
>JAEEGJ010024958.1_pt1 | contig 12321 bp, 3 predicted proteins | sample 8958761 | NCBI WGS metagenome assembly JAEEGJ01 (sample SAMN16246546, study PRJNA631951) | gut metagenome | biome: gut microbiome; feature: rumen; material: RS-attached | host: Bos | place: Iran: Karaj | collected 2018-10 | reverse complement strand
TGAGGTGCTCGGTGAATTGCATCAAGGCCTCCTCGGTCTTGGTGCGGTCGAGTTCACTGTAGAGACTGACGCGCTCTTGCGTAGAGTTGATGTAGTCGGCGGGGAAGCGCACCTCCATGTCGGTCTCGATGGTACAGTCGGCGACGTAGGATTGCTCTTCTTCCTTTTCAAAGATATCTTGGAACTCGGTCTCTTTCAGTTCGAGGATGGCCTCGTCGAGGATCTTGTGGTAGGTCTCGAAACCGATGTCGTTGATGAAACCGCTCTGCTCGGCACCGAGGATATTGCCTGCACCGCGGATGTCCAAGTCACGCATGGCGATGCTGATGCCTTCGCCGAGGTCGGAGAACTCCTCCAAGGCGCGGAGACGTTTCTGGGCGTCTTGGGTCAGGGTGTTCAAAGGCGGGGTCAGCAGGTAACAGAAAGCTTTCTTGTTAGAACGGCCCACACGGCCACGCAGCTGGTGCAGGTCGCTGAGACCATAGCGATGCGCGTCGTTGATGATGATGGTGTTGGCGTTGGGGATGTCGAGACCCGACTCGACGATAGTGGTGCAAAGCAACACGTCGTAGTCGCCGTTGATGAAGTCGAGCATGATCTTCTCCAGCTTGGCGCCTTCCATCTGGCCGTGGGCTACGGCGATGCGCACACCTGGCACGTATTTCAGGATGAAGTCGTGCACATCCATGATGTTCTGGATGCGGTTGTGGATGAAGAATACCTGTCCGTTGCGGGCCAGCTCAAACTGGATGGCGTCGCGGATAAGCTCGCCGTCGAAGCCGCGCAGCTCGGTCTGCACAGGATAGCGGTTAGGCGGCGGCGTGGTGATGACGCTGAGGTCGCGAGCACCCATCATGGAGAACTGCAGCGTTCTGGGGATAGGCGTGGCAGTCATGGTCAGCGTGTCGACGTTGGCTTTCATCTCTTTCAGCTTCTCCTTCACGGCCACGCCGAACTTCTGCTCTTCGTCGATGACCAGCAAGCCCAAATCCTTGAACTTCACATCTTTTCCCGTGAGGCGATGTGTGCCAATTATGATGTCGATTTCGCCTTTCTCGAGTTTCTTCAAGATCTCGTTTTGTTGTTTCGTGGTCTTGAAGCGGTTGAGGTATTCGATGGTGACGGGGAAACCGTCGAAGCGTTCGGTGAAGGTATGGTAGTGCTGCAAGGCCAGCACCGTCGTTGGCACGAGCACAGCCACCTGTTTGGAGTCGCAGCAGGCCTTGAAGGCGGCACGCATGGCCACCTCAGTCTTGCCGAAGCCAACGTCGCCGCACACGAGGCGGTCCATGGGGTGGTCGCTCTCCATGTCGCGTTTTACGTCGTTGGTAGCTTTCAGCTGGTCAGGGGTGTCCTCGTAGATGAACGACGCCTCTAACTCGTTTTGCAGGTAGTTGTCAGGCGAAAACTGGAAGCCAGGCGTGCGTTTGCGCTCAGCATAGAGTTTAATCAGTTCGCGCGCAATGTCCTTGACTTTACTCTTAGTCTTGTTTTTCAAGCGGTTCCAAGCGCCGCTGCCGAGGGTGCTAAGCTTGGGTTCGGTGCCGTCCTTGCTGCTATATTTGGCGATGCGGTGCAGCGAGTGGATGCTCACATAGAGCAGGTCACCGTTGTTGTATATCAAGCGGATGGCCTCTTGGGGCTTGCCGTTGTTCTCGATGGTCTCCAGACCGTCGAAGCGTCCTATGCCGTGGTCGATGTGGGTGACATAGTCGCCAGGTTTCAGTTCGTAAAGGTCTTTCAGCGTGATGGCCTGCTTGGTTGAGAAGTTGTCGCGCAAGTGGAAGCGGTGGTAACGCTCGAAGATCTGGTGGTCGGTGTAGCAACACACCTTCAGGTCCTCGTCAATGAAGCCGCCATGGATGGCGATGGTCTCGGTCTCGAAGTCGTGGTGACTCTCGTCGTTGTGGTTGATATCGTTCAGAATCGCCTGGATGCGTGAGAGTTGCTTGCTGCTCTCCGAGAACACAATGACGCGGTAACCTTCTTCCTTGTGCTGAGCAATGTCGTCGATGAGCAGGTTGAAGTTCTTGCTGAAGATTGGCTGAGGCTTGGTGTGGAAGTTGACAATTGACAATTGAGAATTGAGAATTGACAATTTGCTGGAGGTGCCGAACTCAACGGTGCGGCGGTTTACTAGACAATTCAACAATTCTTCCGACTTGCTGAACAATTGTCCGGGTTTCAGTGCTTTGACATTCTCTTCCTGCTCGGTTTGCATTTTCTCGAAGGCCTCCACGGCGCGGTCGTATTCCTTGTCGACTTGTGTGGCGAAGAAGGCCATGTCGGTGAGCCAAATGGTGGTGGTGTCGGGTAGGTATTGCAGGATAGCCTCGCGTTCCTCGATGAAGGCGCGTTCCTGCATGTTGGGGAGCAGCACGATCTGTTTCAGCTGCTCGATGGAGAGCTGGTCAGCGATGTTGAAGCTACGGATGCTGTCGACCTCGTCGCCGAAGAACTCGATGCGGTAGGGGTAGTCATTGGCGAAGGAGAATACATCTACCAGACCGCCACGGATGGCAAACTGTCCCGGCTCAACCACGAAATCAACGTTCTCAAATTCATAGTCGTAGAGCAGATCGGTGAGGAAATCCAAATTGACCTTTTCGCCGACCTTGATTTTGAAGGTGTTCTTGGCCAAGAGTTTGCGCGTGAAGACCTTTTCGCTCAAAGCCTCGGGATAGCTGACAATCAGGGTCTTGCGTTCGGAGGTGGAGACGCGTTGCAGCACCTCGGTGCGCGAGAGGATATAGGTGTTGTCGGCCTTCTCGGGTTCGTAGGGACGTTTGTATGAGGTGGGGTAGAAGAGTACCTGCTTTTTGCTGTAGTCCATGCCACGCTCGCCGAGCAGGCTTTCGAGGTCGTTGTAGAAATAGGCTGCGTCTTCCTTGTCGGCGCAGACGATGAGGTGCTGACCGCCCATCTGGCGGAAGGTTTCCTCAACGACGAAGGCCTTAGATGAGGCCGCCAAATTGGAACAAAGCAAATGCCCTCCATCGCGCAAAGTATTGACTATCGCGTCGATGTGGGCATCTGCTTGGTAGATTTTTCTTGAAACGTTTGCCACAATGCTATAAAATGTGGCGCAAAGATACTGAATTCTTAGGATTCGACGAAACGAAGTGATACGATTATTCGATTGCTATTTTGAATCGCTCGACAGGGTCCGTCGTTTTAGCCTCGAAGGTGTAGCTTGGCATCGCCAAAAGGTCAATGACATCACCCGTAAGATTGTCAATAAGATGCAGAGATTTCAATTCAAGGTCTTCTTTCTCAAACATCAGTGTGTAGGTGCCGTCATGAGCGGCTTTGAAGTTGATGGGCATCTCTCTTTGTTCGACTGCGCAGGCCACGGCGAGGTTTTGGCCATTTTGAGGTATGTAGAGTCTGCTGCCCTGTCCAAGCATGGAGTATTTTGCGAGTTGGTTGGCCTCGTTGAAGGAAATCCTTACCTTATCTAAGATAGCATTGTCTTTTGTGTCGGCTTTGACGACAGAGAAGGTGATGTTGGGTTCGTTTTTAGATGCTGTTTTGCTGAAGGTAACATGCTCACCATTGCCTTGAGCCTGCACCAAAATGGCTGCACAGGGAGGGATGGGGCCGCTGCCCAAAGTGAAATTGGAGCCTTCGCTATCCAAAACATAGAAACTTCTGTCGACATAGGCGTTGCAGGGATATGGGTTACCAATTAAGTTGAAGCCTTTGCAGGAAGCGTTGACGTCGTAGGCCAGGGGTGTGGGGTTAACGTTGGCGGCCAGCGTTCCTGTGAATGTGAGTGTCGGGTTGCCGCTGTTAGCGAAGAGATAACCGGTTTTGTTGCCGATGTCGAAGCTTTGGGCTGCGTAGTTGCGCCATTCAAATTCTTCGCTTTGGTCGAAGGTGTAGAGATCGTGATTGTTGGCAAATAGTCCGTTGTCGACAGTTGGAGTAATACTATCTAAGATAGGTGAGGCGAGGAGATACCAACCGCCGTTTTGGGTGTAAGCGTTGATGCTCTTTTTCACAGTAGCTTTAACGCCGTTGGAGTTGTTGACGAGTTGTGCGCCGTTTTCGAGGATGAGGTTGCTGGTGTCCACATCGCTGAGTGTCCCGCTGACGGTGAGTTTACTGTCGGCGGTGATGGTCATTTTATCGTTATCGATGAGGCTGAGGGTAGCAATCGAAGCGTTACCCTTGGCAAAGCCTATCTTGTTGGAGGCTTCGGTTTCGCCGCCGTAGTAGTTGGTCTTCACGGTAAACAGATTGGTGGAATTGTTGCTCAAAGTGGCATTGTAGGTGGTTTGATTGAGGTCTTCAGCTATTTGTGTTCCGTCTTGATAGAGGTTATAAGTATAAATGCCGTCTGTGAGGTGGGCTTTAATTAAGAATGCTTTACCTGTCGAAGTATTCGATGTACTCCAAGTGGGATCCTGTGTTAGATAAACTCCTTCATTGCCTTCAGCGGAGCAGAGATACACAAAAAAGATATCATAGTGATCGGAATTGTGAATAAAAACCCACAAATCTTGATTACCGTTGATGTAATAGGGTTGTGTAAGGTCTATGTTGTTCCAGCCAGTGCTTGTTACCGAAACAGATTGGCTGTAAACTTGTGTCATGGGGATGGTGTTATAGTTGGTTGTGGTGCCTTCATAAAGCAAGACTTCGTATGTTCCAGTGTTATTAACATAAAAATCTACGCTATATAAACGTAATCCATTGTAGGCGGAGATGTTTTCGGCCAAGTGCCTATGTCCCCAATACATAGAATTGGTCCAAAGAAATAAATAACCGTTAGTAGTTTGAGTTCCATAGGTCAAGGTTGCCGACGGCATTTCTGGATAGCACCATTCGGGAGCGGTCCAGTTGAGGTTGGCATTGTTGCCCGAGAGTGTAGCTTCCAAGTCGTCAACAATTGGAGTCGGGTATTCCACGATTATGGTTACAGGGTTGGATGATAATGACAGGTCGCCGTTGGCGTCGACACTTCGTACATAATAGACATTGGTGCCGAGAGGCATCGTCTCAGTATAAGAATTGGTGGCGGAATTGCCGACATAGCTGTTGTTGTGGTAGATGTTGTAGCTGACAGCTCCATTGGCGGCGGTCCAATCGAGAATAACGTCTTGTAGACCCGTTAGCGTATAGGTGAGGTTCAGGGGCTCGGAAGCCAAACATTGTGAGGGTTGTATGCCGAATATGGCTGCCTGATTGTCAGTGTAAACACCATTGCCTTGACCTGACTGATTGTTGGCTCCAGTATCCAGGTTGTCTAGAGAAAAATAACCATCATAAGCTCCTGACCATCCCCAATTGAAATGGAAATAATCATCGCTGTTATAACCATCACAAACGAAAGAGTGACCGCCGCCCGAGTCTTGACCCCTGTATTGCAAAGGCCGATTTGCATCTAATTCGGCTTTCACCATAGAAATCCATTCATCTTCGTAATCTGACTTTGTTTTATATGCAATATTGGAACTATAATTGAAATAGTTTTTTAATGCATAAACCACATCGGCTGTTGTCGCACTACTACCTCCACTACCTCTATATTTCATGTTCACTGATACACCACAATGGTACATCAGCGTAGCCACGGCTTCGATTTGAACAGAAGTAGGTGTGGAAAGCCATTGAAAAGTACCATTGTCGTCATAATAATAGTTGTAGTAGAGATTCATATTATCCCAATCGTAGGTGGTTGCGCCAAAGTCTGCGCTGAAGGTTTGGTTGTTCCATTCATAAGAATGTGAACCGATGCCATGTGAAGGGTATTCCCAATACTTCAAGATCTGTGCCATGGCAGTGGCTACGCAACCTGTATAGGCATGGCCGTTAGGACCGCTGCTTATTGCTGGGCAAAGATCGTTGTAGTATTTGTTCTGGTTCCATTTGGTTTGGATCAAAGGATCAACCACTATAGTGGCTCTTGCCGCTTTGCTATTGCCTTCTATCAGGTCTTTCCACAACTGGACTGTCTCTGCTGTTGCTTCCAATTGGTGGTCGATGGCATACTGTATTTCATCGTTGTAGCCTTGCAACCAGCTACTTACATTGGCGGGCATGTCGTCGGCAGGGAAAAAGCCGTCAAGTGCATACCCCAAAATAGGTTGTACGCAATCATCGGCTGCCATCACCACGAAGCCTTCATCAGCGGTGAAAATATACAAGTTCTGGAATCCAGCCGACTTGGAGAGGTCAGTCAGTTGGGCGGCTTTCGCGCCGTTGTTGTTCAAAAAGGTAGTGGCCACCTTGCGGGCGGTTTCGGGCGTGACGCGCTCAGCCATCATCGGCATGGCCATCAGCAACAATGCTGCGATTATCGTAAGTCTCTTCATATCAATCTGATTATTTGTCTCTTGTTGTTCTATAATTTGGAGCTTCAAAAGTAGCAAAAATCTTTCGGATAACGCAAAAAAAATCACGGCCCGACTTTGAAGCTAGGCCGTGATGTTGTTGCAAAGCCAAAAGCGTGATTATTTGATGACCACTTTTTGTGTCTTCATTTCGCTGCCTTGGGTGAGGCGCACGATGTAGATGCCTTCGCTCAGGTTGAGTGCTTTGCTGTAGCTGTCGTGTATGGTCTCATTGTAGAGGATGCGTCCCACGACATCAACGATTTGAAGCTCAGCCTCGCCTTCGTTGAGGATATGGAGCTGACCATTGCCGAAGAACGCAAAACTGGGTTCGCAAGTGTCCTCGCTCGCACCGCTGGCGGAAAACATCAGACGGAAACGGCTTTCGTAGTCTGTCGTCTTGGCGGTGAAGGTGTAGCTCGGGTTGGCGAGTAGGTCGACATCCGCACCAGTCATGTTGTCGATGAGGTGGAGGTAATCTAACTCAAGACCCTCGGTTTCAAAGTTGATGGCATAAGTGCCGTTCTTAGTGGCTTTGAAGTTGATAGGCATTTCGCTCTCTTCGTTGGCGTATGCCACGGCGAATTCTTGGCCGTTTTGAGGGATGTAGAGTTTGCCAATCTGTTCGCGTAAGGAGTATTTGGCAAGTTTGTCGGCCTCGGTGAAGCTAACCCTTGCTTTGTCAAGGATGGTGTTGTCTCTTGTGTCGGCTTTGGAGACAGAGAAGGTAATGCTGGGCTCGTTCTTCGCGGCGGTCTTGCTAAAGGTAACGCTCTCGCCCGAGACTTGAGTCTGCACCAAGATGGCAGCACATGGCGGAATGGGATTGCTACCTATAGTAAAATCTGACCCATCTTCATTCAAAACATAAAAGCTTCTGCCAATGTAGGTATTGCAAGGATAGGGGTTGCCGATGAGGTTGAAACCTTTGCACAAGGCTTGGGCATCGTAGGTCAGAGGAGTGGCCGTGACGTTGGCAGCCAGCGTTCCCGCGAACATGAGCGTCGGGTTGCCGCTGTTGGCATATAGGTACCCCGTCTTGTTACCGATGCTGAAGTTTTGGGTGTCATAGTTGCGCCATTCCATATCTTCGCTTTGGTTGAAGGTGAAAAGGTCATAGTTGTTGGTCAGCAGGCCGTTGTCGGCAGACGGGGTGATGCCTTCGGTGATTGGCGAGGCAATCAGATGCCAACCGCTATTTTGGCTGGTGTATGCTGTAATGCTCTTTTTCACCGTGGCCTTCACGCCATCGGAATTGTTGACGAGTTGTGCGCCGTTTTCAAGGATGAGGTTGCTTGCATCCACATCGCTGAGTGTCCCGCTGACGGTGAGTTTGCTGCCGGCGGTGACGGTCATCAAGTCGTTGGCGTTAAGGGTCAAACTGCTGGCGGAAGCCTGTCCTAAAGCATAACCTACACCATTGGAAGCATCCGTTAAACCACCGTAGTAATTGGTTTTTACAGTGTAGAAACTGACCGTGTTGTTACGGTTTGAGTCTGTATAGCTGGTTGTGGCCAAATCAAGGGCCAATGGAGATCCGTTACGGTAAAGGTTGTAAGTGTAGGTGCCGTCAGTGAGGTAGGTGTTGATAAGCCAAGCACAATTTAAGCCAGAATAGCAATCGCTCAAATTTGTGGGCGAAGAGCCAGCATAAAATGCATTTATGTTATGTTCAGGTAGGTCAAAACTTGGAACTGGATAGGTTTGCCCCGTGTTTTCTTGTTTTATCACCACCCATAGATCGTCAGTACCTGTCAAGATGATCGGTACGTTTGTGTTAAACTCATACCAATCATTGGAAAGCGTAATTTGAATTCCTGTATTGCTGAAAGCCAAGTGGCTTGGGTCAGGCTTATTGTATTGGGTTGATTTTGTGTAAATATAGACGGAGTATGTACCTGGATATTGGATGTAAGTGGATACTTTGTAAACGGCCTTGCCCGCATATTGTGCCAAGTTTGCGGCCAAATGACGGTGTGCGTAATAGATAGAAGACCATGAATAATAAACATTCCCTGTTCCATAATTCAGTGTAGCCGAAGGTGTTTCAGGATAGCACCATTCGGGAGCAGTCCACGAAAGGTTAATATTATTCCCTGATAAGGTGGCGGTCAAATCGTCAACAATGGGAGTCGGGTAAGCCACTGTAACGGTGACTGTGTTTGAAGAAAGTGACTGTTGCCCATAGGAATCCACGGCACGTACAAAATAGTAATTGGTGCCAAACGGAGTCGTGTAGTCATAAGTGGTTGATGTCGTGTTGCCAATAAGATTACTGTTGCAATAAACATTATAACTTGAGGCTCCGTTAACGCCAGTCCACGTCAAAGTGAGATCCTGGGTGTTATTGAGAGTGTAGGTGAGATTGGTGGGTGCAGGGAGCGTCGATGCAGGCTCGATGCCGATGACGGCACTTTGGTTGTCGGTGAAGTTGTAATTGCCGCCGCCAGTCCCGCCGCTGCCTGGGTTTAGGTTCGTCAGCGAATAAAAACCGTCGTTGTTTCCGCTCCAGCCCCAGTTGAAATGGAATTGGTTGCTGCTGTTATAGCCATCGCAAACGAAAGCATGTCCACCGGTTCCCCTCCCGCTGTATTGAATGGGCCGAGACGCATTAAGCTCCGTTTTAAGAAGGTTGATCCAATTGCTATCGGAATAATCGGATTTGTATTTCATGCTCGCCGTGGACTTGTAATTGAAATAATGTTGCAGGGCGTAGGGAATGTCTTCCGAAAAAGCGCCACTTCCGCCGTTGGAACCAATGTCATACATCATGTCGACTGAAACGCCGCAATGATACATCAATGTTGCAACAGCATTAATTTGGGTGTTTGTTGATGAAGAGGTGAGTTGATTGGGCATATCACTCCAAGCGTAAGTTGTCTCTCCAAAGTTGGCAGATTGCACTCCATATTCTGGATGGGTAGAAGGTGTATACGAATGTGAACCGATACCATGTGCAGGATAGTTCCAATATTTCATGATCTGGGCCATGGCGGTTGCCACACAGCCGGTAACGGTTCGTTCCCCTGCATTGTAGTCGTATGGACAAAGGTTGTTGTATAATTCGAAGATGAGCAATTGCCCACCGCTATAATAATAAAATCCGTTTTGGTCCCAAGTGGTTTGCACCAAGGGATTCACGACGGTAGTCGCTCTTGCCGCTTTATTGTTGCCGTCAGCTAAGTCATTCCACAGCTGCACTGTCTCTGGCGTTGCTTCCAATTGGTGGTCGATGGCATACTGTATTTCATCGTTGTAGCCTTGCAACCAGCCACTCACATTGGCGGGCATGTTTTTCGCTACAAATTTTCCCGTCAAGGAATATCCCAAGATGGGTTGCACACAGTCATCAGCAGCCATCACTACGAAACCTGGCTCAGCGTTGAATATGTACAGGTTGGGGAAGCCAGCCTCTATGGAGAGGTCGGTCAGTTGGGCGGATTTTACTCCGTTGTTGTTCAAAAAAGTGGTGGCCACTTTTTGGGCAGTCTCCGAATTCACACGCTCGGCAAACGTGGGCATTGCCACCATTAGCACCAATGCCAAAAGGAAAGTAAATCTTTTCATATTTCTGTTGTTTTGAAATTCAAAATAGGCTACAAAACTACAATTGTTTTTTTGTAAAAACAAATAAAAAACACCTTATTTTAATTCTATATATGGCAATGACCGCCTCGTTTTTGTTAAGGCGGTCATTGCCATGGCATTAAGTGATTGAGAAAAGCACTTTACTCTTCAACCTTCGCTCGTTTCGAGTCCCAAATCATGTAGACGATGATGGCGATGTACATTGCTAATGCGACAAGGCCAGCTAATGGTGTCTCATTGAAGAAGCCACCCTCGGCAGTACGAGCCACGGCATCTACGTTGCAGAACTTGAGGATAGCACTCACCACACCCATCAAGGCGCCACCAGCGATGAAGCCCGAGGCGATGAGGGTACCGCGGTTGTAGCGGGCATCGTTGAGTTTCTGGTCCTTGCTGCGTGTGCTGACGAACCACGAGATGGCGCCACCGATGAGCAGCGGCACGTTGAGATCGATGGGGATGAACATACCCAAGGCGAAGGGCAATGCCGGCACCTTGCAAAAGTTGAGAATCAAAGCGATGGCGGCACCGATGCCATAGAGCAGCCAGGGGGCACTACCACCCGACATCATCGGCTCGATGACGGCACTCATGGCGTTGGCTTGTGGTGCAACCAAGGCACGTTCGCCTACAAAACCGTAGGCTTTGTTCAGAACCATGATCACGCCAGCGACGGTGGCAGCAGCCACAGCTACGCCGACGAACTTCCATATCTCTTGTTTCTTGGGTGTTGTGCCAATCCAATAACCTACTTTCAGGTCGGTGATGAAGGCACCAGCGACGGCCAATGCCGTGCAGACCACACCACCAATAATCAAGGTAGCCGTCATGCCGCTGGGGCCACTCAGTCCGGCGGCAACCATTACCAAGGAGGCCAAAATCAAGGTCATTAGCGTCATACCACTCACGGGGTTGCTGCCCACGATGGCGATGGCATTGGCGGCCACTGTTGTAAACAGGAAGGCGATGACGGCCACGACAAGGATACCAATCAGGGCGTGCCAGCCGTTGTGCACCACGCCGAACCAGAAGAAAAAGAAAGTGACGATGAGCACGGCCACGATGCCAATCACGATGGTCTTCATCGGGATGTCTTGCTGCGTGCGATCGACGGGTTCATAGGTGGTTTTCTTGCCTTTGAATTCGTTGGCAGCTAGTCCCACCGACGACTTAATGACACCCCATGACTTGATGATGCTGATGACACCTGCCATGGCGATGCCGCCGATACCGATGTGACGGGCATAGTTCTTGAAGATTTCTTCAGGAGCCATCGAACCGATGGTGGCGGTGACGCCAGCGTTCATCAGGTCGATGATTTGGTCGCCCCAGATGAGGTTCATGCCCGGAATGATGATGAACCAAACCAACATGGAGCCACAGCAGATGATGAAGGCGTATTTCAGACCGATGATGTAACCCAGACCGAGTACTGCGGCACCCGTGTTCACCTTGAACATCAGTTTGGCTTTGTCGGCTAAGGCTGCGCCCCAACCCATCATGCGGGTGGTGATGGTCTCCGACCACCAGCCGAAGGTGGAGACGATAAAGTCATACAAACCACCAATCAAGCCGCTGATAACCAGTAACAAGGAGTCCTTGCCCTTCTTTTGTCCGCTGACCAAAACCTGTGTGGTGGCCGTGGCTTCAGGGAAGGGAAATTTGCCGTGTTGTTCCTTGACGAAGTATTTGCGGAAGGGGATGAGGAACAGGATGCCCAAAATGCCGCCCAACAACGAAGCAATGAACACCTGCCAGAAGTTGATTTCAATTTGATAGCCTTTGCCCTGCAAGATATAGAGTGCAGGCAGGGTGAAGATGGCACCAGCCACCACGCCGCCCGAGCAGCCACCGATGGACTGAATGATGACGTTTTGTGAAAGGGCGTCGTTCTTACGAGTCAATCCCGTGAGGCCGATGGCGATGATGGCGATGGGGATGGCGGCCTCAAACACCTGTCCGACCTTCAGGCCGAGGTAGGCGGCGGCAGCCGAAAATAGGATGGTCATCAGCAGGCCAATGCAGACCGACCATACCGTAACTTCCTGATACTTTTTGTTTTTCGAGAGTATGGGTTCATACTCTTCGCCCGGTTTCAGTTCGCGGTGCGCGTTCTCGGGCAGTTTGAATTGATCGTTTCCCATATTGGTGTTGTTTTGATTTCGATTGAAAGAATGTGCAATATTAGGGATTTTGTGGGTTAAAACGAAGAAAAATCAAGAAAATTGAAAAATAATGACAAATTAATTTGTCTATTTGGAAAGTTTACTTTACTTTTGCAGCGTCAAACTTTCAAAAATCTATATGTTATGAAGAAAAACTATTTGTTTCCCCATCAATTCAGAATGATTGGATGGGTGCTGGCCATCGTAGCGGTGGTAGGGTATCTTTGGCT
>JAEEGJ010024957.1_pt1 | contig 12322 bp, 12 predicted proteins | sample 8958761 | NCBI WGS metagenome assembly JAEEGJ01 (sample SAMN16246546, study PRJNA631951) | gut metagenome | biome: gut microbiome; feature: rumen; material: RS-attached | host: Bos | place: Iran: Karaj | collected 2018-10 | reverse complement strand
CAGGCGATGCAGGGACGCACGTCCTCCAGCTTCCCGGCGCGGATCTTGTCACACCACTGGGGATCGCAGAGCAGCTGGCGGGCGACGCCCACCGCGTCGATCTGACCGGCTTCGATGGCCTTGGCGTCGATCTCGGGGTCGTGCATGCGCCCGGCGCAGGCCACGGGGATTTTTACGAAATTCTTCAGATAGGTGACTTCCGGCAGGTTGCAGGCCATGGGCATGTAGACCGGCGGATGGGCCCAGTACCAGGAGTCATAGGAGCCGTTGTCAGCGTTCAGCAGGTCAGCCCCGGCAGCCTCCAGCAGCCGCGCGGCGGAGGGGCTCTCCTCCATGGACCGCCCGAATTCCACATAGTTTTCGCCGGGAAGCGCGCCTTCGTTGAAATTGCGGATCTTGCTGGCGACGCTGTAACGCACGGAGACCGGATAATCCGGCCCGCAGGCAGCCTTGATGCTCTTGATGATCTCGCAGGCAAAACGCAGCCGGTTTTCCAGGCTGCCGCCGAATTCGTCCGTCCGATGGTTCATGTTGGCCATGGCGAACTGGTCCAGCAGATAACCTTCGTGGACGGCATGGATCTCCACACCGTCGATCCCCGCCTTCTTGCACAGCGCAGCCGCTTTCCCGTAAGCGTCTATGATGTCGTAGATCTCCTCGCGGGTGAGGCCCCGGTGCTTGATGTTGGGGTCCCATACGTTGGGCAGTCCGTCGGAAGGGGCGACCATGCTGGCATTCAGCATCTCCTGCGGCATTTTGTCCATGCCGGGGAACACCATCTGGGAGCGGCCGAATCCGGCGCCCAGCTGCAGGAAGAATTTGCTGCCGTAGGCGTGGATCTCCTCCATCAGGCTTTTCAGGGGTCCCATGAACAGGTCTTCGCTCTCATAAAGCCAGCGGCCGCGGCTGCCCACGGAGGTGACGCCGGGGATCATCAGTCCCACATTGGCCTTGGCCCGGGCCAGAAAATATGGCCGGGTCTTTTCCACGAATTTGCCGTCAAAGCCAACGGGGCTGGTGCCGCCCATAGCGCACATGATGATGCGGTTTTTGATGGTGACGCCGCCGATTTTCAGCGGAGTAAAAAGCGGTTCATAACTCATCGTCCGTCAATACCCTTCTCAGCCTTCCTTGGCCTCTTCCAGCTTGCCGTCGAGCCAGTTGAGGGAATCGGTGATGTGCTTGTTCCAATACTCCCAGCTGTGGGTGCCGTGACCCTCCACATAGTAGTGGGGATAGCCGACTTCCTCGAAGTACTTGTGCAGGTCCCGGTTGGGCTCGATCAGGAAGTCCTCGGAGCCGCAGGCCATGTACAGCTTGGGCTTCACGCCGTCGGAGTCCATCAGCTTTTTGGCAAGAGCCTTGGGATCCACGTCGCTGCCCAGGATCTTGCTGGGCTTGCCGAAGGTGTGGATGAAGTAGCCGATGGACATGCCCATGCCGCCTCCGCCCTGTCCCGGAGGAGCGGGCTGCGGATCGTCGGGCATCTTGGAGATGCCGTCGGTGATGAGGGCAGAGGAGAAGGCCAGAATGCCGCCGAAAACGTCGGGATTCTTCAGGCCGTTGCGGATGGCGCCGTATCCGCCCATGGAGAGACCGCCGATGAAGGTGTCCTCAACCTTGTCGGAGATATGGAAGACTTCCCGGGCGAATTTGGGCAGCTCGCGGCAGATGAACTGCTCATACATGGCGTCGCGGGAGGGATCGTCGATGTAGAAGCTGTTCTCACCGGAGGGGCAGAAAACTGCCATGTGGTGCATGGTGGCCAGCTGGTCGATGCTGCTGCCTCTGACCCAGTCGGCATGGGAGCCGGAATAACCATGGAGAAGAATAAGGAGACGCAGCGGCGTCTTGGGCGCCGGAGGCGTTCCGGGGAACATGGGTCCGCCGGCGGGGATGCAGGCAGTGACCTCGGTGTTCCGGTGCATGCTGCTGGAGAAAAAGCTGAATTCAAATACTGCCATGATTCTTGCTTCCTTTCATATGTATTTAAATTTGTTCAACTGCTACAATATGGATGGAAAAATGCACGCTATATTCCACCAAATATTATAAATGTCAACCCGCTTCAAATCAATGGGTTGACTGCTAAAAGCTATAAAAGATTCCTTATGAGATTCGGAAAGAAAAGGTATGCACTCCCTGCATTTTGGCCGCTTTCGGTTGCGGCTCGCAATCCTTTGTGTTAAAATCATATCAAAAGTGAATCGCCTGCCGTTTTTACGGCCGGGAAGGGAGGCCGGAGAGTGAAAAAGAAGAGAAAGTCCATCATGGTGCTGGGAAAAGGTCCCGTGCTGTTCATGACCGTTTTATTCGCCATCCTGTTTGTCTGTCTCCTCGCTGCGTTTATCCTTCTTCGGCAGCGGGACCTGGGGACCGCGATCACCGCGCTGTTTTTCAGCATCGCGTCGTTCCTGGCTGCTGTGCTGCTGATGGCGGCATATTTCAGCCACCGCAAGGACGATGCCGCCCGGGAAGCTGCCTGGGATGAACTGGAAAATAAGCGGCAGAAACATTCCTGAAGGAACCGGAGAAAGGGAGAACGGAAATGAGCAGAACGATTGCGGTCAAGGGTGTGGGCAGTCTCCGCCTGAAGCCGGATTATGTGGTGATCGGATTGGAGCTGGAGGCTAAGGACGAGGTTTATGAGCGGGCCATGTCCCTCTCCTCGGAGCGGATCGACGAACTGACAAAAGCGCTCACGGAGGTCGGCTTTGGGAAAGACGAACTGAAGACGACGGGCTTCCATGTTCGGGCGGATTACCGCAGCGAGCAGAACGATAAGGGAAACTATGTCCAGGTTTTTGACGGGTATGTGTGCCATACGAGCCTGAAGCTCTCTTTCGATCTGGAAATGCAGAAACTGGGGGAGACCATCAGCGCCATCGGTTCCTGCCGGGGGGCGCCGGAAATGAACATCAGCTTCACGGTAAAGGAGCCGGAAGCAGTCAAAAGCCATCTCCTGAAAGCGGCGGCGGACAACGCCCGGGGAAAGGCGGAAGTGCTCTGCGCGGCTTCCAACGTGCACCTGGGGGAGCTGCAGCGCATCGAGTATAACTGGAGCGAGACGCCGGCCTATTCCCGTACTGCCGTCACTGCGGACCGGCTTGTCATGCCGATGATGAAAAATGCCTTCCGCGCGGAGATGTCCCCGGAAGAGATCGAGCTGAGCGACAGCGCAGCCTTTATTTGGGAGATTTGCTGAAATGGATAAGAGAGTCTATCCCAATCTGTTTGAAGAAGCCGGATTCGGAAGGCAAGAGATCGACGCCCGTGTCCGGGAAGCCTGGCAGGAACTTATTAACGGAGAACATTGCATATACGGAGAGACGGATCCGGACGCCGCTTATTTCACCGATACGGGGAATGACGATGCCCGGACGGAGGGCATGTCCTATGCCATGATGATGGCGGTGCAAATGGATGACAAGGCCGTTTTCGACAAGGTATGGCGGTGGAGCCTCCGCTATATGCGCCATGGGGACGGGCCTTATCGGGATTATTTCGCCTGGAGCTGCAATCTGGACGGGAGCCATCGGGCGGAGGGACCGGCACCGGACGGGGAAGAATACTATGCCATGGCTCTCTTCTTTGCCTCCCACCGCTGGGGAGACGGGCCGCCGCCCCTGGATTACAGCGTGCAGGCAAGGCGCATCCTCCGTGCCTGCGTCCACAACAAAGCCGAAACGATAGACGGTAAACCTGTGGGCGGGCCCATGTGGGATCCGGATACGAAGCTGATCAAATTCGTCCCGGAGGCCGGATTCACCGACCCCTCCTATCATCTGCCTCATTTTTACGAGCTATTCGCCCTGTGGGCGGACGAAGCGGACCGCCCCTTCTGGCAGGAGGCGGCCCGGAACAGCCGGAAGTATCTGCATGTCGCCTGCGCCTGGCGCACCGGTCTTGCCCCCAACATGAGCGGCTTTGACGGACACCCGCTCCCGGTGCCGGAAAGCCAGAAGGATAACCCCTGGGCAAACCTGGGCCGCTGCTATTTCAGCGACGCCTACCGGGTCGCCATCAATATCTCCCTGGACCATGTCTGGTTCGGAAAGGATCCCTGGCAGAGTGAGTTTGCCGACACGCTGCAAAGCTATGTCTATGAGCATCCGGAGGCGTCGGACCATGTGCTGTTTCCGGACGGGACCGTCTTTGAAGCGGAACCCATCATGCATCCTTTGGGGATGAAAGCCAGCTGGGCCTGCGCTTCCCTGGCCGCCCGGGGAGAACACCGCCTGGAAGCCGTCCGCAGCTTCTTCCGGATGCCCATGCGGACGGATAAGCGCCGCTACTATGATAATTGCCTCTATTTCTTCACCTTGCTTGCCCTGAGCGGCAATTATCGGATATACTGAAAAAGAAAGAGAGCCTGCCGCAAAAAATGCGGCAGGCTCGATCATATTATGGGATCACACCTGATAGGGATTCGGATCGGTGAACATGTGCTCCTCGATCTCCGGCTTGGAGGCATACTTGCCGATCATGCAGAAGATCTCGCCGTCGGGGGAGCCCTCGCGGGTCATGGTGCCATAGCCGCGGCCCACGCTGTACATCCGGTTCCAGTTGTCCAGGAACAGGAGAGTATCGCTGCGGAAGCCCATCTTGGCGCCGAGGATCTTTTCCATGTTCTGCTCCGTGGCGCTGACGATGTACATGCCTTCCTTGATCTTCACATAGTCGGCAGGTTCGTCGGAGCCGGGGAGGGAGCCCATCATGCTGCTGATGCCGCTGGTGCCGGACTGACGGGCGACATACTGGATGCGATACCAGTTGGAGTTGTGGTACACGTGGGTGGTGGACATGTTGTGGCCGTAGACCCAGCGGACGCCGGTGCCCATCACGTCGTCGGTGAAGCCGTGACGGCGGAGGTCCGTATGCTCCTCGCCCTCCACCTTGATGTAGCCGAAGCCCCAATGGCTGTCGATCAGGTAGGGGTAATAGGGGTTCTCACCGACGCTGCAGCGCAGGAAGGTCACAAGGCCCTGCTCCATGTCGATGACGAAGGTGTGGTTGGCTCTGGGCTCCTTGACGCAGTAGGTGAGGAGATAGGTGTCGTCGTCGGCCTTGCGGACCTCGTAACGATCCGCTTCACCGGTCTGGGCGCCGCTGTGGATGCTCCAGGTCAGGCGGTTCCGGTCCACCAGCTCCAGATGGATATCGCCGGTTTCCTTGCCGGTGTCGATGACGAAATCAAACTGTTGTCCGGCCAGTTCAAAGCAGCGGGGCGGGCAGAACTGAGAAATGGAATTACGGGCAGCAATGCGATCGTACTTTTCGAAAAGATTCATACGGATACCTCCCAGATTATATTATTTTCTTTATAGTAACTGCTTTGCGGGAGAAAGTCAATCCATCCTTTGCGGTGAATCCAACGAAAATGAAAAAAAGCCCGGGACCGCTTGACGCGATCCCGGGATCATGGCGGAGAAGTCGGGATTTGAACCCGAGCGGCGCTCAACACGCCCTACTCCCTTAGCAGGGGAGCCCCTTCGGCCTCTTGGGTACTTCTCCAAATGCCGCAGCTGTTATAAAATAGCACAGCTTATGGCGGATGTCAAGGCATTTGAGAAGAATTTGCTCCGGAAATCAGGGGCGCCAGGAACTTCTTCAGCTGCTTGAAATAGGCGTCCGTATCAGCCAAAGGGGAAGCGCCGTGACCGGCGTTTTCAGACAGATAGAGGTACTTCTTCGAAGCACAGGCTTTGTGCATTTCCTCCGTCCAGGCGAAGGGAATACGCATATCCTTCTTTCCATGGATGAACAGGATGGGGATGTTTCCTTCCGCCTTGAGAGCCTCCCGAAGATCCACGCTGCCCAGTCCCGTTTTCCAGAGGATGCGGGCATACAGACTCACGATCTGCAAAAGAGGGAAGACCCGCATGCGCATCTCATCCTTCATGACCCGGCGAAGCATTTCCCTGGGGCTGGCATATGCGCCGTCCGACACGACGCCGCGTACAGCCGCGGGCAGCGATTTCGACAGGGCATGGAGCACGGTAAAGCCACCCATCCCGCTGCCCAGAAGGAAGATACAGGTTCCATCGTCAGAGCGTTCCACAGCCTTTTGCGCCCATAAGCGGCAGTCCTCCGCCTCCAAAAGACCGAGGGTGCAGTATTCGCCGCCGCTGGCTCCATGGGCCCGCTCGTAGGGTATCAGCAGGGAATACCCCTGTTTGGCGGCCCAGCGGGCGACGACGCTCATGTTCTGCGGAAGCGCGCCATATCCGTGCAGCAGCACCAGGCACGCTTTCGCGTTCTTTTTCGGCAGCCAGAGCGCCTTCAAGGGGCAGCTGTCGGCGCCGGTCATGTCTATCGTTTCCCAGGCCTGTTCCTGAAACCAGTCCAGCGCCGGTTCCACCAGGGGGGTATAGGAAAACCACTCGGAGGTGATCAGTGCTTCCTTATCCGTCAGGTCCTTGGTGGGTGGGCGGTGGAAGGCTTTACGGAAGAATACCCATGCGAACAGGAAAATCAGCAGAAACAGAAAAATGACGATATACAGAAGCAGCACGGCGCAGGACCTCCGCAGCAGAAATCATCGGGGCATACCGTATTTTACCGCGGAGAATGCTTTCCTGCAAGCATCAAAGATGCTATAATGACCAAAGAATGAGCTAGAGCATGCGGATTTGATCTCCGCCCATATTCCGGACCATCGCCCGTGTCCGCTGGACATCCGATGCATCCAGCTTCAGTTCCACCTCGGCTTCGCCATCGTGATAGAGCGGAAGCCCCATCAGGTCCGACGTATAGAGGGCGCGGCTTCCCAGCTCCGTGTTCATGGCTCCCCGGTCATTGACCGACATGTTGATCCGCCAGGGAAAATACATGGAAGCGGAATAAGGCGCTTCTGACGGCAGAGAACCCCGGGGCTTATTCAGGACCTTCGCTTCCAGATGCGGGACCTTGCTCCTGATCCGGCTAACGGCCCGGTCCGCCGCGTCAACGGAATCAAAACGCGCTTTCATGATACACTGCATATTCTTGCCTCCCGGAATCGTTTGTCTCTATCCTGCCCGAAAGTGAGGAGAATACCATGGAATTATCTCCCGGTGATAAGCTCCGTATGAAGAAGAGTCATCCCTGCGGCAGCGACTGCTGCGAAATCCTGCGGGCCGGAATGGACTTCAGGCTGCGCTGCCTGGGCTGCGGCCATATTTGGGAGATGCCGCGCCCCAAGCTGGAAAAGGCGATCAAGGCTGTGGAGACGGCGGACGGAGATTGATCGGACGCCGCCTTTCTTTCGACGGACAAAGCACCCTCATGCTCGTACAATGCGGGCATGAGGGTGCTTTATTTGGACAGCCTTTTCTGGCTGGAACTGATTGCGGACACCGTGCTGCTGTGGGCGGCGGGAAAGCTGTGCGGCATCCGGCGGAGGCCTTTTCGACTGCTTCTGGCCGGGGTGATCGGCGGCGCCTATACGCTGCTTGCCCTCTTCGTGCCCCTGGCGGCGACACTGGCCGGAAAGGCGGCGTCCCTTGCCTTGATGCTGCTGGCGTCTTACGGCGGCGAAAAGCGACTGTGGCGGCCTGCGCTGGCTTACCTTTTCCTCTGCGCGGTCTATGGCGGCGTAGCGGCGGCGGTGACGCTGGCGGCGGGAAAGGCGACGGCCAGGGCGCTGGTGTTTTCCGCCGGGGTCAGCCTGGGCGTCTGCGCGCTGCCCTTCCGATACTCGGGGGTGCGGGGAGGCAAATGCAAGCTGCTCCTGATTGGAGAAGGGGGCCGGACTACCCTGACGGCGCTGCGGGATACGGGGGACCGGCTCACCGATCCCTTCAGCGGAAAACCGGTGATCATTTCCTCCGAAGGGCAGCTTGCGCCGCTGTTCACAGCAGAACAACGGAACATTCTGGCGCAAACGGTGAATGAAGCGCCGGAAATAAGACTGGAAAGGCTGGGGAAAGGTTTCACCCTCATTCCGCTGCGCACGGTGAACGGAGGCACATTGGCACTCGCAGGAAAGGCAAGCGCCGTCTACCAGGACGGACAGGCACTGGGACCCTGCCGCGTGGTGTTCAGCCGGGAGAAGATCGAATGTGAAGGCTGTGACGCCATCATTGGCGGGGATGGGATATGAAGGGGGAGAAATAATGGGCCTGTTACAAAAACTGTTCAAACTGCTTTCCGGAAAACTCAGCCAGCCTGTCTATTATGTGGGCGGCTCGGAGGGCTTGCCGCCGCCTTTGAGCCGGGCGGAAACGGAAGAATGTCTGGAGCGGCTGCGGCGGGCGGACAGCTCCGTAAAGCCCACCCTCATCGAGCGGAATCTGCGCCTCGTCGTATATGTGGCCAAGCGATTCGAAAATACGGGCGTGGGGCTGGAGGACCTGATCAGCATCGGCACCATCGGACTGATCAAGGCGGTGGATAGCTTCGATCCGGACAAAAAGATCAAGCTGGCTACCTATGCCTCCCGCTGCATCGAAAACGAGATCCTTATGTTCCTGAGAAAGCTCTCCAATCAAAAGAGCGAGATCAGCCTGGACGAACCCATCAATACGGATTATGACGGCAACGAGCTCCTTCTCAGTGAGGTGCTGGGGACGGAAGCGGACAGCGTGATGCAGCCCCTGGAAGAGGAGACGGACCGGACTATCCTGCGCCGGGCCGTGGAAAAGCTGCCCGGGAGGGAAAGAAAGATCGTGAAGCTGCGCTTCGGACTGGAAGGAGGGAAGGAGCAGACCCAGAAAGAAGTGGCGGATTCTCTCGGCATCTCTCAAAGCTACATATCCAGACTGGAAAAGCGCATCATTGCCAGGCTTCGGCATGAGATCCTCCAGGAGATCGGCTGAGGCCATGCTGCCGGGGAGACCAGGCAGTCTTGCTTCCTGCCTTTCGGATGTGGTATCATGCAGCTATGAAAAAGCTGGATCACAGCCGCCTGTGCGGCCTATACAAGATACTGATGTGCTCCCTGTTCCTGCTGGCCGTATCTCCTGCGGGCTATCGGAACATCGTGGAGACGAAATTCGCCGTCTTTTGTTTCTTGACGGGGCTGTTTCTCCTTGCCTTTTTCGTCCTGTTTCTGCAAAAGAAGCTGCCCGGCGGCAGCTGGAATATCGTCCAATATCTTATCCTGGCTTATTGGGCCTGGAGCCTTCTCAGCGCCGCGTGTTCCCCGTGGAAAGGGATCGCGTTCCTGGGGGGAGAACGCTGCGACGGGTTCATCACCATCACGCTGTATTGCGCTTCCTTCCTGCTGCTGAGCCGCTATGGGGAAAATACCCGATTTCCCGCCCGGATCACGGCGGCTGCGCTGGGGGTCCTTTGCCTTGTAGCGCTACTGCAATTCCTTGACCTGAATCCGCTCCGACTCTATCCCGAGCCCCTTCGCTGGTCCGGGCGGGAGAAGGCGTATAACGGCGCTTTTCTCTCGCTGACCGGAAATGCGGACCTGACGGCCTGCGTGCTCGGCACCGGCTTTGCCTTTTTATGGCCGCTGGCTATCCGTAAGAAAAGCTGGCTCTATGGGCTCGTCAGCCTCCTGTGTCTGGCTGTGCTGATCGCCTCCGGGATAAGAGGCGGCCTCCTGGGGGCAGCCGCAAGCGTGATTTTCTGCCTGCCTGCCGCGCTTCCGCTGGGCAGAAAGGGGAGACGGTTATCGTGGGCGATCCTCGCCCTTATCTGCATCGGCGTTTTGCTGTTTGTCTATCTTGCTCCGCTGCCCGGCACCGGCGGGGAACTCCATGCGCTCCTGCACGGACGGGCGGAGGATTCTTTCGGGAGCGGACGAGTCTACATCTGGAAGGAAGTCTGGAAGCTGGTCAGGGAACGTCCCCTGCTGGGGGGCGGGCCCGACACATTGGGAGAGCGGGGCCTTGCTTTCGTAAAGACGGCGGCGGACGGCTCTATCATCCGCCGCACCATCGACTGTGCCCACTGCGAGCCTTTGAATGTCCTGGTCAATCAGGGCCTTCCCGCGCTGCTGCTTCTGGCAGGAGCCATGTTCCTGACGCTTGTCCGTTCCGTCCGGAGAGATTCCGACGCTTCCGTCGCTTTGCACAGTGCTCTTGCCGCTTATCTGGCTGCGTCTCTGTTCGGGATCGGAATGCCTGCAAACGACGCTTTTTTCTGGCTGATCTGGAGTTCTCTGCTCAGGGAAACTGCAAAAGAGAATGGTAATCATTGATTTAATGTGATTTGACAAGGGCGGGCATCTGCGCTATACTCACAGAAATGGACAACTCGATTTACCGAATCTATGTATATACAGAAAGGCTGGAAAAGATGGATCTGTTTCAGAAATGCGCGGACTATAAGCTGGCTGACGAGTACAAGGCCATGGGCATCTTTCCGTATTTCCGGGAGCTGCAATCCCGCCAGGATACGGAAGTCATTATGGAAGGCAAACGGCGCATCATGCTGGGTTCCAACAATTATCTGGGGCTGACCACCGATCCGGACGTGATGGAGGCCGGTTTGAAGGCGCTGCGGGAATACGGCACCGGATGCAGCGGTTCCCGCCTCCTGAACGGAACGCTCCAACTGCACATCGAGCTGGAGGACGAGCTTAAGAAATTCCTGAGAAAAGAAGCGGTGACCACACTTCCCACCGGTTTTCAGACCAACCTGGGCATCATCAGCGCGCTGGTGGGCCGGAACGACTATGTGATCTGCGACAGAGACAACCATGCCAGCATCTATGACGGATGCAAGCTGAGCTACGGCAAAATGCTCCGTTACCGCCACAATGATATGGCGGACCTGGAGCAGAAGCTGAAAGCGGTTCCGGATACTGCCGGCATCCTCATCGTCACCGACGGCGTATTCAGTATGGGCGCTGACCTCTGCAACCTGCCGGAGATCTGCCGTCTGGCAAAGGAATACGGGGCAAGAGTGATGGTGGACGACGCCCACGCTCTCGGCGTCATCGGCAAAAACGGACGCGGAACGGCAAGCCATTTCGGACTCGAGGACGAGGTCGACATTTATATGGGCACCTTCTCGAAGTCCCTGGCAAGCCTGGGCGGATACATGGCCGCCTCTGCAAAGGTGGTCGACTACGTCCGTCACAATTCCCGTCCCTTCATTTTTTCCGCTTCAATAACTCCCGCCAGCTGCGCGGTAGCCACGGCCGCGCTGCGGCACATTATAGCTCATCCCGAGCTTGTGGAAAGGCTGAATTATCTTGCCTCATACATGCGCAGAGGTCTTCTTGAGCGAGGAATAAAGATAATCGAGTCGTCCACTCCCATTGTTCCCATCTTTACCTACGACCCCGTCAACACTCTCGAAAAGGCCCATGAGCTTTACGAGAACGGAGTGTACGTGAATACGGTCCTGCCTCCCGCCGCGCCGGCCAACGGCTGCATGCTCCGTGTCAGCATCATGGCGACGCATACCACAGAGCAGCTCGACGAGGCTATGGATATCATCAAAAAAGTCATCAAATAACGTCACGCTCGTACAGCTTAAAAATCCAGCCGTCCCTTTGCGGGACGGCCGGATTTTAAGCATATGAGACCCGGATATACCCGGTTTTGTCAGTCAACGCCCTCTTCATAATCGTCGTCGGGGTCGGGCTCGTCATTCTCTATTTCAACTTCGTCGAGCTCGTCTTCCTCACCGGCGGCAGCTTCATCCTCCGCGTCGGTCCCGAGAGCGTCTTCTCCTTCGCCGTCGGGCTTCCGGGGCTCCTCAGGCGTCTTTTCGACCTTGGGCGGAAGCTCGTGCGTCCGGCATACGTAGGCGAACGCCTCGCCGTCCATCACCTCGTTTTCGAGCAGATACTGCGCGGTAAGCTCAAGCAGATCCACGTTCTCCTCGAGTATGCCGCGGCAGCGCTCATAGGCTTCGTCGATGATATTGCGGACCTCGTCGTCTATCTTTGCGGCCATCTTTTCAGAATAGCTCTTCGTATGGGCGTAGTCGCGGCCCAGGAAGACCTCTCCGTCGCCGTTGTCGTAAACGACCGGGCCTATCGCGTCGCTCATGCCGTAGCGCATGACCATTGATTTCGCAATGGCTGTCGCGCGGTCAAGATCGTTTGACGCGCCGGTAGATATATCGTCGAGCATCAGCTTTTCCGCGATCCGGCCGCCGAGCAGAGAAACGATGTCGTCGAGCATTTCTTTTCTTGAATTGAAATTTTTGTCCTCGGTGGGCAGGGATATGGTCATGCCTCCCGTCTGTCCCCTCGGGATTATGGATATCTGGTGCACCGGATCGCAGTTTTCCAGAGCGTTCATCACCACCGCGTGTCCGGCCTCATGGACGGCGGTGAGCTTTCTTTCTCTCTCCGAGACCACTCTGCTCCTCTTCTCGGGGCCGGCGATGACCCTTATAATCGCTTCTTCCACTTCCGGCTTGGTTATGA
>JAEEGJ010024955.1_pt1 | contig 12324 bp, 12 predicted proteins | sample 8958761 | NCBI WGS metagenome assembly JAEEGJ01 (sample SAMN16246546, study PRJNA631951) | gut metagenome | biome: gut microbiome; feature: rumen; material: RS-attached | host: Bos | place: Iran: Karaj | collected 2018-10 | reverse complement strand
TTATTTGTTAAACAAGCCAAGTGAGGGTGGTTCAACATTTAATACAAACAGCAACGCGTACATTATTATATATAGCGCGATACTCGTGGTCATCGTGGCCTTCCTGCTGGCGTTTGTCTATCAGGCGCTGAAGCCTATGCAGGATGCTAACGTGGCTCTCGATGTGAAGAAACAGATTCTCTATTCGCTGAATATTCGCGACCTCGACGGTTCTGCGGCCGAGGCCAAATACGCTGAGGTGGTGAAGGAAGAAGGCGAAGTAGACGGTCAGAAGTACTACCTCTGCGACATCAACGGTGAGGATGTACTGGTGGTATCTATGAAGGGTATGGGCCTTTGGGGCGGTATCAGTGGTTACGTCTCCATTCATGGTGATGAGACACCTACCGTCTATGGCGCTTACTTCAACCATGAGAGTGAGACAGCCGGTCTCGGTGCTGAGATCAAGGACTCTCAGGCTTGGCAGGAGAAGTTCATCGGCAAGAAAGTCTTTGTCGATGGTACTCAAGACGTTGCCATCTCTATTGTGAAGAAGGTGGAGGATCCCACGACCCAGGTAGACGTCGTGACGGGTGCTACGCTGACCTCTAATGGTGTGAATGATATGATTAAAGCTGGACTGAAGGATGCCGGAAAGAATGCCGTCGGACTTTTCATGAAGATGATGTGCACAGCTCCTGCAGATTCCACAGCTGTTGAACCAAAATCAGAGGAGGAGTAAACTATGGCATTATTCAGTAAACAAAATAAGGAGGTTTTCACAAACCCGTTGAACCTCGATCACCCGATTCTCGGACAGGTATTGGGTATCTGCTCGGCACTCGCCGTCACCTCGCAGCTGAAGCCTGCCATCGTGATGGGTCTCGCCGTAACGGTGATTACCGCTTTCTCTAACGTAATCATCTCTATCATCCGCAACACCATCCCTAACCGCATCCGTATCGTGGTGCAGCTGGTGGTTGTGGCTGCTCTCGTGACCATCGTCTCTCAGATCCTGAAGGCTTTCGCCTACGACGTGAGCGTTCAGCTGAGCGTGTATGTAGGACTGATCATCACGAACTGTATCCTCATGGGGCGCCTCGAGGCCTTCGCCATGCAGAACAAACCCTGGCCCTCGTTCCTCGACGGTGTGGGTAACGGTCTTGGCTATGCTATGATCCTCGTGATCGTGGGTGCCGTGCGTGAGCTGCTGGGCCGCGGAACGTTGCTGGGCTTCCAGATTGTTCCCGATGCCTGCTACAACTTCGGCTATGTGAACAACGGTATGATGACGATGCCGGCAATGGCGCTCATCCTCGTTGGCTGTGTGATTTGGGTACATCGTGCTTACTTTTACAAAGAAAAGTAAAAAGGTAAAAAGGTAAAAAGTAAAAGTATGGAACACGCAATAAGTTTGTTATTCAGGTCCATCTTTGTGGACAATATGATCTTCGCTTTCTTCCTCGGCATGTGCTCATATCTGGCAGTGTCGAAGACCGTGAAGACCTCTATGGGACTCGGACTCGCTGTGACCTTCGTGCTCACGGTGACCGTTCCTGTGAACTATCTGTTACAGACCAAGGTGCTGGGTCCTGACTGCCTCGTTGAGGGCGTAGATCTGAGCTACCTGTCGTTTATCCTCTTTATCGCTGTCATCGCAGGTATGGTGCAGCTGGTGGAGATGACGGTCGAGAAATACTCGCCTTCGCTCTACGCAGCACTGGGTATCTTCCTGCCGCTGATCGCTGTGAACTGCGCCATCATGGGTGCTTCGCTCTTCATGCAGCAGCGCATCCTCATGGATCCCTCTAACTCACAGGCCATCACCTCTATCTGGGATGCCGTTGTCTATGGCTTCGGCTCAGGTATCGGCTGGACACTGGCCATCGTGGCTATGGGTGCCATCCGTGAGAAAATGCAGTATTCGGACGTTCCCAAGCCCCTGCAGGGTCTCGGCATCGTGTTTATCACCGTCGGTCTTATGGCTATGGCGATGATGTGTTTCAGCGGACTCAATATTTAAGGCACGGATTACACGGATTAACACGGATTTTATATAGAAGAAGATATGATACAATTCATTTCATATAGTATAGGAGTTTTCCTCATTGTAATCCTCCTGTTAGTGATTGTCCTGTTGGTGGCTAAGAAGTATCTGAGTCCCAGCGGAAATGTGAATATCGAGATCAATGGCGACCGTACCATCTCTGTAGCCCAGGGTAATAACCTGATGGCCACACTGAATCAGAACGGCATCTTCCTGCCTTCTGCCTGCGGTGGTAAGGCCTCTTGCGGACAGTGTAAGGTTCAGGTGCTTGAGGGTGGGGGCGAAATCCTCGACTCTGAGAAGCCTCACTTCACTCGTAAGCAGATCAAGGACCACTGGCGCTTAGGTTGTCAGTGTAAGGTGAAGGGTGACCTGAAGATCCACGTAGACGAGAGCATCCTTGGTGTCAAGGAGTACGAGTGTACAGTGATCTCCAACAAGAACGTGGCTACGTTTATCAAGGAGTTCAAGGTACAGCTGCCTGCTGGCGAGCACATGGACTTCCTGCCTGGCTCTTACGCTCAGATCAAGATTCCTAAGTTCGACTGCATCGACTACGATAAGGACTTCGACAAGAGCCTCATCGGTGACGAGTATCTGCCCTCTTGGGAGAAGTTCGGTCTGTTCCCGCTGAAATGTAAGAACCCCGAGGATACCATCCGTGCCTACTCAATGGCCAACTATCCTGCCGAGGGTGATGTCTTCATGCTGACTGTCCGTATCGCTACACCTCCGTTCAAGCCCGATCGCAGTGGCTTCATGGATGTGAACCCGGGTATCGCTTCATCTTATATCTTCTCGCTGAAACCCGGCGACAAGGTGATCATGAGCGGACCTTTCGGCGATTTCCACCCACACTTCGACTCGAAGAAGGAGATGATCTGGGTAGGTGGTGGTGCCGGTATGGCTCCGCTGCGCGCACAGATCATGCACATGACGAAGACGCTGCACACCACCGATCGCGAGATGCACTACTTCTATGGTGCACGCGCCCTCAACGAGGTGTTCTATCTCGACGACTTCCTGGGCTTGGAGAAGGAGTATCCCAACTTCCACTTCCACCTGGCTCTCGACCGTCCCGATCCCGCAGCAGATGCTGCAGGCGTGAAGTACACCCCGGGATTCGTCCATCAGGTGATGCTCAACACCTACCTGAAGGATCACGAGGCCCCAGAGGATGTAGAGTACTACATGTGCGGTCCTGGCCCGATGTCGGCAGCTGTCGTTTCGATGCTCGACTCACTCGGCGTCGATCCCGAAAGCATCATGTATGACAATTTCGGAGGCTGATTAAAACTGAATATATAGTGAATATCCTCGCTGATTGCAGCGGGGATATTCTTTTTTATAGACTTTTTAGCAAAAAGTTTTGGTAGTTAAAAAATATTTTGTAATTTTGTACCCAATCAAGCCACTGGCCTGAAAATGTATATGAGGTTAAGGGTGTCTTACATATTACTACTGCTCACATTTGCCGTCCTGGCAAGTGCTGATAACATACGTTATTCTAGCGAAAGGCCCCTTATTTTCGGTATTGACATGAATTACGCGCCGATGGAGTATGTCGACGAGGCTGGTATTCCTCATGGACTCGACGTGGAGTTCACGCAAGAACTGATGAAACGGTTGAAAATTCCCTTTACTTATGCACCCAACACATGGGATAATATTGCCGACGATGTCATCAAAGGTCGCGTCGACCTCGGTATGATGGTCTATTCCCCGTATCGCAAGACTATCACGAACTACTCCCGTCCTATGTTACGCCTGTATTATCAGATCGTACATCGTAAGACTGATAAGGCACCCTATAGTCTCCGTGATGTCGCAGGAAAGGAGATCGCCATGATGACGTCAAGACCCATCAAAGACACCCTGGATAAAATCGGTGCAAAGCCCATTCTGATTAAAGACCTGACAACGGCACTTTCCGACTTGTCGAAAGGCAAATACTTCGCGGTGATATGTTTCCGTTATCAGGCAGATTATCTGATTGACGAGTTTGGCTTGGATAATCTAATGGCTACCGACCTGGCGTTGATGCCCCGTGAGTATTGTTATGTCAGTCATGATAAGCAACTCATCGACCGTATCAATCGTGAGTTGGACAAGATGGAGCAAGAGGGTGTCATTGAAGATGTCTATGGTGACATCAAGACCACGTTCAGCGGACTCTATATCCCCATGTGGGTGTGGCTGTTGATTGCGGGCATCATTATTTTGTCGCTTGTTGGTTTTATCGTCCAGCAGCGTATCAGCCGCAAGCAAATACTCTTTGAGATGCAACGAGCTCAGCAGAGTGAGGAACTGAAGGACATTTTCCTCAATAACCTCAGTCACGCCCTCCGCACACCGCTCAATGCCATCATCGGATTCTCAGACCTACTCTTAACTATGCCGAAGGACGATATGTCTGAAGAGGAACATCAACACCTGCTCGGACTCATCAATAACAACGGTCTGCAGCTGCTCCATTTTATCAACGAACTGCTCTCGCTCTCAGATATCGAGGGTAATAATCTGCTGTTCGATAGAATTGTGACAGATGTCGATGGTGAGATGACTGCTTATGCTGCAGAGACACGGATGCAGTTGAACGAAGGTGTGGAGTTGGTAGTCAAAGAGCCCATAGGCGGCTTACGGGCGATGGCGGATCCGAAATTGATGAAAGTGGTGACGATGCATCTGCTTGAAAACGCCCGTCAGCATACTACCGAGGGAAAGATCACCTTAAGCTATTATGCCAAGGAGGGTGGTTTATATGTGGAGGTAAAGGATACTGGCAGTGGACTGCCTGAAAAACTCAAGGAGAATATCTTTGCTCTCCTGTCGGATAAGAATACGTATATTCAAGAGGATACACCCGGACTCGGCCTGAGTATCTGTAAAGCCATCGTTGACAAATGTCAGGGCAAGATTGGAGTCCGCGATAACGAAGAAGACGGAAAGGGCACCATCTTCTGGTACTGGGTGCCCATCGAGATCATCAATTAAGACTGATATGACACTGATAATAGTAATTCTATTGATTCTGGGCTATCTGCTCATTGCCACCGGTCACTTGACGGGTGTCAACAAGGCTGCCATCGCGATGTTCATAGGCACAGTGGGGTGGGTGGTCTATATCTGCTGGGGTACTGACTTCGTAACGGATATGCACCCTGACGACTATGCCGAATTCCTGAGTGGTGCAGATCCTACGAGCGAGGCGGTGAAGGAATTCATCCACGACAATGTGTTCCTGTACTATGTAGGTCGTGCTGCGAGCATCGTCATGTTCCTGTTGGCAACGATGGCCATTATTGAGATCCTGAACAACAACGGCTGCTTCGACTTCATCCAGAAATGGATTAAGACACGTAATTCGAAACGTTTGCTCTGGACCATCACCTTCGCTACGTTCTTGATCTCCGCGAACCTCGACAACCTGACCACAGCCACGATGATGCTTGTGATTATGCACAGCATCGTTCAGAACCGTCGTCAGCGGATGCTCATTGGCAGTGCCATCATTATTGCAGCCAACTGTGGCGGATGCTTTACGGTGATTGGTGATCCCACAGGACTCTTGCTTTGGGGTGATGGTGCGATTACGGCCACTAATTTCTCGTCGTATATGGCTCTGCCTGCCATCCTTGCCTGGGTGATACCAACGGTTCTCATCAATCGTAATTTGCCCGAAAGACTCGATACCCAATGGTCACCGATGCCTTATCGTGGTGATGATACGAACCTCTGTCCTTGGCAGCGTGTGGTGATGCTCTTTGTGGGTATTGGTGGTCTTTGGTTCATTCCTACGTTCCACAATATCACCAAACTGTCACCGTTCCTCGGTGCCCTGTGTGTGCTGAGTGTGCTGTGGGTGGTCAATGAGGTCTTCAACCGCAAACTGATGAGTTCAGATCAGATGTCACAACGTCTGATTCCGCGTGCCTTACAATACGGTCCTCTCCAGCAGATCCTCTTTGTCATGGGTATCATGCTGGGTATGGGTGTTGTCACGGAGACGGGTGTCTTCCCTGATGTGGCACAATGGATGAACGACACCATCCATAACGTGTGGGTGATCGGTATCGTCTCCGGATTCCTCAGCGCCATCGTCGACTCATTCACTATCGCCATCAGCGACATCTCACTTTATCCTGTGGTGAAGGGTGCGCTGCCTGGCGACTATATCGGCAGTTTCATCACCAACGGTGCCTATTGGAAGATTATCGCCTATTGTACGTCGGTGGGTGGCTGTTTGCTCTCCGTAGGATCGGTGAGCGGCTTGGCGCTGATGCAGATGGAACATATCCGTTTGGGCTGGTATCTGCGCAACATGACGCTGAAGGTGTTGGCAGGCTGGATCGTTGGTCTGGCAGTCCTGTGGTTTGAAATATATTATGTATAACTAAAATATAAAATGTATGGCAAAGATTAAAACGATTGGTATACTCACCTCTGGAGGTGACGCACCAGGCATGAATGCCGCCATCCGTGCGGTGACGCGAGCTGGTATCTACAATGGTTTTAGCATCAAGGGTATCTATCGTGGGTATGAAGGACTGATCCATGATGAAGTGAAAACCTTTACGACGGAGAATGTCTCCGGCATCATCACCCGTGGTGGTACGATCCTGAAGACTGCCCGCTCGAAGGACTTCATGACGCCAGAGGGTATGCAGAAGGCTTATGAGACCTGTCAGAAAGAAGAGATCGACGCACTGGTTGTGATTGGTGGTAACGGTTCACTGACAGGTGCCTGGAAGTTTGGCGTAGAGTATGACTTCCCCGTGATCGGACTGCCTGGAACCATCGATAACGACCTCTATGGCACAGATGCCACCATCGGCTATGATACGACGATGAACACCATCATGGAGTGTGTAGACCGTATCCGTGATACAGCGAACTCTCACGAGCGTATCTTCTTCGTTGAGGTGATGGGCCGTGATGCTGGTTTCCTGGCTCAGAACTGCGCCATCGCCTGTGGTGCCGAGGCTGCCATCGTACCTGAAGAGACAACGGATGTAGACCAGCTGGCACAGTTCATGGGACGCGGTATCCGTAAGTCGAAGAAGTCGTGTATCGTCATCGTGTCTGAGAGTCCGAAATGCGGTGCTATGTTCTATGCTGACCGTGTCAAACATGAGTTCCCCGAGTTTGATGTACGTGTGTCGATTCTTGGTCACCTGCAGCGTGGTGGTTCTCCTACCGCCCGTGATCGTGTGCTGGCTGCTACCTGTGGCGTGGGTGCCATCGAGGCCATCAAACAAGGACAGCGTAACATCATGGTGGGTGTCCGTTTCAACGATGTGGTCTATGTGCCCTTCAGCGAGTGTATCCGTACTGATAAGCGTTTCGACAAACGACTCATCAAAGTGCTCGATGAATTGAGTATATAATATGCCTGAAATCAAGAAGATCGTATTGACAGGTGGTCCCTGTGCCGGTAAGACTACGGCATTGGTGAAGATCACGGAATACTTCTCCGGCTTCGGCTATAAGGTGTTCAACGTGCCTGAAGTGCCTACCATCTATAGTACGGCAGGCTGGAACTACCTGACGCCGAACCGCGACCTGTATTATCAGGGTGAGCGGGCTATCCTGGAGACGCAGCTGGCGTTCGAAGATCAGTTTATGCACCTCGCCGAAGTCTGCACGAAACCCGTGCTGATTATCTGCGACCGTGGTACGATGGATATCTCTGCCTACATCAAACCTGAAGAGTGGGAGGAGATCACAGCGATGGCTGGCACCAGTCCCAACGCTTTGATGGAGCGCTATGATGCAGTGCTCCATCTCGTGTCGGCTGCCGATGGTGCAGAACAGTTCTATACCACTGCCACCAATGCCACCCGTTACGAACAGGCCAACGAGGAGGGACTTCGCATTGCCCGTGAGTTGGATAAGAAGGTGATTCGTGCCTGGACTGGTCACCCGCATCTGTGTGTCATCAACAACCACGATGATTTCCAGAACAAGATCAACCGTGTACTTAAAGAGATCTCTAAGGTTGTAGGATTACCTCAGCAGCCACACGATGAACGTGTCTATCGCGTTGAGATAGTGGGCGAGATCCCTGAGTGCTCCGAGAGTATGATCAACCAGACCTACCTGGTGGCAGAGCCTGGGTGTGAGATCCGTCTCCGTCGTAGGGAATGGAGAGGGGGAAAGGTGGTCATCCTGCACCGTTCCACGAAACGTATCTCTGATACGGAGGTTATCGAGACGGAGCGAAAGGTCGACAACAACCTCTATGAACAGATGCTTCAACAGGCGGACCCCTATCGTCAGACTATCGTCAAACGGCGTCAGAGTTTTATCTGGAAAGGACAGTTCTTCCAGATCGATACGTTCCTCTCGCCTGTCAACGACCTGGTCATCATGGAGACGAAAGGTGTGGGAGAGCAGGAGACTGTCAACTTCCCGCCATTTGTCAAAGTGCTGGAGGATGTGACGGGCAATCAGACGTATTACAACTATAATATCGCCCTGCGCAAGTAGAATTTTCGCTTAATATGGCGGATTTGGGTAAAAAAACGCAAAAAAGTTTTTCCCTTTTCTAAAAAATCACTATCTTTGCAATCGACTTAAGACTTAAAAACGAGTATAACTTAAATAAACTAACAAGCGTATGTCACAAATTATTGGACACATTTCCCAGATTATCGGCCCTGTCATTGACGTTTTCTTCGATACAGAGGGTCAGGAGGCTGAGAAGGTGTTGCCGAAGATCTACGAGGCTTTGCAGATCAAGCGTGGCGACGGACGCGACCTGATTGTCGAGGTGCAGCAGCACATCGGCGAAGACACGGTACGTTGCGTGGCTATGGACAACACCGACGGCTTACAGCGCGGACTGGAAGCCATCCCTCTCGGCTCACCTATCCAGATGCCTGCGGGAGATCAGATTAAAGGTCGTATGCTGAACGTCATCGGACAGCCTATCGACGGTATGAAACAGCTCAACATGGACGGTGCCTATCCCATCCACCGCGAGGCTCCCTCGTTCGAGGAGCTCTCTACGAAGAAGGAGATTCTTTCCACGGGTATCAAGGTGATCGACCTGCTGGAGCCCTACATGAAGGGTGGTAAGATCGGACTCTTCGGAGGTGCTGGTGTAGGTAAGACCGTGCTCATCATGGAGCTCATCAACAACATCGCTAAAGGACACAACGGATTCTCCGTCTTTGCTGGTGTGGGAGAGCGTACCCGTGAGGGTAACGACCTCATCCGCGAGATGATTGAGTCTGGCGTTATCCGCTATGGCGAGAAGTTTCGTAAAGCTATGGACGAAGGTAAGTGGGACCTCTCACTCGTCGATCCTGAGGAGTTGAAGAAGTCGCAGGCCACCCTGGTCTATGGTCAGATGAACGAGCCTCCTGGTGCCCGTGCTTCTGTAGCACTCTCCGGACTGACGGTGGCCGAGGGCTTCCGTGACGGTGGTGGTAAGGATGGCGGTGCTGCTGATATCCTGTTCTTCATCGACAACATCTTCCGATTCACTCAGGCAGGTTCTGAGGTGTCTGCCCTGCTGGGCCGTATGCCTTCTGCCGTGGGTTATCAGCCTACACTGGCTTCTGAAATGGGTACGATGCAGGAGCGCATCACTTCGACGAAGACGGGTTCTATCACCTCTGTACAGGCCGTGTATGTGCCTGCCGACGACTTGACCGACCCTGCTCCTGCTACCACGTTCACCCACCTCGATGCAACGACGGTGCTTGATCGTAAGATTGCCGAGCTGGGTATCTATCCGGCCGTAGATCCTCTGGGTTCTACCTCTCGTATCCTCGACCCGCTGATTGTGGGTAAGGCTCACTACGACTGTGCCCAGCGTGTGAAGGAGATCTTGCAGCGTTATAAGGAGTTGCAGGATATCATCGCCATCCTCGGTATGGATGAGCTCTCTGATGAGGATAAGCAGACGGTGAACCGTGCTCGTCGTGTACAGCGTTTCCTCTCTCAGCCGTTCTCTGTGGCATCTCAGTTCACAGGTCTGCCTGGTGTCATGGTGCCCATCGAGGATACCATCAAGGGCTTCAACGCCATCCTCGACGGCGAGGTCGATGACCTGCCTGAGCAGGCATTCCTCAATGTGGGAACGATCGATGACGCTAAGGAGAAGGCAAAGAAACTGCTCGAAGCTGCAAAGGGCTAAAGTTCAATGGTCAATGTTCAATGTTCAATAATTGAATCATGTTGCAGCTAAGAATAGTTACGCCCGAAAAGATTGAGTTCGATGGAGCAGTAGAGAGTGTTCTCGTGCCAGGAACAATGGGACAGTTTGAGATACTCACTGACCACGCCCCCATCATCTCTACCCTGCAGAAAGGTACCATAGAGTATCTTAGCAGCGAGGGTAAGACGTCTTTGGAGATCTTGGGCGGTTTCGTAGAGGTGCAGAAGAATGTGGTTAGTCTCTGTGTAGAGTTAAAATAAGGTTCGCGTGTGACAATGGACATCAACAAACAGTGCAAGTATTACATCGTTCAGACCGTCGTCATCTTTCTGGTGATGAACTTCCTGGTAAAAGTCATAGGGAAGGTGTGGAATCTGGATCTGTGGGCAGAGATGATGGTCAGTTCATCTTTCCTGCTGGTGATGGGTGTAGCTATAGCACTGATATGGCGCTGGGTGGCAACGAGCCACAAGGAGTCATTGCCGACATTCTTTACAGTTGTGTCGGGATTCAGACTGCTGCTGGCACTGGGAGTGATGTTCGTATGGTATCTCGCCGACAAGAACGATACGATGCTACAGTTCTTCATGGTCTTCATGGCGTATTATGTGGTGTCGCTCGTTCACCATTCATTCTTCTTTGCAAGAGTGTCTAACCGCTCTTAAAAACACTTTATCGAAGTTTGCTAATATATTGTATATGAAAGAATTAAAAACGATAATCCTCCTGATAGCAGTAGCACTGCTGCCAATGTCTGCCTGGGCAAACGAGGGTGGAGAAGGTGAGGAGCTCGATATCCCCGAGATAGTACTGGAGCACCTTGCTGACTCTTACGAATGGCATATCGCCAGTTACCAGGGCAGTCATATCAGCATACCGCTGCCTATCATCGTACGTAGTGAGAATACCGGAGAGTGGCACTTCTGTACAGCTCACAGTCTGCCGGAGCCCTTCTTCTTCAGTGAAGAGCATCACGGCAAGATCTATGAGCGCGTGGGTGGGGAAGAGGTTCGTCCGCTGGATCTGAGCATCACCAAGAGTGTGCTGCAGATATGGATCGTAGTGGCCGTGCTGATCATTATCTTCCTCAGTTGTGCCCGCTGGTATAAGAAGCACGACGCCAAGAGCGAGGCTCCGAAGGGATTCGTGGGAGCGATGGAGATGATCGTGATGACGATACATGATGACCTCATCAAGTCGTCGATAGGTGAGAAGCATTACAAGCCGTATGCTCCATACCTGCTCACGGTGTTCTTCTTCATACTCACCTGTAACCTCATCGGACTGATTCCTGTATTCCCCGGTGGCGCAAACGTGACGGGTAACATCAATATCACCTTCTTCCTGGCGATATGTACGATGCTGGCCATCAATATCTTTGCCAACAAGGAGTACTGGAAGGAGATCTTCTGGCCAGAGGTACCTCTGTTCCTGAAGGCTTATCCCGCTCCGGTAATGCCACTCATCGAACTGTTCGGAGTATTCACGAAGCCTTTCGCTCTGATGATCCGTCTTTTTGCCAACATGATGGCTGGTCACGCGGTGATACTGTCGTTTACGTGTGTGATCTTCCTCGGTTGGTCGATGGGTGTAGGATTCGGCTTAGGACTGAATGCTTTCAGCATCATCATGCTCCTCTTCATGAATGCTCTGGAGCTGCTGGTGGCTTTCGTCCAGGCGTATGTCTTTACGATGCTGAGTGCCGTGTTCATCGGTCTGGCGCATAAGGAGCACCACGCGGAGTGAAGAAAATTAAGAATTAAGAGTTAAGATTTAAGAATTAAGAAATAAACATTATTAATAACTTTAAAAATTAAAAATTATGATTTCAGCTTTATTTTTAGCCGAGGGTCTGGCACAGCTGGGCTGCGGTATCGGTGCAGGTATTGCAACAATTGGTGCAGGTATGGGTATTGGTAAGATTGGTGGCAGCGCCATGGACGCTATTGCTCGTCAGCCAGAGGCTACTGGTAAGATCCAGACCAACATGATTCTGACATCTGCTTTCGTCGAGGGTTGTGCTCTCTTCGCTATTGCAGCTTGTGCATTCTTGATCAAGTAATATCCGATTCGCGAATTAGTCATTAACAAAAAACCTATAGCGAATGGATTTCAGTAAACTGCCAGCAAT
>JAEEGJ010024952.1_pt1 | contig 12325 bp, 7 predicted proteins | sample 8958761 | NCBI WGS metagenome assembly JAEEGJ01 (sample SAMN16246546, study PRJNA631951) | gut metagenome | biome: gut microbiome; feature: rumen; material: RS-attached | host: Bos | place: Iran: Karaj | collected 2018-10 | reverse complement strand
TTCGGCGAAGTCGATCTGTAGGTCTGCATATAGAGGTAGGCCTCAGTATCGTCGCGGCCAAGAATACCGGCAGATGCGCGGAGCTTCAGGAAGTTCAGCCAGGAAAGGTCCTGCATCCACTCTTCCTCGGAGATCACCCAACCGAGAGCCAGAGACGGGAAGTAACCCCATCTGTTCTCAGGGGCGAACTTGTAGGAGGCGTCGGCGCGGAGCGTCGCCTCGGCGAGATAGCGCTTATCGTAGGCATAGCTGAGGCGACCCGCGGCGCCGACGCGGCCCGAATTGCTGTAGCCGCCCGAAACCGGGGTGCTGGTGAAGGTCTGGCCGAGGTTGAGGTCCACGGGAGATCCTTCGGCAAAGCCGGTCTTGTAACCGGTCATCGTATCGCCGTGGTAATTGTAGCGCTCGATGAAGAACAGCCCTGTGATGTGGTGTTTTCCAAGATCGCGGTCGTAGGTAACCTGCGGACGGATCGTAAGGTTGTAGCCCATCGAATGGGACTTGTTGAAATTGTTCTCGCCAATTCCGAGAGAGGTCTTCTCGACAACTTCATCGGTAGTAGCGCTGTACTGCATAAGTTGGAAACTCTCCAGATAATTGCGGTTCAGCGTATAATCGAAGTTGTAAGCCAGGTTGACTCCGGCTTTAAGGCCCTTAAGTATCTCAAGGCCGAGGGCTGAGAAGTCGTATTCGAGGTTGGAGCGGACTTCGGCCATCCACCTGTCTTCGGTCTGATAACCGGTGTTGAGGGCGGCAAGAGGAGTGTAAGTGTAAGTTCCGTTTGTGTATCCGAGCGGAAGTCCGTTGTACTCAGTGGCGAGAATAGGAATTGCGTAGCATGCCTGACGCAGCGGCGAGAACTCGCCCTGCCAGGTTCCCTTTCCTTTGTTGTCGCGCATGCTGAGGCCGGGCCAGATTCTGGCTGAATTAGCCGCGGAGAGGTTGACGTTGTAGTGAAGGCCCTTGCTGAGCTGGGCGTCCAGGTTTGCGCGGACGTTGTATCGCTCCAGCGAAGTGTTCTTCAGGATACCCTGCTGGTTCATGTAGCCCACCGAGGTGAAGTACTTGAACTTGTCTGTTCCGCCGCTGGCGGAGAGGTTGTGCTGGCGGGTAAGACCGAAGTTGTTGTAGATGAGGGCCCAGTTGTCTGTGTCTGCATAAAGGCCGCGGTCCTTGAGGCTCTGGATACGCTCAGGGGTCCAGAACGGGGCCTGGTTATCCATCTCGCGGGCCTTGTTGTGCCAGTAAATATACTCGTCTGCAGTAAGAAGTTCCGGGGTGACGGTGTTGGTGTCGAACGAGGCCGAACCGTCGTAGACTATCTGCGCCTTTCCCCTGTTTCCGCTCTTGGTAGTAACCACGATGACGCCGTTTGCGCCGCGGACGCCGTAGATAGCGGCGGTCGCTGCATCCTTGAGGATGGAGACCGTCTCGATATCGTTAGGGTTAATGTATTGGATCGAGCGCTCTACTCCGTCTACCAGGATAAGAGGCGATGAGTCATTGAAGGTCGAGGTACCGCGAACGAGCAGAGATGCGGCATCGCCGCCCGGGATACCGGTAGTCTGCACTGCGGTCATACCGGCAAGGCGGCCGGCGAGCATCGTACTGACATTGGTATTCGGGGCTTTCAGAAGGTCCTTACTGCCTACCTGCGATACGGAACCAACTACGAATTCCTTTTTCTGGGTTCCATAACCGACAACGAGAACCTCCTGCAGGACATTCTCGTCTTCTTCGAGGACCACGTCGATTTTAGTCCGGTTGCCGACCTTGATTTCCTGCTCTTTGTAGCCCATAAGGCTGTAGACCAGGATCTCATCGGGGCCTTTGACCGTAATGAAATAGCTTCCGTCGGCATCTGTCATAGTTCCGCTTCCGGCATTTCCTTTAACGAAAACTATGACTCCCGGCTCCGGGCCGGCAGCACTCGTTACCTTACCGGTTATCTGCGTCTGGGCAAAGGCCTGAGCCGCGGTAAGGAAGAGAGTCAACACTGCCAACAGGAATCTCATTTTGTGGCGTTTAGTGTTAATCATTATATGTCAGGTTAGTTTTTTGCAGCGTAAAACTACAAAAAATCTTTGATTTTTAGACTCCAGCCCCGGATTTAAAAAGGTTGAAATCCAAAATTGTTATCTTTGTGGTAACTAATCGCAACTTTAAGAGGATGACACGCAATTCTTCGCTGCTTCTCGCAGCAGTGGCGCTGATAGGAGCGTTCTCGTGTAAGACCCCTGACCCCCAGGTGCCCCAGGAACCCGAAGAGCAGGTTGATACTACTCAAACTAATCCCCCTACTCCTCCAACCCCTCCGACTCCTCCCGAGCCCGAGCGCGACTGGAGCTGGGTGGAAGGCTACCCGGTAGGAGTAAGTGTAGTGCCCTTCACCGAGAATTTTACAGACGGCAATAAATGCAGCGGCTATGTAGCTACTATAGATTTCGCCGAGAACCCCAACCTTCGTTTCACCTGCCGTAAAACCAGCAAGAAGAAGGGCCCCTCAAAGTTCTTCTCAGATACGGAGGCCGCAGACGGAGTTCCCTGCCTCGCCACCAACGGCGGATATTTTGCCGGAAGTACGTCCGTGAGCCTTGTTGCCCATAAGGGAGAGTTCACGATCAAAGCCTTCCGCGCCTTCAACTGGCCCGGTGACGAAAATCCTACCTGCACAATCTACCCCGTCCGCTCGGCCCTTGGCCAGATGAAGGACGGCAGTTTCGAGATTCAGTGGACATATTGCACCGATATCGCCTTCAAGACACATACGGTCTTCCCTTCCTGGCTGGACAATAACGAAAAGACCGAAACCTTTATGCCCGAGCCCCCGGGAGCAGACTACTGCGAGGGGACGTGGAGTTGGGAACCGGTCGAGGCGATGGGCGGCGGCCCCAGGCTCGTCAAGGACGGGGTCGACATCTCTACCGATGCATATTGGGGTGAGTGCCTGAACGCGGGCGGAACCCAGGCCTTCGCCCGTGCGCCCCGTACTGCGGCCGGAATCACGGAAGATGGCAAGCTGATCCTGCTCGTATGCGACGGCCGTGGCTCTGGCGGCAGCAAGGGCTATACCCTGGCCGAACTCTCTGCTAAGATGATTTCGCTAGGCTGCACGGACGCTATGAACTTCGACGGCGGCGGCTCCTCCTGCATAGTCGGAAAAGACGGAGCCATCCTCAACAACCCTTCAGACGGCTCGGAACGTGTCGTCACTTCCGCGATCGTAATTACCGAAATCCCGCATTAAAAAACTACGGTTTCCCTGCTCTTTTTTTTGCAGAGGAACCTCATTTTACCCCCTTTTTGCGGTTTCCCTGCTCTTTATTTGCAGAGAAACCGCAATTTTTAGAAGAATCGCGCGACGATATCTGTAAGGAGATCGGGACGGTTGGTTGTGATGAAATCAGCCCCAAGGCCGATCGCGCGCATCATATCGCTGGCGGAATCTACCGTCCAGATATTTACCGTCATTCCGAGCGAGTGGGCCTGATCGAAAAGCGCTGTATTTCTAAACAGATCCGAGTAAGCGAAATCGGCGCAATTAATGCCCTGGGCCATCAACCCGGCAAGATCGGTGGTAGTCGTAAGATAGCCGACAGTTGTTCCGGGTTTCGCCGCGGCTATCTGGGCGCAGACGTCCCTGCTGAAACTGATATAATCTACCTTATTTCCTATCCCGAACTCGTCTACCAGGCGGAGCATTTCAGTCGTACAAGCTCGGCTGCGCTCTGCAGTTGAATGCTGCTTGATTTCTATCACAAGGCGGGTGTCGAGATTCTTCATAGCCTGCTCCAAATATTGTCTGAAGGTCGGTAGCGGCTCTCCATTACTAAGGGTTATCGAGGTCAGGTCGGCGGAAGAGCAGTTTTGGATAGTCTTTCCGCTGATTACACCGTCGTGGTTGACATAAACCACCCCGTCAGTCGTAATCCAAAGATCCATTTCCGACCCATAGAAACCCGCATCCTGAGCTGCCTTAAGGGCGGCGATGGAGTTTTCAGGTCGTCCGCTGCCGTGGAATCCGCGGTGGGCTACCGCCTTCGGGGCGTGGAGCGGGCGTGGAGAGTCCGTAACGGTAAGGCGGGCGCTGCCAAGGGGCGCGGATTCTGCCCCGCGGACGGCATATAACTTATAGGACCCGCTCTTCATATTCTGCGGAATTGTAGCTACGGCACGGCCGTCTTCGACAAGCGTTTCGCAAGTCACAATTTCGTCACCTTCAAATTTTATTTTATCACCTGTGACAAAACCATCCCCCGCTACAATATAGTCTCCGCCAGGTTTAACCTCGCATTCGGTAAGATATAGGACATTGGTTACCCTGAAAGGAGAGCTCTGGATATTATGAGGCGCCTCTTCCCACAAACGGGCGGCCGACTCATCATCCAGAACGGCATCATAGATACGCGCAAGAACCACATCCCCGTTCCATGCGCTCTGACACTGGGCTCCGGACGGATCACCGCCTACACAGAACCAACGGGAGGTCGCATTATACGGCGGATTATAAGTTCCGGCCGCAGCCACCTTCGCTTCCAGATTTCCATCGACGTATATCCTGGCCTCGCCGGCCGCCTTGTCCCATACTCCCACAACGTGATAATACTGGCCCACCTCCGGAACCACCCCGCTCCTACACCAGCGCCAGCTTTTACCTACAGCGTCGGTCGTGTTCGGAAGGAAGGTAATCTCGCGCCCGCGGGAGGGGTCGGTAACGAGAAAGCCCGTCCCGCCCTGCTCCATAGACGAAAACATCTTAATCTCGCCTACATCTCCTGGCTCGTCACCGAGCATAAACAACACTTCCAGCGAATGACCGTTCGCGAGCGCGTCCTGGAAAGACTTGTTGCTGTTGTATTCAAACTTATAGAAACCGTCTGTAAGGGTCCCGCCGAGGCTGCTGAAGAAACGAGCCGCAATACGGCCTGCGTCCTCGTTGTAATAGGTCATCATATTGACCCCGGCCTTAGTATCTATCCAGTAAGAATTCGGGGAAACGTCGCGCGCTGTTCCGTCTGACTGGAACTCAAAATCCAGCAGCAGTCCGGTCTTGACCTTTACGTCTATACTGCTTGTAAGACTGCGGTCCTTATCCGATATGATAGTCACCGATACCGTCTCGTCCGCCCCCCGGTTAAGACAAGACTTCAGGACAAGAGTACTGTCTGTAGACTCTTTCTCTTCAAGCAGTTCGCTGCTGAGGGAATACGCCCATCCATAGTTGGACTTGACTGCAACCGTAACCAGAGAACCCGGCTCCATCACCGATTTCACATCCGCCTTGGCGGAAAGGTAGGGAGTTTCTTCTACGGGAACTACCGGATCGGGCTTGGGATCCGGCTCCGGGGTTGGCGCTGGCTCCGGCTTACACGCAGCCAGAAGCGCGAGTGCTATAAAAATGTGGTGAATTCTCATATCAACTGTAAAGTTACCACTAATTTTATAACTTTGCCCATATGAAACGCATCGCCACACTTATCGCAGCAGCGCTGACCCTGTTAGCCTGCGGAAATGATCCCTCATACAAGGGAGGAATCCCCAAGGATGGGACCGATCCCGAAGAAGGTCAGGAAGCCATCACCGAAGAAGTAAAAGTACCGGAAGAGTACGCAGACTATACCCGTGTAGCCCTTAAGAGCAGCATCACCAAAGTCCAGCCTATGACCGGTATCGTAATGTGGGCTCCGTACAGATCAGAGGACATTTCCCTCGAGTACTCTTATATGCAGTACAACGATGTCTGTAAGGAAAAGGATAAATACGACTGGACCGTTCTTGACAACCTCCTGGAAGGCATCGCTTCCCGCGGACATCAGGCCGTAATCCGCTTCCACTACACCTATGTAGGAAAGAAGTGTACGGTTCCCGACTATATCAAGGCCTGGCCCGGTTATGAGGAGACTGTAGGAAAGCCCGAAGGCAGAACAACCTACTTCCCCGACTGGCGCTGCGACGAACTGAAGCGTTTCCACCTCGAGTTCTATAAGAAGCTGGCCGAGCGCTACGACAAAGATCCCCGCCTTGCCTTCCTCGAGACAGGTTTCGGTCTTTGGGCCGAATACCATATCTACGACGGACCTTTCAAGATGGGTCAGACCTTCCCGGACAAGGATTTCCAGGCCGAGTTTATGCGCGGAATGTCGGAATGGTTCAAGGAAACAACCTGGAGTATCTCAATCGATGCAGCCGACAACACCTACGGCCCGTTCCAGAAGTATCCCGACCTTCTGGATCTGCGCTTCGGCAACTTCGACGACTCCTTTATGTGTCAGGACCACGACGGCTACAACTACCGCAGCTGGTTCTTCTTTGGCGAAACGCGTTATAAGAGAGCTCCCCTCGGCGGCGAGTTCAGCTATTACTCAGACTATGATCAGGAACACTGCCTGGACGAGGGCGGAATGTATCACCGCAAGTTCGAAGACGAGGTCGCGAAGTTCCACATGACCTTCATCATCGGAGCCGATCAGCCGGGATATCAAAGCTGGAGCCGCATACGCGAAGCCTCGCTCTCTATGGGATATAAATTCCGCATCAGAGACTTCCGCGTAAAAGACGGAAAAGCCGCTCTTCTGGTTGCGAATGTCGGCGTAGCCCCTATCTATCGTGACGCGTGGATTGCCGTAGACGGAACCAGGTCAGAGTACAACCTCGCCCAGCTGATGCCGGGCAACGAAATCTGGGTTGAAGTCAGCGCAAACGGAATCGGCCCGAAGAGCATCCCTACGGTCGAGTGTGATCATCTCGTCACAGGCCAGAGAATCTGCTTCGAAGCCGATATAAATTAAAAGTTTTCGAAGAATTCGGGGAAGGATTTCGTCACACATTCCCTGTCATCTATCTCAATCGGACTGTCAGCCGCGATCGAGGCGATGCGAAGGACCATCGCCATACGGTGGTCGTGGTGCGATGAATATCGTCCGCCCTTAAGCAGCCTTCCGTTAAGGAGGCGAGAAGAGAGCGTCTCGCCCTCGACCGAGAGGATATCGCCTTCGATCCAGGCGCGAACGCCCATCTGAGTGAGCATTTCAACTATAGCTGCAGCGCGGTCTGTCTCCTTGCCGCGAAGGCGTCCTACTCCCGCGATGGTAGAAGTGCCGGCGCAGAATGCCGCCAGCAGACTCACTATCGGGAAGATGTCCGGGGCCTGGCAAAGGTCGAAATCGAACGCCACGAGCGGTCCCTTCTTGACGCTTACCACCTCTTCGTCATAAGCAACTGCCGCCCCAGCCTCAACGAGCACGTCGAGGATAGAAATATCCGCTTGAAGTGACGAAGTATCCAGCCCTTCGAGCTCTACGCTGCCGAAAAGCGCGCCTCCTACCAGGAAGTTCGCCGCCGCGCTCCAGTCCCCTTCCAGGGTAATATCCGCCGCCTTATAGCTCTGCCCGCCTTCGATGGTGAAATTGATACCCGTGCAGTAGGTCCAATCCTGCTGCTCGAGCATCTCGGCGTTGCCCTCGAGCTGAGCCCCGGCCTTGATCCCGAACTTTCGCAACACATCAAGAGTAATGAACATGTATGGGATAGATTTCGGCTCGCCTACGTAGACTTTCGAGTCCTTGGGGTTCAGCGGCAGGGCCATCAAGACGCCCGAAACGAGCTGTGAGCCCGGCTTCCCGGGGAGGTCGGCCGTGCCCGCGATCATCTCGCCCTTGACCGCGAGAGGGACGAATATCTCACGTCCGGGGCGGGCGGTCTCATTGCGCAGGATCACCCCGAACGCCGCCATTATATCCGATGCGCTCGCCAGCGGCCGGCCAAGCAAGGTCCCACGGCCCTCGATTATGGCCGGGCAGCCGTTGATCTGGGCCAGAATAGGAATCATCAGGCGCGCAAGGATGCCCGATTCGCCGGCATTGATCTTCTCGATCGAAAGTTTCTCGCGGAGCGGGCCTATGCCCACGATGGTCAGCGTGCTGCCTTTGCGGGTGACTTTCGCGCCGAGCGTGCGCGCTACCTTCACTGCTGATTCAGAGTCGTCGCAGGCTGTATAATTCCGGAGGTAGGACGTTCCCTCGGCGAGGGCCGCGGCGATTATTGCCCTCTGGGCGAAGCTCTTCGAGCTCGGGACCGAGAAATCGCCGCGATAAAGGCCAAGGAACTCGCCGTAGACCTTTTCGTGCATCTGCTCCAGCGGGATCTGGCCCTCTGCCGCAGGTTCATCGTAAGCCGCATACGTGAAGGGGGCGCCTTTTTTCAGGCAGCCGACGCGTGTTTCGGAGCCGGCCTCGCCCATCGCGAAAGCGATAAGCCTGGTGCGCGGGAAATCCTGCCCTTCGGGGGCCGCCGCTGTATAAAGTGACAAAATTCTGTCACTATCATTATTTACGGTCGCCGTCGTGACTATTTTAGCCACGTCCGCCCCATAACGGAAACAGCGGGCTGCAACCTGCTGGAGGTATTCGAGTTCGGGGGTCTTTTCGAAGTCGTGGTAGGAACGGATGAGCTCCGTTCCCGTCTTGCGGCAGAGCTTCTGGAAATACTTACTGATATTGACGGGGGCGGTAAGGTCTACGTCTACATAGCGCGCTCCCGCCTCAACGGCCTGGCCCATCAGCCTCAGGGCTTTCTCCCACTCTATATTGAACTCTCTGAGGGTCGGTTGTTTATCCACCCTATAGGTTGCGATAAGGGGCTTTTCACAGCTCCCGAAAAGATCTTTTATTTCTTCTTCGCTGAGTTCGTTTTTATCAAGGCGTATCTCTGCCATCTCTACGAACGGATCGTCCAGGATGGAGAGAATCTCAGCGTATGTTTTGTGATGAATTGTAGTACAGATCATCCTTCTATCTTCAGATCTTTAATGCGACTCTTCTTAAGTACAGGCTTTCCGATGGCCTTGAGATAGACAAAATCGAGCTTGTCGCCGTCTACCTTCTTGTCGTTTTGTATTGCGGGGAACAGTTCCTCGACCTTGGTCGGGAGTTGGGTGGGCAGGCCGCAGGATTCGAGGTCAGCCGAGAGCTTGGCAGCGAGACCAGGCTCCGCGATGCCCGCTATTTCCGAGAGGCGCGCGGCGATGACGATTCCGATCGCAACCGCCTCGCCGTGGGAATAATTAGCCACCGTGATTTCGTTGCCCTTAGTGATGGATGTTCCGGCGCTCTGCCACCACTCTATTGCGTGGCCGTAGGTGTGGCCAAGGTTCAGCAGATGGCGCTTGTCGCGATCGAATAGATCCTTCTTTACTGCCTTCTCCTTGTATCTTGCCGCAGCCTGCGAGAGCTCGAGAATCTGGGGCAGAGCGGCGTCTACCGCTTCTTTTGTGTAGCCTGCGCCCTGGACAAGGGAGAAGATTCTTATGGCTTTGTCGTAGAGTTCAGGATCGAAAAGCAGGAAGGTCTTGATTAGCTCGGCCGAGCCGGATTTCAGCTCGCGCGCGGGAAGCGTTTTGAGCGGCTCCGCGAAGATATGGACCTTCTGCGGGAGGGTTATAGTTCCGATCGCGTTCTTCACCCCGTCGAGGTTGGCGCCGGTCTTGCCGCCTATCGCCGCGTCGACCTGAGCCAGAAGGGTTGTCGGGACATATTCTACCGCCATCCCCCTCTTGTACAGGGCGCCGGCGAGCCCGACGACATCAGTGACGACTCCGCCTCCGACCGCCACCAGCGTCGCGCTCTTGGGCGCTCCGCTTTGCAGCAGCCAACTGCATATCGCCTGCACGGTCGCGAGACTCTTGTCTCCTTCCGTTGCAACTATCCCCATCTTGTCCTTCACCTCGCAGTATCCGTCTTTCTGCCACTTCGCCGCGAGCGAAGCCGCGAATTCCTCCACCGCGAAATCGTAAACTATGTATACTTGCTTTTTCATATTTCATCTGCAGCGGACGATGGCTCTCCCCGAGAGGACTCCAGTCGCTTCGCTCCTTCCGGCCCCTTCCATCGCTATCTTCGTCCTGCTTCGCAGAACTCGCTATCGACGGACACCTACCCCCTTCCCGTGCCCGGGGGTGGGCACGTCCGTTGAAGGGTGATGTCTGACGATTATGACAAATTGTCACTGGCACGGGGATTGTCGTTTAAATAGGCAGAAAATAATTAATACCTATTATATATTATGATCAAACCACTTGCAGACAGAGTAGTCATCGAGCCTAAAGAGGCCGAGACAAAGACAGCGTCCGGAATCTATCTTCCTGACACAGCTAAAGAGAAACCCCAGCAGGGCACGGTAGTCGCAGCCGGCCCCGGAAAGAAAGACGAACCGATGGAAGTCAAAGTCGGCGATGTAGTTCTTTACGGCAAGTATGCGGGAACAGAGGTAACCGTAGACGACAAGAAGTACCTCATAGTAAAACAGTCTGACATTTTAGCTATTCTATAATTATGGCAAAGGAAATTAAATTCGATGTGGACGTACGTTCCGCAATGAAAGAAGGCGCGGACGCACTTGCTAATGCAGTGAAAGTTACACTCGGACCGAAAGGCCGTAATGTAGTTATCGACAAGAAATTCGGTGCTCCTCAGGTTACCAAGGACGGCGTTACAGTCGCTAAGGAGATTGAGCTTGAGGATAAATTCCAGAATATGGGCGCTCAGATGGTCAAGGAAGTCGCTTCCAAGACTAACGAGCAGGCCGGTGACGGTACTACTACCGCAACCGTCCTCGCCCAGGCTATCATCAATGTAGGAATCAAGAACGTCACTGCCGGCGCTAACCCGCTTGATCTCAAGAGAGGTATAGACAAAGCAGTCTCTGCAGTTGTCGCAGATCTGAAGAAACACAGCCAGCCCGTCGGAGACGATTATTCAAAGATCGAGCAGGTAGGTACCGTATCCGCCAACAACGACGCCTACATCGGAAAACTTATCGCCGATGCTATGTCTAAGGTTGGAACAGACGGTGTCATTACCGTTGAGGAAGCCAAGGGAACCGATACCGAGGTTAAGGTTGTCGAGGGTATGCAGTTCGACCGTGGATACATCTCCCCGTACTTTATGACCGACACCGACAAGATGGAGGCCGTTCTCGACCACCCCGCAATCCTTCTTACAGACAAGAAGATCTCCAACATCCAGGATATCATGCCCGTTCTCGAGCCGGTAGCTCGCGAGGGCAGGGAACTCCTCATCATCGCAGAGGATGTAGACGGTACCGCTCTTACTACCCTCGTGATGAACAGGCTCCGCGGTTCGCTTAAGGTAGCGGCAGTCAAGGCTCCGGGCTTTGGCGACCGTCGCAAGGAGATGCTCCAGGATATCGCTATCCTTACCGGGGCTACCGTCGTCAGCGAGGAGAGGGGCTTTACCTTCGAGAACATGACTCCCGAGATGCTTGGCCATGCCGAGAAAGTTACCATCACCAAGGAGAATACTACCATCGTAGGCGGCGCAGGTTCTAAGCAGGAAATCGCCGAAAGGGTTGAGATGATCCGCAAACAGATCGAGCTCACTACCTCCGAATACGACAAGGAGAAACTCAAAGAGCGTCTTGGCAAACTCGCCGGCGGCGTAGCAGTCCTCTATGTGGGCGCTACTACCGAGGTTGAGATGAAGGAGAAGAAAGACCGCGTAGAAGATGCACTCAATGCAACCCGCGCAGCAGTTGAGGAGGGTTACCTCCCCGGTGGCGGTGTGGCTTACATTCGTGCAGCCGCTGCTCTCGCAGGCCTTACCGGCGAGAACGATGACGAGACTACCGGTATCCATATCATCGCCAAGGCTATCGAAGAGCCTGTTCGCCAGATCGCCCAGAACGCAGGCGTAGACGGCAGCGTCATAGTCCAGAAGATTAAGGAAGGAAAAGACGATTTCGGTTACAACGCCAGGACCGCCGAGTTCGGCAGCCTGTACGAGGCCGGTGTCATCGATCCTACCAAGGTCGCGCGTGTAGCTCTGGAGAATGCAGCTTCCGTAGCAGGAATGTTCCTTACAACCGAGTGTGGAATAGTAGACATCCCTGAGCCCGCAGCTACCGCTCCGGCTATGCCAGCAGGCGGAATGATGTAATTTTTCAAATTTTTTAAAAAATAATTTGGAAATTAAATTTTAGTTACTACCTTTGCAATCCCGCTTGAGAGACAGCGGGATTTTTTACACTCTGTTCGGGGCGCGAGCCCCGAAAAAAATGTAAAAAAAGTTGAAATAAAGTTTGCATTGTAGAAAAATGTTTCTACCTTTGCAACCCGCTTTTCGGAGCGGATTCAAAAGATCATTGAAAAGACTGATAAGATAAGTACAAGCAAGTACCGAGAAACAAGAAAAATCGAGAGCGTTAATTTCTTTGGAAATTGAAGCGTCGGGGTCAAGCTAAGAATTATAAGAATATACAAAGAAGAGTTTGATCCTGGCTCAGGATGAACGCTAGCGGCAGGCTTAACACA
>JAEEGJ010024951.1_pt1 | contig 12326 bp, 12 predicted proteins | sample 8958761 | NCBI WGS metagenome assembly JAEEGJ01 (sample SAMN16246546, study PRJNA631951) | gut metagenome | biome: gut microbiome; feature: rumen; material: RS-attached | host: Bos | place: Iran: Karaj | collected 2018-10 | reverse complement strand
TCCATATCGTCGTGCAGCATCTGCTGCCCCTGATCGTAGTAACCGAAGGCCACGTTGGTGCCCAGCTTGATCCTGCCCTCGGTGGGCTTGAGCCCGCCCATGATCATCCGAAGAAGCGTGGTCTTGCCCACGCCGTTGGGTCCCACGATGCAGACCCGCTCTCCCCTCTTCACGTCCATGTTCAGGTGGGAGAAAAGATGTCTGTGAGGCTCTCTGTCATATAGGGTCTTGCCCAGATCTTCGATGAGCAGCACGTCAGTGCCTGACTTGAAGTCCTGCCTGAAGGTCAGCTTCATGTCCTTTCCTGACGACTCGGGCTTGTCCAGCCTGTCGATCATCTGGAGCCTCTTCTCCCTGGACTGGGCTCTCTTCACCAGATGCTCGGTGTTGTGGCCCATCATCATCCGGATCATGTCCTCCTGACGGCGGATCTCACGCTGCTGTATGTTGTAGGCCTTGAGCTCCGCTTCCCGGCGGGCCTTTTTCTTCTCGGCGAACTGGGAGTAGTTGCCCCTGTAGGAGTAGAGTTTTTTGTTGTCGATCTCAAGGATGTGGTCCACCACCCTGTCCAGGAAATATCTGTCGTGGGAGACCACGATCATGGTCCCTCTGTAGGACGAAAGATACTGCTCCAGCCACTTAAGGGTATCGATGTCCAGGTGGTTGGTTGGCTCGTCCAGGATCAGGATGCCTGGCTTCTCCAGGAGCAGCGTGGCCAGGGCCAGCCTGGTCCTCTCTCCGCCGGAGAGCTCGGCGATCTTTTTGGAATACTCCTCCTTCGGGAAGCCCATGGACTGCAGGACACCTGTCATCTCTGACCTGTAAGTGTACCCGCCCTTGGTCTCGTACTCCATGTTCAGGCTGTCCAGCCTTGCGATCAGTTCCGGCGAAGGTTCGCGGTCGATGGCCGCGGTCACCAGACTTATCTCCTTCTCGATCCTGTGCAGGTCCGAATATATGCCGTCAACGGCGTCGATCACATTGTCTTCCCTGAAGAAATTGTCCCTCTGCTTCAGATACCCGACCTTCACATCCCCCGGCACAAAAAACTCCCCCTCGGTGGCATCCCACTCTCCGGAGAGTATGTTAAGAAGCGTGGTCTTGCCGGTGCCGTTCTTGCCGATCAGGCCGACCTTGTCGCCGGCGTTGATCGAGAATGAGACATCCTTGAAGATCACGTCTTCTCCGTATGCTTTGGTTAACTTGTTGGCTGACAGTATTATCATGCCTCGAATTCAAGATAGGGCCAGCAGTCCAGATCCAGTCCGTCTGCTCCCTTCCTCCTGTATTTGTAGTATGCGGCGCAGGCTATCATGGCGCCGTTATCGGTGCAGAGCACGGGCTCCGGATAGTACAGTCCGATTCCGTGACGTTTGCACTCTTTCTCCATCATGGCCCTCAGTCTGGAGTTGGCGGCCACGCCGCCGGCCATGACGATCTTGTCCTCGTGATTCTCCAGGCAGGCGTCCATGGTCTTCCTGACGATGACGTCCAGCACCGCCTGCTGGAAGGACGCAGCCACGTCCTCTCTCCTCACTTCTCTTCCCGCCTGACGCTCTGAATTCAGATAGTTCAGTACGGCGGTCTTAAGACCGGAGAAGCTGAAATCGTAACTTCCCTTCTCCAGCATGACCCTCTTGAAGTGTATACTGTCGGGATCTCCCTCCCGGGCAGCTCTGTCGATCTTGGGACCGCCGGGATAACCCAGGCCCAGGACCCTGGCCACCTTATCGAAACATTCTCCCGCAGCGTCGTCCCTGGTGCCTCCCAGCACCTCAATGACGGAGTGATCCTTCACGTTCACTATCTCAGTGTGACCGCCGGAAACGATGAGGCTCATGAAGGGCGGTTCCAGTTCAGGATGAGAGATGAAGTTGGCGCTGATGTGTCCGGACAAATGATGCACTCCAACCAGCGGGATGCCTTTCGCAAAAGACAGGGCCTTGGCAGTGGATACTCCCATGAGGAGGGCTCCCACCAGACCGGGACCGTTGGTCACTCCGATCAGGTCGATGTCATCCATGGTGACTCCCGCCTCATCCAGGGCCTGTTCCAGCACCCAGTTGATGTTCTCCAGGTGATGACGCGACGCGATCTCCGGCACCACTCCCCCGTAGTTTTTGAAAATATCTATCTGCGAGGCGATGACGTTGGAGAGCATGCGGCGCCCGTCCGCCACCACGGAGATGGCAGTCTCGTCACAGGATGTCTCTATTCCCAATGTCAGAAAACTATTATCTTTCATCATTCACGGCCCTTCCACATGATAAGGGCATCTGTTCCGTCGTATTCATAGTATTTGGGGCGGATGCCTTCAGCCCGGAAACCCATCTTCTCGTAAAGCCTGATGGCGGGTTCGTTGTCCACCCTGACTTCCAGGGTCCAGCAGGTTATGCCTTCCTCCGAAGTCCGGCGCACCATCTCTTCTATGAGAGACTCTGCGATGTGTCTCCTCCTGAACTCAGGATCCACCGCCACGTTGGTTATGTCTCCCTCGTCCAGCACCATCCATACTCCCATGTATCCCACCACCTTGCCGCCGGCGAGAGCCACCAGGTAAAGAGTCCTGTCGCTGTTCTCGACCACCTCGTTCAGGAAGGCGTCCCGGGACCAGGGATCCTGGCCTTTGAAGCAGATTGCTTCCAGGTCAGTCAAGGCCTGAAGGTCTCCTTCGCCTGCCCTTCTGATCTCAAGATCCATGGCTCTACTCCTGCTTCGGAAGCTTCGATATGGGAAGCTCTCCGGCCTTCAGTTTCTGCTCGGCCTCAGCCTCACGCATGTAATCCGGAAGCAGTTCCGAGTAGTTCAGGATATCTCCGGACCTGAACTTCTCCAGTCCGGCTCTGGCAATGTCCTCTGCATCCTGATACCTGATCTCCACGGGGGCAAATTCGTAGTTCACCCTGTCACCCAGTGTGTCCCTGATGATCCCCTCGTAGGCATCGATGCCGTCACCGAAGAAGATGACCTTGCGGCCGTCATTTACCTTGTCCAGGATGACGCTCAGCACGTCCTCTATCATGTAGGGGCCTTCCTTAAGGAGACCTTCCACGAAGCCGTAGACCTGATGACGCCTGGCGTTCAGAATGCCGCAGATCACGTCACCGGCTCCCGGCGCACCGTCTTCCCTCTCTCTCCTGTAAGCAAAAGATCCCAGTGACGACACTGCTATGCAGGGCTTGTTCCAGGCCTGCGCCAGCGCTCTTGCGGTGGACACGCCTATGCGGATGCCGGTGAATGAACCCGGTCCGATGCTGGCGGAAACGGAGGAGATGTCCTCTCCTCCGATCCCGAGTTCAGCGGTCATATCCTGTATCATAGGAATGAGATCCTTCAGATGACTCATGGCATGGTGAGAAACTCTCCTGGATACCACTGTTCCATATTCATTTATGAGGGCGGCCGAACCGTTGGGCCCCGTTGTCTCTATGGCTAAAATGTACATCTGAGGATCCTCTGCCCCTCTTCCGGGGCGTAATCAATGAAAATATACTTTGTGTTTTCGGGAAGAGCTTCCAGCACCAGATCGGCCCACTCGATGACGGTGAGTCCGCCATCGTAGAAGTATTCTTCCGCTCCGATGTTGTAAAGCTCATCGATGGCGTGATCCCTCAGGGACTCACCGGGCTCTCCCCAGAAGTCTCTCCAGCTCACGATCTCCTCGTTCCCCGCCAGTCTGTACACGTCAAAGTGATACAGGGGTATCCTTCCGGTCCGGTACTCCTTCACGATGGTGAAGGTAGGACTGGAGATCCGTCCCGTGACGCCCAGACCCCGGGCGATGGCAGCCGTGAGAGCCGTCTTACCGGCCCCCAGGTCACCGATGAGCGCGATCACATCCCCGGGACAGGCATTCCTGCCCAGGTCGATGCCGAAGGCTCTGGTCTCCTCTTCACTTTTGATTGTAACAGTACGTAATATTTCCATTCTTAATGTTTTGCGCGATCTATCTGTGCAGGAACGGGCTGATCCTCTTGTAGACCAGGAAGGTCACCACGCTGTTGATACCTGCTTTTACGAAATTGAAGGCCACGATCCAGGGCATGAAGGGCATGAGCGCCTCGAGGGTCAGTCCCATGAACCTGGTGGTGATCAGCATGTTGGCCGGGATCATGACGATCACCATGGCCAGAGTACCTGCCACCAGCGCGATTATCGCGGACTTCTTGGATTTGTTGTGTTTGTAGATCAGCCCCGCAGTAAGGGTAAGGGCTGTGGTGGCGATGATGTGCATGATTATGCCGTATGCGCCGGAGGCTGCGGACACGGTCACGCCCTGAAGAACGGCGGTGACGATGGTGAGCAGGATGCCTGCTGCAGGTCCGAAGGCGAAGGTACCGATCAGGATCGGAATGTCCGCCGGGTCATACTCCAGAAACGGCACTGCCGGGAATATCGGCAGATGGATCAGAGCCACCAAAACGATAGATACTGCTACCAGCATGGCCATCTTCGCCATCCTGCTGGTATTCTTGCTGGTTGTGTTTTCCATTTTTCCTTTGTCCTTTCCTGGGCTCTAAAAAAGCCCTGAAAGTTTCAAGGCTCAAAAAAACAAAAGGTTGGTCTTGTTTCTTCCATCCAGACTTTAACTGTCGGTTCCGGAATCTGACCGGATCGGCCTCCCCGTAACACCACCGGGAGGTTCGCAGACTATACTGCCGGTGGGGACTTTCACCCCGCCCTGAAACGATTGAATTGGTTAATATAATATACCTATATCATAGTCGGCGAGGATTGGCAACAACTTCCCATAAAAAACTTCAGCCTCTTCGGCTTCCGCCTTCATGGAAACGATGGCTGCCCTCCCGTCGGCTTCGATATCCGCGATCTCGCCGAGAGAACGGGCTTCCCTCTTGAGGAACCTGACCAGGTCATTCTGGCCTTCGTTGACGAAGATGAGTTCCCCAAGGAAATCGATCATACCGGCTCCCGTGATCTCCAGAGACTTGCCGGTGCCCTTCAGCTTCACGTCACGGCCGAACATACTGTCCCTCAAAGCCTTGACCTTGTCATATCCCTCCCCTGCGGAATTGAATATGACGGCCCTGTCTGTGGTGAGCTTCCTGAGCTCCAGGCCCTTGGCAGTGACTGAAGAGAATTTTTTGGCGAGTTTGAAACTGAGTTCCATTACACTGCTTCCACGCCCTGGATCTCGGGATATGTCTCGATGAGAAGTCTCTCGATGACTCCCTTGATGGTCATGGTGGCTGCGGGACATCCGTTGCAGTGTCCCTGAAGTGCGATCTTAACGATGTGGTCGTCTGTGTATTCAACGAATTCCACGTCTCCACCGTCTCTCTGAAGATAAGGTCTGATCTGCGCTAAAGCGTCCTTGATGCATTCTTCCATTTTTTTCTCCTTTATACGATTCACTAGTCCACGATGTATGGATCCAGTCTTTTACCCTTGAAATAATGAATTATCGTAACAGTCTTGTTGACTTCATTGTCACCGTCGTAACTGAGAATGCCGGAAGCACCCTCGAAGTCCGAGATCTTCCTGAGAGCGTCCCTGATCTGTGAGCCTGTGGGGATACCGGTCTCCATGGCCTTGCGATACTCCTCCACCAGAGCGGCAGCCTCAGCCTCACTGGAGGCGTTCCTGCCTATGGTCTTCTCGTTGTAGTTCAAAAGATTGGAGTAGGCATCCTCCATGGCCCTGATGCCCAGCATGTAAGCGTCGAAGGCGGCTGCCATGTTGCCGGAAGGCTCCGGCGCATCCTGACCGTACTTTTCATAATACGCTTCCACGAATACGTCGTAGGTCTCCGTTGCGGGCGCAGGCGCCACGGACGGGAATGAGGCCATGATATCGGTGTTCTTTTCCAGGAAAACGCACATCTCGTCATTGTCCCAGTCCCTGTCACCCAGGAACAGAGGATTGTAATCCGCAGAAAGGCACTGTTTCATAAACTCCTGAGCTGTGACCGAAGGCACTGCCAGTACCACTGTGTCCACATCCAGATTCTTTAACTGATCTATGGTCTGGGAGAAGTTGTTGTTGGTGGCGTTGATGGTGAGGTCAGCCACTATCGCTCCGTCCCCTGCAAGCTTCTTTGCCTCTGTGTCGAACCTGTCGATGAGAGCCGTAGCAGAGTCGTCACGGCTACCCTTGACCGTGGCAAAGACAGTCTTTTCCATGCCGTTCACCGCATATTCAGCCAGAGCCTCGCCCTGTCTTGCCAGGGAGAAAGTCGCAGTGAAATAGTAGGGATTGTTGGCTGTGATCAGAGGATTGGTGGCAGTCGGCGTAATGGCCGGGATGCTCACGGCCTTGATCTGGTCCCCACCCACTATGGTCAGTAGATCTCCGTAGCTTCCGATCACAAGGACCGGCTTCTTCTGCAGAAGCTCCGCGGCAGCAGTCTCAGCGTCATACATGTTGGAACGGTTGTCAGCATAAAGCAGCTCCACGTCCTTGCCCAGCACCGTGGGTCTCAGGTCGTGAGCAAGCTCAACGCCTGCCGCCTCTTCCTGTCCGTACCTGCTGTTGGTGCCTGACATAGGCTCGAAGACGCCAACCGTGACAACGTCAGAAGTGACGATCTGACTGGGCTTCACCAGAGAGTTTTTGAAATTGTAGAACGTGGTGCTCCCCGTTCCGAAAAATACAGCCGCAATTATTCCGAACACCACAAGAGTGGCGATCACTTTCGTGGTCACCTTTTTATTCGGTTTTTTTGCGCTCATGTCTTTAGTTTTGTTACTGTTTTTAGCCATATCACGTGGATTATACCACAGTTCAGTGGAATAATTCAAGTTTGACAGGAATTTATGACTTCAGCGCAAAATATTTTGTTTACACGACCCTGGATGTGATATAATCATATAGCGTTTAAAATGCTTAATGTTTTTTACGGAGGTAAATAATATGAAATGGGTTTGCACAGTATGCGGATATGTTCACGAAGGAGCTGAACCACCGAAGGAATGCCCGATCTGCCACGTTGGCGCAGATAAGTTCAACAAGCTTGAAGAAGGAAGAGAATGGGCAGCCGAGCACGTTGTCGGAGTAGCTCAGGGCGTTGATCCCGAGATCGTTGCCGGCCTCAGATCCAACTTCGAGGGAGAATGCTCCGAAGTAGGTATGTACCTGGCAATGGCAAGAGTTGCACATAGAGAAGGATATCCCGAGATCGGTCTCTACTGGGAAAAGGCTGCTTATGAAGAAGCCGAGCACGCTGCCAAGTTCGCAGAGCTCCTGGGCGAGGTCGTGACCGACTCCACAAAGAAGAATCTCGAAATGAGAGTTGACGCCGAGTACGGCGCAACCAAGGGCAAGACAGACCTGGCCAAGAGAGCCAAGGAGCTTGGCCTCGATGCCATCCACGACACAGTTCACGAAATGGCCAGAGACGAAGCCAGACACGGCAAGGCTCTTGAGGGACTGCTCAAGAGATACTTCGGTTAATCATTTAGCGGATCCGCGTTAGGTCTTGTACCGAACGCCGAAGATCAATATCAAGCAAAATGCCCGGGCGAAAGCCCGGGCATTTGTTTTTTAACCTTACTGCAATAGTGTGTCCTTTAAATTATGAGCAATTGTCTTAGCATGTAAAACAGTTTTATAGTGCACTGAACCATATAGATCTTGCATTTCGAACTCTTTCTCCTGTGAACACTGATAGAGCTCTCTTTTTAAGTACATAAGTTCCTTATAAATCTCATTCGGAACAAATACTATTATTCGACCCGCATTATTGTCCATAAATGATGAAAGGTGTTCTAACCTATCGTTGAAGGTCTCGGTGTCCGCAATAACCGCGTTTTCATCAAAATGATCGGTTTGTTCTACGGTCAAAGCAATGGAAATGGATTCTAAAAGCGTGATTAGTTCAAAGTATAAAGATGCGCTATTATCTCTAATCCACTTGGACTTGTCTCTTTTAGTTCTAAACCCTTCGGACATAAATCCTCCAAGCATTGCTAAAACGCCGCCTATCAATGCACTTATAATACTCATCCAATTTACTTCCATACTGTTCACTACTATGCTTTCATTCTACATTTTGTTCCTCATACATGATGATCTCATCACCATACTAAAGATTTCTTAAACAGTTCCTCCGAAGATTCTCTCGGCAGTTTCATCAGATATTACGCCCTTACCTCCCATAATCACGAGGCGGTAGGAGTCTTTTGCCTTGAAGTAACTCTCGGCATGATCACTGATATTGTCCACAACCAGAACAAGAGGTGCATCGTATGCTGCCGCGATTGGACCGCCTGAAAGGCCGTCAGGGAAGTTGTTGCCGTTTGCAATTACGACTGTGTCCACCTTACCCTGGAAGAACTCATTGGCCACAGCAATGGATGTCAGATATCTGGTTTTGCCGGAAAGCCTCTTGACAGTACCATATTCCATTATGACATCTTCAATGTCGTAGGATACTGCTCCCTTTCCGCCGATGACGTAGAACTGACCCGACATCTTTGAGGCGTTGTCATTCAGATACTTCACCTGATCAGAGTTAAGTGAAGCGCCAACCAGGAAGATCGGCCTCTTTGCAGCTGATGCTGAAAGAGCATCAGCGAATCCATTTCCAGATGCAATCAAAAGGTCTTCTCCTTCTACTCCAGCCTCGTTCAAAACTGCAAGGTTGGTGGCGTAACGGTTGGATCCAGACAGACGCTTTACTCTACCATCTATCATATCTTCCACTTCTAATGGAACCGCTCCCTTGCCTCCGACGATATATACAGTTCCGCCAGGTGAAAGGTTGTCATTGATGTAATCAACTATCGTACCTTCTGCACTCTTGCCGTACAGAAGTATGGGGGCATCTTTCTTATATGCAAGATAGCTGGCAGACAGTGCGTCTGGGAAGCCGTCACCGCTTGCAATAACTATCTTGTCAAATGTGCTGATGCCATTCTTCTCCTTCAGATGGTCCGCTGCTGCGATGGCTGTTAAGTAGCGGGATTTGCCGAAGATACGTATGATTTCGTGAGCATCGAAAGTCTTTGTGTCAGTATATGTGGCCTCTTCAAATACAACACTTGCGGTATATGTAATAATGCCTGATACAGTCTCGGACGTCACGGTCGCCTGAACAGTCTCTGTATGTGAGTGGTCTCTCTTACAGGTGAATACCGCCTCTGCAGAGCTATAGTCCTCCGCCCAGTTGAACACTACGTTTTCTGTATCCCAGTCGTGGCCAAGAGGCTGAATTACAGTAACATCAGTCCTTGCATCGCAGAACTGGCAGTGCTTGGATTTTTCTCCTTCTGTAGTGCAGCCCGGTTCCTGATCTACGGTATACTCCTCTGCCCAAGTGTGGCCATTGGCCGGGAGAACCCAACTACCTGCGGCAATTTCCGTCACTCCCTCTGAGTCTGAGAAGTATTTGCCGCATCTACTGCAGGTCCAGTAGGTGGTACTGCCCTCTTCTGTACAGGTGGGTGCAACTCCAGGTGTTTCCTGAAGGTTGTGATCCGAAGCATGAATAACGGTTCCCGTTTCATCGTACGGACTGGTAACCGTTCCATCATTTACCGCTATCGAATATGAATACACTTCTCCGCACTCAACGGTATTATCGAGATATGACGGGTCGTTGCTTTGGGCAAGTTCTATCCACTCACCATCTGCAGTCTTACGGTAAATGACGTAATGATCTGCTCCTTCCATTGCCTCCCATGTAAGACTGATCCCCTGTGTCTCATTCTCTGCAACGGGCAACGTTGGGAATACTACGATCTTCTCGTTGCTGTATTCCACTCCGTCCAGCGTAACTGTAACGTCGCAGATATACTTGCCGTTTTCAGTAATCGTTGCCGGCACCTTTTGGATTACGGCATCTGCAGTCAAAGTGGTTATATGTGTGTCGTAATTCTTGCATACGAACGTTGCTGTTGCAGATTCATATCCGTTCCAAGTCCATGTCGGATCATTCCAATCGTGAGGAAGATGCACTGTTGCAGTATTGTTTCTATATAGCTGCGTCGTTGGATTTCCATCACAGTCAAAGACGTCTACCGCATAAACGACCTTATGTGTCGAATCCAATGTTGGATATTCGTCTATATCATTTCCAGAAAGATTCTGATACCAGTACTTGGTTGACTGGTCTCCATTCATTAGATATGTCACCTCTCCGGAAGCAAATTGTTCTGTAGTCTTAGCCTCACCATCGGTGGCAGCAGAGCAAATGTCAACATCATAGTAGCATCTTTCGTATATTGACAGAATAGTCGGCTTGGAGAAATTGTATGCTTCAGGCGCTGATACTATACCTTTCGCATAACTGTTTTTTACCGGATTTTTGTCATTAGTAGAAGAGTAGACCATTTGAGACGCACCTTTTGTACCAGTAATAATACCGGAATTGATGCACTGCACAACATAAAAGACTTTATTTGAAACAGTATCGCCCTGTACGCAAATACCCGCAGAATACTGTCCATAGACTCTCCCGTTATTCACATTTCTTTCCAATTGTGTCATTGCTCCATATGAGCAGATGCCTCCAGAATCTCCGCTTCTTGCAGTTACTGTTCCGTTGTTAACGCAGTCACAGATGGAGGAAGAAGTACTCCCACAAATACCCCCAACCTCATCATTGCCAATCACTTCACCATCATTGACACATCTTTTTACTCCACTTGCTCCGTTTTGTCCAGTAATGCCTCCTACGATTGTGGTCCCAGTTATAATTCCTTCATTCCTGCAATCATAGGCGGACCCGTATCCACATATTCCACCCACAGAATATGTGCCTATCACAAATCCTCTGTTTGTGCAATTATTAACTTTTTCATGTGCTCTGTTAAAACCGCAAATGCCACCCACATATTCGCCATCACCGACTACAGTTCCTACATTGATGCAACCTGTAATTACGCTACTGTTATCTGCACAAATTGACCCTACATGATTCCCCCCTCTAAAGTAAGAATCCTTTATTGTTAAATCCGTAATTGTACCTTCGCCAATTGTGTCTGCGCCAAGGAGCTTTATTAAACCAACGTTATCATCAGTACCATTAATATACAAACCACTTATGTAATGTCCATTTCCATCAAAGGTACCCCTGAAAACATCTATTGGTACCCATTGCGTGAAGTTCGTAGAATTAAGATCTCCGTACTCATCCAACACATTATCATTAATGGTTATATCTGATAAAAGGATTGCATTTGCATACTGATTCTGTTGTACTCCGTCAAGTGTTCCATTCACCAGACCAGCAAACCAATACAGATCCTCTGCCGAATCGAGCTGATAAACACCATCAATCATTGGTGGCGCAGCGACTGTTGTGCCATCCGCAAATGAAGTCGTTGGTATTAATGTGAATACCATCAGTACAGATACAATTATGACTAACGCTTTCACTCTAACTCCCATAATTCTCGTCCTTTCTCACAATTCTCCCTTAGAAAACCGCTAAAAGAGTTCAAACATAGATTAAAACCGCCAAAAATGGACTAATTCTAGTCCTATTATACTTGTGTAAAGTGCTAAAATCAACATAAAGAACCCATATCAGTCCATTCAAGAAGTAAGGCATTAGTACGAAAGGCAAGAAATGGAAAGTCAGAAGATCAAGCAGGATCTCGTTATTGATATTGGGAACAATATAAGAACGATCCGCAAAGAGAAGAAGATCGGGCAGACTGAACTGGTAAGGAGATTACAGTTATATGGTGTCAGCATGACCCGCGAAACGCTGGTGAAAATTGAAAGAGGGATCCAGCACATCCAGGCCAATCAGTTAAGAGGCATACGCGATATCCTTGAGACATCCTATGACGAGCTGTTGCGACCCAAGGAAAGGTAACAATCTATACTCACACAAAAACGCCCGGGCACTCGCCCGGGCGTTTCCCATTCTCATAAATTATACTCCCGCATTCTCATCCCAAACCTTCTTGGCCACCAACGCCACCGCGACGGCCATCACGCCGATGACTGCTTCGGTGATCCAGATGCTCCCCACGTTCTGGGATACTATGTACATGATGCAGTCAACAGCTGCATGCAGGCCGATAACCAGAGGGAACAGCAGGATGCGGCTCTGGTCTTTTGCGGCGAACCATACCAGGACGGACAGGGAGATCTGAAGGGCTATGGCGAATACCCTTTCCACTGCGCCGGCAAGGAAGGTCATGGGCGCCGAATCCGTCAAGGCGGCCAGCGCCTGGTTCACTGACTCCGCTGACTCTGCAGGAAGTGACTGCAGCATGGCTGCCACAGTTCCGGAGTTGATCATCAAGGCCAGCACCAGGTTGGTTATCATGGCGATCCCCACCAGCACGATGGATTCCAGGCCGCCGTGGCCTGCTCCATACATCAGTGCGTTGACGTCGTTACCCTGGTATTTT
>JAEEGJ010024950.1_pt1 | contig 12326 bp, 7 predicted proteins | sample 8958761 | NCBI WGS metagenome assembly JAEEGJ01 (sample SAMN16246546, study PRJNA631951) | gut metagenome | biome: gut microbiome; feature: rumen; material: RS-attached | host: Bos | place: Iran: Karaj | collected 2018-10 | reverse complement strand
GCTGAAACTCTCGCCCACCGACATGTTCGTCTTGACCAGGACCTTGATGACCTGGTCGATGATGACGAGGGCGGCTCCCAGGATCAGCAGTTTCTTCCCTTTGGAGAGCGCCATACCGGATCAGTTCTTTCCGGACTTGGCCAGCATTTCCTTGGCTTCGACCGTCAGCGTGGCGTGCGGCACGAGGCGCAGCCTCTCCTTGGGGATCAGCTTGCCGGTGACGCGGCAGACGCCGTAGGTCTTGTTCTCGATGCGCGCGATGGCGGCCTCGAGGTTCTGGATGAACTTGTACTGACGCTGGGCGAGGGCGCTCGCTTCTTCCTTGGAGAGCTGGTTGGCGCCGTCGTCCTCGACCGTCTTGAAGGACGGGGAGGTGTCCTCGATGTCATTGCTGCCGTTGTGCATCACGACCTGGCGGAGCTTGTTGTACTCCGAACGGGCCTTGGCAAGCATGTCCTCGATGATGACGCGGAACTCGGCGAGCTCCTCGTCGGAATAGCGGGTCTTCTCGACCGGCTGGGCGTCCTTGGCTTTTTTCTTCACTTCTGCCATATTCTTATCTTTTACGACGTTGATCTTTATGGGTGTTTCGTTCCACTCGACCTCTGCGGCGGCCGCGGGCGCGTCGGCAAGCGGCGCGAGATCCACGGACACGGCGAGGGTCTGGGAAGCGAGGTAGTCTTTGTAGGAGGCGAGGGAGGCGGCAATCTCGTCATAGTCGGCGCCGTCGGCATAAATCGTCACGGCGACCTTGTCGGTCACTTCGAATCCATTGTCCTTGCGGATGTTCTGGATGCGGTTGACCAGCTCGCGGGCGATGCCCTCGTTGCGGAGGGCGTCGGTCACTTCGATATCCAGGGCGATGGTCAGCGAACCCTCGGACCCGACCAGCCAGCCCGGCATGTCCTCGGAAGAGATCTGGTAGTCGCCGGGGTTGAGCTCGACGGGACCGGAAGGCAGGACGACCGTATAGGCGCGTCCCTCGGTCTCGGCGGCCTGGATCTCGGAAATGGTCTGCTGGTCGAAGGCGCCGAACGCGGCCGCGATTTCCTTCATCTGCTTGCCGTAGATCTTGCCCAGGGTCTTGAAGTTGGGCTTGATCTTCTTGGTGATGATGCCGGTGGTGTCGGCGATGAATTCGGCTTCCTTGACGTTGACTTCGCCGAGGAGGATGTCCTTCACCTGCTCCAGCTGGGCGCGGACCTTGTCGGAGATGACGGGGATCACGAGCTTGGACAGGGGCTGGCGCACCTTGATGTTGACCTTGCGCCGGAGCGCGAGCACCATCGAGGTGGCCTTCTGGGCCAGGGCCATCCGCTCTTCCAGGTCGCTGTCGATCAGGGAAGCGTCGGCCTCCGGCATCGCGACATAATGCACCGATTCGGCGCCGTCCGGCACGAGGTCCAGATAGAGCCGGTCCATGTAGAACGGGGCGATCGGGGCCGCCAGGATGGCGACGTCGCACAGCACCTCGTACAGGGTCTGGTAGGCGGCCTGCTTGTCGGTGCCCGGCTCGCCGCCCCAGAAACGCTTGCGGTTGAGACGCACGTACCAGTTGGACACGTGGTCGCAGACGAAGTCCTGGATCAGGCGTCCGGCCTGGGTGATATCGTAGTCCTCGTAGGCGGCGCGTACGTCGCGCTTGAGGCTGTTGAGCAGGGAAATGATCCAGCGGTCGATCTCCGGGCGCTCGGCATACGGCACGGCGGGCGCCTTCGGGTCGAAGCCGTCCACATTCGCATACAGGGCGAAGAAGGAGTAGGTGTTGTAGAGGGTGCCGAAGAACTTGCGGCGCACCTCATCCACGCCGGCCTCGTCGAACTTGAGGTTGTCCCAGGGCTGGGCGTTGGTCAGCATGTACCAGCGCAGCGGGTCGGGGCCGTAGGTGTCCATCGCCTGGAACGGGTTCACCGCGTTACCCAGGCGCTTGGACATCTTCTCGCCCTTCTTGTCCAGCACCAGACCGTTGGAAATCACGCACTTGAAGGCCGGCGTCCCGCTGACCATCGTGTGGATGGCGTGCAGGGTGTAGAACCAGCCGCGCGTCTGGTCGACGCCCTCGGCGATGAAGTCGGCCGTGCAGCCGAAGTCGGAGGTCGAGAGGCCGCGCAGGCCCGTCTGGGCGTACGGCATGGCGCCGGAGTCGAACCACACGTCGATGAGGTCGGTCTCGCGGGTCATCTTCTTGCCGGAAGGGCTCACGAGGAAGATCTGGTCCACGTAGGGCCGGTGCAGGTCGATGCGGTCGTAGTTCTCCTTGGACATATCCGCCGGATTGAAGCCCTTGTCCTTCAAAGGATTGGTGGCCATGATGCCGGCCGCGACCGCCTTCTCGATCTCGGCGTAGAGCTCGGCGGCGCTGCCGATGCAGATCTCCTCGCGACCGTCGTCGGTGCGCCAGATCGGGAGCGGCGTGCCCCAGTAGCGGCTGCGGCTGAGGTTCCAGTCCTGGATGTTCTCCAGCCATTTGCCGAAACGGCCCGTGCCGGTCGCCTCGGGCTTCCAGCGGATCTGCTCGTTGAGCGCAATCATCTGCTCGCGCACCGCCGTGGCCTTGATGAACCAGGAATTCAGCGGATAGTAGAGGACGGGCTTGTCCGTGCGCCAGCAGTGGGGATAATTATGTACGTGCTTCTCGATGCGGAAGGCCTTGTTTTCGACCTTGAGCATCATGCAGATGTCGATGTCGAGGGTCGGGGCGTCCGCGGGGAGGCTGTCGTCGTAGGCGTTTTTGACATAGCGGCCCGCCCATTCCCGGTAGCTCGGGTCGACCCGGTCGGCCACGTAGGCCGGATCCAGGTCCTCGACGCGGTAGAAACGGCCGCGGGGGTCCACCTGGGCCTGCGGGGCGCCGTCCTTGTCTGTCACGAACAGGCCGGGGACGCCGGCGATCTTCGCGACCTTGGCGTCGTCGGCGCCGAAGGTCGGCGCGATATGCACGATGCCGGTGCCGTCCTCGGTGGTGACATAGTCGCCCAGGATGACCTTGAAGGCGCCCTCGTCGGGACGGAACCAGGGAATCAGCTGCTCATAGCGCATGCCGGCGAGCTCCGTGCCCTTGACCGTGCCGGGAAGCACTTCGTAGGGGGTTTTCTCGTTGAACCAGGCGCCGACCAAGTCCTTGGCCAGGATGTAAGTGGCTTCCTTGCCGGTATAGGGGTTGGCGCTGCGCACCCTTACGTAGTCGATGTTCGGACCCACGCAGAGAGCCGTGTTGGACGGGAGGGTCCAGGGCGTCGTGGTCCAGGCGAGGAAATAGAGCCCTTCCTCGTCGAGGGACTTGAACTGGGCGCAGACCGTCGTATCCTTGACGTCGCGGTAGCAGCCGGGCTGGTTGAGCTCGTGGGAACTCAGGCCCGTGCCGGCGGCGGGGCTGTAGGGCTGGATGGACTTGCCCTTGTAGAGGTAGCCCTTGCCGTAGATGTCCTTCAGCAGGTACCAGAGCGTCTCGATATAGCGGTTGTCGTAGGTGACGTACGGGTCGTCCATGTCCACCCAGTAGCCGATGCGCTCGGTGAGGTTGCGCCATTCGGCGGTATATTTCATGACCTCGCGGCGGCAGGTGTCGTTGTACTCCGCGACGCTGATCTTGGTGCCGATGTCTTCCTTGGTGATGCCGAGCTTCTTCTCGACGCCGAGCTCCACGGGCAGTCCGTGGGTGTCCCAGCCGGCGCGGCGGCGCACCAGGTATCCGGTCTGGGTCTTGTAACGGCAGACGGCGTCCTTGATGGAACGCGCCATCACGTGGTGGATGCCCGGCATGCCGTTCGCCGAAGGGGGTCCTTCGAAGAAGATGAACTCCGGCGCACCCTCTCGCAGGGAGAGGGATTTCTCGAACGCGGAATTGCGCTTCCAGCGCTCCAGGATGTCGTTTCCGACGCCCACCAGATCCAGTCCCTTGTATTCTTTGAATGTCATTATTTTTTGGCTAATTTTGTAACCGACAAATATAGTCAATCCAAGGATTTTTTACAACAAATTATGAGTACCCTGGACATCATATTGCTGGTATGTTTCGTCCCTGCCATCGTGCGCGGCATCCAGCACGGGTTTATCTCCCAAGTCGTTTCCCTCGTTTCCGTCATCCTGGGCATCTGGCTGGCCTTCCATTTCTCCGAAATGGCCTGCGAATGGCTGCGGCAGTATTTCCCCAACATGTCGGAGACGGTCCTGAATATCGCCGGCTTCGTGCTGATCCTGGCCGTGGTGGCCCTGCTGCTGCACCTGGTGGGCAAGCTGATCCTGAAGTTGTTCAAGGCGGTGGACCTGGGCTGGCTCAACTGGATCCTGGGGTTGATCTTTTCGCTCTTGAAGGCGGCGCTGATCATCGGGCTTGTCCTCGTGCTTTTCGACACGGTCAACCTGAAGTTCTCCCTGGTCAAGCCCGAGACGCTGGACCAGTCGGTCCTGTACGCGCCCCTGCGGGATGCGGCGTATAAGGTGTTCCCTTATCTGAAAGCCTTGCTGTTCAAGCAATAAGCCTTTATGAAGGACCGTATACTCTATATCGAGACGTCCACTTCCCTGACCTCCGTCGCCCTGTCGGAGGAGGGGCGCATCGTGGCCTGCAAATCGACGGATGTACCCCGGAGCCAGGCTTCGCTGACGGCGGTTTTCCTGGATGAAATGCTGAAGGAGCGGGGGCTGACCGTGCGCGACTGCGACGCCGTCTGCGTCAGCAAGGGCCCCGGTTCCTATACCGGCCTGCGGGTGGGTTCCTCCACGGCAAAGGGCCTCTGCTTCGGCGCCGACCTGCCCCTGATCGCGATCGGGACGCTGGACACCCTGGTAGCCCAGGCGGTTGACGACGGCTTGGTCCCGGAGGACTGCAAGTACATCATTCCGATGATCGACGCCCGCCGGATGGAAGTCTATACCGCGGTCTTCACCCCCGACGGCCGTCAGCTGACCGAGACCGCCCCCGTCATCGTCGACGAGACCACCTTCGCCGACCGCCTCGCCGAAGGCCCCGTCCTCTTCATCGGCGACGGCGCCCTGAAATGCCGCGAAGTCATCGGTGGCGGAGAGTTTGTTTCCTGTTGCCCGCGTGCAGATGCTATGCTAAGGCCCGCGATGACAGCCTACAAAGAAAAACGGTTCGAAGACACAGCGTACTTCGAACCGTTCTACCTCAAGCAATTTGTCGCCACCGTCAGCGCCAAGAAACTCTTCTAAAGCTTCTTCTTCAGATAGCTGCGCAGGCCGTCGATGCCCGTCACGGACTCGCTGGCCAGCTCGCCGCCGGCAATCAGGTAGAAAGCCGGCAGGGCCGTCACATTGTAGCGCTGGATCGCGGTGCTCGCCGCGCCGAAACCGTCACAGACGTTGATCCAGGGCAGCTGCTGGTTACGCACCGTCGTGCCCCACAGGGGCTTGTCCGCGTCCACGTTGACGGCGTAGATCTCAAAGCCCTTCGGGTGATACTCCTTGTACAGCGGCAGAAGCTGGTCGATGTTGAACATCTTCTGCGCGGCGTCGGAAGCATCCCAGAAATACACCAGGATGACCTTCGCGTCCACCTCGGAAAGCATCGCCTTCTCGCCCTTGCTATCCGCGATCTCCAGGTCGGGGAAACTCAGCTGCCGCGCCTCGCGCAGTTTCAAGCCGAGATCCAGCAACTGGGTGCGGCGGGCCGCCTCCCGCTCCAGCGCCTTGACGTACGCCGACTCGGGATAAACGGTCTTCAACGAATCGCAGGCGCTCCGGAAATGGATGGCGTCGTTGTCCTCCTTGAACACCGGGAAATCCTCGTTGATCTTCTGGTACAGGACCGGGATGACCGTCAGGGAATGCGGGTTGGACAGGATGTACTTCAGCGCATTGCGATAATACGCGATGTACTTCTGGGACACGGCGCGGTTGAGCGCGGCACCCTCTTCCGAAGCCCCGTCGATCGTCGCGGCCAGGTCGCTCAGGAAAGCGGAGAAATCCTGCTCCACCTGCTGCAGCTTGGCGCTCTCCTCGGAGCCCTCGACGCTGTAGCGGCCGAGCGTGTCGGCGGCGACGGTCACCTTGTCGCCCTTCTGCAGCAGCAGGGACGCGATCTTGGTGTCCCCGTAATACAGATAGACGAATTCGGGCTGCCCTTCCTTGATGTTCAAGCCATACTTGAACGCGCCGGACGCGTCGGTCCTGACGGTATCCAGCACCTTGGGTGTATTGACATCCAGGTACTTGACGACGACCGGACGCTCGGGCGCGCCCTCGAGCGTACCCTTGATGGAAGTGTTCTTGCCGCAGGAGGCGGCGGCCAGGACCAGCAGGCCCAGGGCGATGGTCTTAAAGCTTCTCATACTCTTTCAGAATGGATGCGGCGATGGCCGTCTGCTCTTCGGGCGTCACCACGGGACGCTCCTTCCGGAAATCCAGGTCCCCTTCCGTCTGCAGCGGAACGAGGTGGATGTGCGTGTGCGGCACTTCCATGCCCAGCACGGCGACACCGACCCGCTGACACGGGACGGCGGCCTTGAGGGCGATGGCGACCTTGCGGGCGAAAGCCCAGAGGCCGGCGTAAGTCTCCTCGTCCAGGTGGAAAATGTAATCGTCCTCCACCTTCTTGGGGATCACGAGGGTGTGACCCTTGGCAAGGGGGCTGATGTCGAGGAAAGCGTAGAAATCTTCGCTCTCGGCGACCTTCCAGGAAGGGATCTCGCCGTTGGCGATGCGGGTGAAGATCGTGGCCATGATACGCTTAGATTGAAATGTCGAGAATCTTGAACTTCATCACGCCGGAAGGCACCTGAGCCTCCACGACCTCATCCTTGGCGTGGCCGATGAGGGCCCGTCCGATAGGGGTGGTGGCGGCCAGCTTGCCGTGGGCGAAGTCGGCCTCGGTCTCGCCGACGATGGTGAACTCCATCACCATCTTGTTGGCGAGATTCTGGACCTTGACCTTGTTCATCATCCGCACCACGTCGGTGCCGATCTGGCTTTCGTCGATGATCTTGGCGTTCGCGACCAGGTCCTGGAGCTTCGCGATCTTGACTTCGAGCAGACCCTGCGCCTCGCGCGCGGATTCGTACTCGGCGTTCTCGGAGAGGTCGCCCTTCTCGCGGGCCTCCGCAATCTGCGCGGAGATCACCGGACGCTGGGCGAGGGCTTCGGCGAGGTCGGCCTTGATCTTCTCGAGACCTTCCGCCGTCATGTAATGGACTTGTGGCATATTACTCTTGGTTATTTGTCAAACAAAGTAATCAAAAGAGAGTCCTGCCTGGACGGCAGAACCCCTTTTGCGACTGCAAATATACGAATTATTTTTGATTATCCTATAGCAGGGACTGGCAGAGGGCGCGGTCGCGGACGAGCTGGTCGCGCAAATCGGCCAGGCTGGAGAAGCGCTGCTCGGAACGGATGCGGCGGAGGAACTCCACGCGAATGTCCAGGCCGTAGATCTCCTCGTCGAAGCCGAAGATGTGCGTCTCGACCGTGCGCACCTTGCGGGACAGGGCCTCCCCCGCCGTCACGCCCGTCACCGTGGGCCGCGTGCCGATGTTGGTCATCCCGTAGAAAGACTGTCCCAGCGTCTCGACGCGCGTCAGGTATACGCCATTGGCAGGCACCACCTTCAGCGGGTCCGAAGCCTGCATGTTGGCCGTCGGGAAACCGATCGAGCGCCCGATCCGCTCCCCTTCCACGACGATACCGGACAAGGGATAGGCATAACCCAGCATCTCCCGGGCCAGCATCACGTCCCCGTCGGACAGCGCCGCCCGGATCTTGGTCGAACTGACCGTCACTCCGTCCAGGACGAAAGGCTCCGTGCGGATCACCTCCAGGCCAAGCCCCTGCGCGATCCGGGCGATTTCGTCCGTCGTCCCGGACTGATAGCCGATGCGGTTGTCCGGCCCCAGCACGATGGCATCCGCCCCGAAGCGCTCCATCACCAGCGAGCGCAGATACTCCTCGGTCGTCAGCCGGCTGAATTCCCGGGTGAACGGAACCGTCTCCACCCGGTCCACGCCCAGCTCCCGGAGCATCGCCTCTTTCTCAGCGAAAGAAGACAGCAGGCGCAAGCCCCGCGCGTCATTCTGCAGGACATTGCGCGGATGGGGCCAGAAGGTGACCACGACGCTCTCCGTGCCCCGCTCCCGCGCGGCACGGACCAGCGCCCCGATCACGATCCGGTGTCCCCGGTGGACGCCGTCGAAAAAGCCGGTGGCTACGACCATATCACAGATTTACAGCCATTTGACCAGCGGGAAATCCTGCCGGTGCGGCAGCTCCGCGTTCTTGGGATACACGCGCGTCGCCACCTGGTACAGGCCCGTCACCTCCGGAAGGATGGACGCCTGGAAGGTCGCCACGCCGTCGTTGAAATCCACCAGGGCGAACTCGAAGAGATTGTTCAGATGCAGCCGTCCCTTGCGGTCCGAAGTCGTGAAGAGCATCTCCACGCCGATGTCTTCGGGCCTGAGGTCGCCGATGTTGAGCACCACTTCCGCCTTCAGCTCGTTGTCCGGAGACAGGGAATAGGATGCCGCCGGCTGCGTGTAGGACACGACGGAGAGGTTGTCCCAGCCCCGGCGCACTTCCTTCTTCCAGAGCGCGATGCGGCGCGCCTTCTCGAAGTCGTCGGCGCAGATGCTCGCGGAACGCTCCGCCTGCGGGATGTAATACTGGTTGCAGTAATCCGTCAGCATGCGGTTGGTCGTGAAGTTGCACGCCACCTGCGCGACGGTGTTCTTGATGTAACCGATCCACTCCGGGGACAGGCCGGTCCGCTTGTCCTTGTCGTAATAGGTCGGCGCGATCTCGTTCTCGATGATGTTGTAGATCGTCGCGGCATCGAGCTCGTTCTGGTAGCTCTGGTCGTCGTAGGTGCGCTCCTGCGGGAGGGCCCAGCCGGCGCCCGGCTTGTAGCCTTCGACCCACCATCCGTCGAGGACGGAGAAATGCATCACGCCGTTCATCGCGGCCTTTTCGCCGGACGTGCCGGAGGCCTCCTGGGGCCGCGTGGGATTGTTCATCCACACGTCGACGCCCTGGACCAGGCGCTTCGCCAGGGAAATGTCATACCCGGGCACGAAGACGATCTTGCCGATGAAACGGTCCTGCTTGGAGATCTCGATGATCTGCCGGATCAGGTCCTGGCCGGCCTTGTCGGCCGGATGCGCCTTGCCGGCGAAAATGAACTGGACGGGGCGCGCGGGGTTGTTGACGATCGCGTCGAGCCGGTCCAGGTCCGTGAAGAGCAGGGTGGCCCGCTTGTAGGTCGCGAAACGGCGCGCGAAGCCGATCGTAAGCACGTCCGGATCGAGCGTATCCTTGATCTTGACGATCTGTTTCGGGGAATAATGGCTGCTCAGCGCCTGGTTGCCCAGGCGGTCGTTGATGATGCGGACCAGCTCCTTCTTGAGGATCTTGCGGACGTCCCACACCTGCTCGTCGGAAAGGTTGTAGATCCCCTCGAAGCAGGCCTTGTCGTAGTGGTGGGTCTTGAATTCCTCGCCGAAGACCGTCGCGTGGAGGGCCTTCCATTCCTTGGAAGCCCAGGTCGGATAATGCACGCCGTTGGTCACGTAGCTGATGTGCAGCTCCTCCGGGAGGTAGCCGGGATACATGTTTGCGAAGATGTCGCGGCTGACCTTGCCGTGCAGCATCGAGACGCCGTTGACGTTCTGCGACACGTTGGCCGCCAGGATGCTCATCGAGAACTTCTCGCCCGGATCGGAGGCCCGCACCTTGCCCAGGCCCATCATCGTCTCCCAGCTGATCTTCAACTGCTCCGGAAGGTGGCCGATGTACTTGCGCAGCAGGCCTTCGTCGAAGGCGTCGTGGCCGGCGGGCACCGGCGTGTGGGTCGTGAACAGGGACGAAGCCTTGACCACTTCCATCGCTTCCGCGAAGTCCAGGTTCTTGTCCTGGATGTATTCGCGCAGGCGCTCCAGGCCGATGAAGGCCGCGTGGCCCTCGTTGCAGTGGTAGACCTGGGTATCGATGCCCAGGGCGCGCAGGGCGCGGATGCCGCCCACGCCGAGGAGCAACTCCTGCTTGAGCCGGTTCTCCCAGTCGCCGCCGTACAGATGATAGGTCACCTGGCGGTCCTCCGGCAGGTTGGCCTCATAGTCGGTATCCAGCAGGTAAAGGTCGGTGCGGCCGACCGCCACCTTCCAGACGCGGGCGTTGAGCGTGCGGCCCGGGAAGGCGACCTTCGTCGTAAGCCAGTTCCCGGCCGCGTCGAAGACCGGCTTCGCCGGAATGCGCAGGAAGTCCTGGGCGTCATATTCGGCGACCTGGTCGCCGTAGGCCGTGATCTTCTGGGTGAAATAGCCGTAGCGGTACAGCAGGCCGACCGCCACGAGGTTGACGTTCATGTCGCTGGTCTCCTTGAGGTAGTCGCCGGCCAGGATGCCCAGGCCGCCGGAATAGATCTTCAGGGAGGTATCCAGGCCGTATTCCATGCTGAAATAGGCGATAGAAGGGTCAGTCCGTTCGGCCTTGGCGGCCATATAGGCGTCGAACTCCCTGAGCACACCGTCCAGGCGCGCGAGGAACTCGGGATCCTTCGCCAGCTGCTTGAAGCGCTTGATGCTCACGGTATCCAGCACCTCACGGGGGTTATGGCCGGAATTGTGCCAGATCGTGGGGTCCACGGTCTTGAACAGGGCCTTGGCGGAATCATTCCAGCACCACCACAGGTTCTCGCTCAGTTTCTCCAGCCCGGCCAGTGCATCGGGCAGGTGGCGGGTGACCATCACGCTTCTCCAGGTCGGGGCGCTGATCTGCATTTCGTTCTCTTTCATTAACGTTTCTTCTTTTAGGGACGGGTACTCTCCCATCCGGGACACTACTTTTTCGAGGGCAAGCGAATAGGCTTGCTTATAATATTCTATCTGATTCTGCCAGAGCGCGATACGGGACACCTCCCTGGCATTTTCCATGTATTTCAGGCGGGTGGCCGGGTCGGCGGCGGCCAGCTCGCGGATCCGGTCCCTGACGGCACCGACGACCGCGTCATAGTTGTCGTCGTCCCGGTCCACGACGGCGATGCCGGGGTGCGGCTTGCCGTAATGGTCGCGCACCCAGAGGCCGAAGCCGGCGAGGCTCGTCGTCAGCGTCGGGACGCCGAAGGCCACGCTTTCCAGCGGGGTGTAGCCCCAGGGCTCGTAATAGGACGGGAAGAGCGTCAGGTCCAGGCCCGACATGAGGTCGTAGTACTTCATGTCGAAGATGCCGTCCGAGCCGTTGAGATAGGACGGGACGAAGAAGACCATGACGTCGCTCTGCGGATGATTGTAGAGCCCCTGCTCGGCGAAGCGCCGGGTCACGGTATCCCACTCCGGGTTCATCAGCTGGTGGGTGACCTGGGTCGTATAGTCGGCGCAGCCCTCCCCGGAGAGTTTCCGGAGCAGGTTGCGGTCCGGTCCGTTATGGCCGGACGGGATCATGATGAAGGCACAGACCTTCCTGCCGGCGCAGCCTTCGCGGGAGAGCGCGGCGAGAGCGTCGATGAAGATGTCGATGCCCTTGTTGCGGAACTCGTAGCGGCCGCCGATGCCCACCAGCAGCGCATCGTCGCCGATGGGGACGCCGCACATCGCGGATGCGACCTCGGTCATCTTCGCGCGGGCGGCCTTGCGTTTCTCGAAGAACGCCTCCTTGGAGGAAGGCGTGATGCTGTCCTCGAAGCCGTTCGGGGTCACGATGTCGACCGGGCGCCCGTCGAAATGCTCGCACTCGCGCGCCGTGATGTCGCTGACCGTCGTGAAGACGTCGGCATTCTGCGCGGACTTGGCTTCGAGGCTGTGGCGCGCCTTGACGCCCAGCCGGGACGCCATCTCGTCCGCATTGTATTCGTTGAAACGGCCGTATAGCGGATAATTGTTGCCGCAGATGCAGCGGCCGACGATGGTCGCGTGGGTCGTGAAGACCGTGCCGACGGCGGGACAGTGCTTCTTCAGGTACAGCAGTCCGGCACCCGTCTGCCACTCGTGGAACTGGGCCACGACCTTGTCGGAGGAGAAGAGGTTGTGCTTGTAGAAACTCTCGATCGCGCAGCCCGCGGCATAGCCGAAGAGCGCCGACTCCTTGTAGTCCCAGTTGCCGGTGATCGAATCGACCTTGTAGGTCTCCCACAACTGGCCGAGGATCCGGTCCTGGCGGTCGAGCATGCTCTTGTAGTCGACCAGGATCGCGGTCGGGCGGCCGGGCACGTTCCAGCGGCCGATGCGCACGCGGAGACCTTCCGCGGCGGCCTGCGCCTTCCAGCGGGGGTACAGCGAAGGATCCTCGGTGAAATCGGGATTGGCCTCGACGTCCATCCAGACGTCCGGGCCGATCAGGATGTGGTGCCGTTTCAACTGCGCCTTGAGGTAAAGCGCCTTGGT
>JAEEGJ010024948.1_pt1 | contig 12326 bp, 4 predicted proteins | sample 8958761 | NCBI WGS metagenome assembly JAEEGJ01 (sample SAMN16246546, study PRJNA631951) | gut metagenome | biome: gut microbiome; feature: rumen; material: RS-attached | host: Bos | place: Iran: Karaj | collected 2018-10 | reverse complement strand
GTCCGTTTGTCGGTCGCTGAGAAAGCGCGCGTACGCCACGGCGAGCCGTCCGATGTGCTTTCGATCCCTTCGTATTTGCTGTCCGAAATGGCGGGTTGAGAGCAGTAGAACGGATACATGACGGTTTCGGAGAGATTGCCTGCGCCGTCCTGCGATTGCGCGGCCAGAAACCAAAGTCCTTTGGCGTCAGGAACTTCCACTGGAACGCGCGAACGGAGCAGCTTCGGATTCAACGGCTTCAATTCCGCTTTCTCCGCGTCCTGCGTCAGATCCGCATGGAACGTGGAAATACCCGTGGCGTCCGCCGACGAGAAGTAATACAGCTGCAATGGCGATAGTTCGGGCACGAACGCCACGTCGTCGATCCGCATGCAGCTTTTCGCCGTCGGTTTTCCATAATCGCCGAAAACCATGATGTTGAAGCTGAAATCCTTTTTGTCAGGGAACGCTTTGGCGAAGATTTCGCGGAGGTTGAGCAACGCCCAACGCCATTGTCCGTCGTCTTTGGCTTCCGGTATCGAGCCGATGATGGATTCGACGTTTTCGTCGCTGCCGGTCATCTTGACGGTGTAATATTTATGGTCGAAATTGAAATTGAGATTGGCCTTGGTTCCGGGCATGATGCGATAGCGGAAACGGAGGAACGGAAATTCCGCCGTCGTGATGCTTCGCTGCATGTAATAAAGGAAACGGCGGGTGGAAATGTCGGCGGGCAGTGAAATCTGCAGGCATTGCGAATGGGTGATTTCGTCAGTGACGTATTCGACGTCCGCATGCCTGTAATTATTCCACAACGGAATATTGGACGAATAATGGAGGACATGACGGAATGCGTTGCTGCCAGTCGTCGAAACGGACGGCGGCAACGGTGGTTTCTTGTCTTGCGCAAAATCCGTATTCCACGACCATTCCACAGGCGGCGCTTCGACGCCTGCGATGTTGCGCACGCCAGTCAGTTTGGCAACAAAAGCGTCTCCATCTTTCATGATTCCGCCCATTAAATTGTTGTCTGACAACATGTTCCATGTCAGCGTCCGCGTCTTTGGATCAAACGTCGTATTCGCTCGGTTCAACGTGCGTTGCGTGCCGTTGATCTCCAGCATGGCGCCGCTGAAGTTCATGGAGCCGCCGTCTTGATTGAACGTGATGGAAACAGTGTCCGCCGCGCCTTTGGAGGTCGCCATCGGCATGGTGGCGACGGCTTTCGGGGCGGAATTGTCCACAAAATAGAGATAGTGTGCGGCTGGGCCCCAGTTGCCGTTTTTGTCAACGGCGCGGATGTGGAAGTATTTCAGGCCGGGCTCGAGTTTTTCGAAAGAAACGGAGGAAAGCGTCGTGTCCGCCGTCGTGTCCGGCATGGTGTCGTCCTTGTCATCCCAAACGTAACTATAACCGGCGACGCCACTTGGATCATTTGACGTCCAGTTGAGGGCGAACGGGCCGTTGATCGTCGTCGCGATTTGCGCAAGACGCATGTTGGAGACGGCGTATGTGCTGCCGGGCTCCGTTCCGGAATAGTAGAAATTGCCGATGGCGATCTGGTTGATGTTCCATGATTGCTGCGGGAAGGTCGTGGAACGTCTGTCGAAATAGGGGCGCAGATCGACGATGGCGCGATGCCATTTGCCGTCCGCCTGGACGTTCGGAATGTCTTGAAGATATTGGTCTTCACGTGCTTCCTTGTCAGTCATGCCGAAGGCGGAACGGCCAGAGCCGATGATGAGAAGGTCGATGTAGGTCTGCGGATCCGGAATGTTGTAGTCGAAGGAGATGAACGGATATTGATTGGCGGAGAAGGGCGGGAATTTGAAAGCGACGGCGGCGTCCGTTCCGCAGACGGTATTCGTCACATGGGCGGCGGGTAACTGATTATCTTCACGCAGTTTATAGTCTACCTTAAGCTTGCTGCTGGTGGTGTTTGGACCGATTTCGAAGTCCGGAAAACCAAGCCCCGCAAGCGCGGTTTTGGCTTCTTTGATGACAGGGCGCGACGGCGGCGTCTTATCCTGCGCACGGTCGAACGCGAAGTCGGCCTGCACCGCTTTTCCGGCGGGCACCGTGGCGCAGTCCTGATAGTTGAAGGAGAAGCCAAGTCGTTGCAATTCAGTCTTGAAGGCGGAAAATTGCGGCGTGATCGTCAACGTCCGCGTCGCGCTGTCATAGACGGTGTTGAGGGCGTTCAGCGTCATGGACTGTTTGTCGATATACAGCCCCGCGTCGAAGAGAAGCGGCACGACATCTTCAGCTCCTTTGAATTGAATGACGACGGGATTGCCGCCCCACGGCTGGCCTGGCTTGGGATCAATGAATTCGGCGGTCAGTTGTGCTTCTGGAGGCTGCGGACGTTCGTAGGCGGTCAGTCGTTTCCATGTGCCGTCCTCTTGTTTCGTCTCGATAAGAAGGAATTTGTCTTCTGCAGAGGCCGGTTTGAAAAGATGCGTGATGTCTTTTAAGACTTTCGTGGATTCGGGGGCCTTCTGGCCGTCGTCTGCGGTGGCGGCGAACCATGCGCGGTATTCGGGCGGCTGCTGTTCGGGGGCGAGAAGCCATCTGGTGGCGACGTTGGAAGGCTTTACAGATGAAAGCTTTATGTTGCGAATCCGGTAGGTCGCTCCGCGATGGTTGCCGTTGAGGCCCGCGTTGAGATAGCCTTCATGGAGCATGCCGATCATCATGGATTTGAGCGTCCATGAATTACGCCATGGATATTTTGCGTGGATGGCGCGATTCAGATCGATGGAGACATGCGTCCATTCATCGGCCTTCGGTTTCTCGATGCCGCTTATTTTATAAAGGTTTGGCCCATCATAATCGGGCCCGCTCAACGTGATGAAATATCGCGCGACGGAATCTTCCATGGTGCTGAAATAGAGATTGACGAATGCGTCCGACGATGCTTGAAAATCGAATTCCAGCTTCGAAACTTGCAGAAGATCAACATGTTCCAGCGGAAGCATCGCGCCGAAATCGCCGCCGGAATTGGCGTTGCGGAAAATCCATCCGTTTTCGATAGCGGCAACTTCCGCGCTTTGGTCGCCATTCCATGACGTGAATTGGAACGGCGTGAGAAAATGCGGCGCGGAGGTGATTTTCAAAGCGGGAAGCGTCTCCTGTTCGGTGGGCGGAAGAGGGCGGAAGACAGGCTTGGCGGCGGCTTCCGGCTGAACTGCCGCCAATGGCGCTTTGCGACTGAAATGGCGGTAGTTGACCTTTACGCGGGCAAGCACGATGGAATTGTGTTGCGTCCACAACGCGATGCGGCGGCCCGCCGCCAACGGCGATTTTTCATGGAAGGAAAGGACAGGCGTGTTGTCGAACCACATATCGTAGTTGTTGCCCGTCTTGCGGATTTTCAACGCATACCATGCGCCATGGACGGGGCGGCCACCTGGATCGTAATCGACTGCGACAGCGCGCGTTACAGGCGCACGGAAACGGTTGCGCGGGATGAGTTCCGCATCCGACTGCGTGACGACTTTGTCCTGCCGCCAGAACTGCGTCCATTTTTCAGACCATCTTGCATCCCAAGCGGATACGATGAGATTGTAGCCGGAGAACAGCTCATGGCCGTCACCGTCCAACGCGACGTTGATGTCGCCGACGCGTGGATAGGAGATTCGCGCTCCTTCGAGCAGTTCGCCCTGCCGCATGCGCATGCCCGCGAAACATTCAATCGTGTAGTCGCCGTCAAGATCGAATTTCGACCACAACGCGGCCGTTCCCTTCGATTCGCCGTTCATGTGCGACCAACGCGGATCGCAGGCAAAACGATTGGTGACCTGCCAGCGGCCGGACTGGATCCAGTCGGTCTCCGCCTTTTCAAACAGATAGTCCTTCAGGCTTTCGCGCTTCAGTTCCAAATGGATGAAATCAAGCTTGGCGGGAATATCGACGGCGAACGCGCGGCCCGTCAACGGCTTGTCGTCGTGGACGCAGAACAATTCGACGCCGTCGACGGATGCCCAGAAGACATGTCCGTCCTTTTGGAACGACAGCTTGCCGTAGGAATCCGTGTCCGGCGTGCGCGGCTGTTCGCCGATCTTTTCGTCGATGATCTGCGAACCTGGAATGACGGTTTTTGCTTTGGCGGTAAATGGCTTGGCTGCAAGGACTTTGTCGCCTTTCATCAACGAGAGCGTGCCTTTTAGCGTCGCCGTGTCCAGTTCCGTCTTCAGAAGGTAGGATTCGGCGGATTTTGGATCGTCCGCACCGAAATGATAGTTGAGATTCGGCTGGATGGGCGCGTCCAACGTGAAAGCGCCGTAGAGATCGCCTGTATAGACATGCGTCTGCGGATAGGATTGGTCAGCCTTGTCGCCCTGTTTGATCCATGCATAGCGGGATGATGCCCAGCCTTGCATGAATGGGTCGTTCGCGAAACGGGCGATGTCAACGGTTTGCTCCCAGTCGCGGCGCAACGTGGCGAACAAGACGAGATTGGCGAATTTCGCTTCCGCGCTCTCCGCGAGAATCGCGATTTTTCCGCCAAGCTCCTGCGCGGGAACGGGATGGCGAATCATCAGCTTGCCGTCCGCCCAGACGGTGACGGCGTTGGCGAACGTCGTGTCCGCCGCAAGTCGAAGCGACGTTTTGCCGTCCCATGGGCAGGGCAATGAGACAATCGTTTTCTCCGCGTCGCCGTCGACCTGCCGTAATTGGATTTGGCCGCCGTCGGCGGCTGTCCAAATGGCGCGGTACTGTTGCTTATTTCCAACCGCAAGACCTTGCGCTCCAGTGGCTTGGTTGTTCAGTAGACTGACTTCAACGCGCTGCACAGGCCAGTCGTCACAGCCGATGGCAGTAAAAGTGCGTTTGTCGGCAGTCGCGGATTTCGGAGCGTTGAAGATTCCGACGGTGTCATTTCCGTTTGACCATTTTGCGTCTTCGGCGGCATTTGGATTGGCGGCGATGACGGCTTTATTAAGAAGTTCAAAAACGGATGTGCTTAATTTGGCGTCCGTAATCGTTTTGACTTCCACATCGTCGAAAAATGTCTCATTCGCGCCTTGGGCGTACAAACCGATTTTGCCGCCGATGAACGACTGATTGACGCTGCGCGTGACCACCGCGTCGTCCAGAAGAACTTGGAACTCATCGCCATAGAGACGGACGGCGAGTTTCCACCATGTTTCGGAACGGCCCATGACCATGGCGGATTGAATCGTGGTGTCCTTTCCGTTTTCACGGCGGATGACGGCGAGTTTGGCGGGGCTTTCGCCAAGCGTCGGAAGATTCCATTCGACGCGATTGAAATTCTTTTCATCCTGATAACCGAAAATCAGACCGAATTGCGAAAGGAACGGCTTGATGGAGACGGACGCCTCATAGTCGCACCAGAAGTCATAGCCTGTGACGATGATCGCTTCGCCCTGCGGCGCTTTCGCTGACAGGCAGAACGGGTTGGGGCTGCGGTCGGCGACAGGCTCGTAGCCTTCACGGATGCGTGCGGCCGGATTGTCGTGGATTCGTTCCATGACGGAATAGATTTTCCATTCGCCGGAAACGGGCGTCCAGACGCCCCATTGCTTCGCCTCCTCTTCCGTACGCATGAAGTCGTCGCCGAAAGCGAACGGCTCAAGTCGCTGGTAGTCAAGCTTTTCAATGGCCGGCTTGCCGTCGGTTTTCGCAACGAGAAACTGTCCTTTCAATTTGGCGAACGTGACCACGCGGCAAAGTCGTTTGCTTGGCGTGAGGACTTCCAGCCAGACACCATGGCGGCGGATGATGAGCGGCGTCTTGTCGTTAATGACAACATCGTTGATATCTTGCTTCGTCCCGTCGCTGATAGAAAATGACAAGACATTCTTTTGATAGGAGAAGAAGACGGATTCGCCGTTTGGTTGCAGATCGCCGAACGCGAAATTGATCGCATTGGCTTGCGGGGCAGGGTAGGCCCGCAGTTCAAAATTGTCATGGCGGATTTTCTTCAATTCCGCCGCGTCGTCACGCCAATTGACATCGGCTACGGAAAAATGGACGCTGGCGAACAGGGCCAGCAGGAAGATGAAAATGGAGCGGTTCATTGGTCTATTATAATTAAAGGTATGGTGGGTTCTTCGGTTGCGTTTCATTCCATGAAACGCAGCTTCGGGCGGATTATTGCATGGATGTCACGCAAAATCAATGAAAAAACTAATAAAATATAGCGTGAACGGCTGAAAATCAATTCATCAGACACGTGAAAGGCAGAGAAAATACGAGTTGCCAAATGAAAAATTAAACGCACACGGAATCTTGTAAGTGTTTTTACATTGAAAAATCACTGTTTTTTACGCTTTTGCCATATCTGTAATACATTTTCCCCTTGAAATCAAATATAAATAAAATTCTATAATCATTTATAATAACAATACTACATAGTCTTATATCTTTAACTCCATATTTCTCAAATAAATTAAAATTTAATAAAATGTTACTCTCTCACATAGAAGATAAGAAAAAAGCCATTGTATGAAAAAAAGTTCAATGTATTTCCTATTAGAGTTGATGCTTTGGATTTTTCTCCTTATAGTTTCACATAAGCGGCGACATGGTGTCGTTGCTGTAACAAAACAAAGGAGTATTTATGTTCAAGAAAAGCAAAGTTCGAGCTATTCTGGAACGGCTTGGAAAGAATCAAAGCACAGGGCTTATTTCCAAGACATTGCAAGTATCCAGAGAAACAGTGATGGAAATCCAGGCACTGTTCGAGAACTCCGGAAAGACATGGGATGACATTTCATGCTTGGATGATGAGATGTTGTACACCCTTTTCTATCCGGAAAAATTCAAACACAGTCGCAGATACGCCCCTGTTGACTACAAGTACGTGCACGGGGAACTGATGAAGACGGGTGTCACGGAGAAGTCGTTGTGGGAAGTGTATTGTTCAAAGTGCAGTGAAAAAGGCGAAAAGGCGTGTTCTTACCTTACTTTCACAAGAAACTACCAGAAATACACAGTCAAAAAAAGCTATACCAGCAGAGTACCCCACAAGCCTGGGGTGACATTGGAAGTGGACTGGTCTGGGCCGACTATGAGCTATATCGACTCTGATACAGGGAAAACGATGACTGCCTACCTGTTCGTTGCTACCATGCCTTATAGCCAAAAAAGCTATGTAGAGGCTGCCCCAGACATGAAAGAGAAGTCTTGGCTTTCATGCCATGTGCACATGTTCGAATTTTTTGGTGGCACTCCCTTGAGAATCGTATGTGACAACCTCAAGGCTGGCGTTGTCTCACATCCTGTAAAAAATGATATCATTTTGAATGAACACTATCTTGCACTTGCCGAATATTATTCCGTCGCCATCATGCCGGCCGGTGTCAGAAAACCGAAGCACAAGGCAAGTGTGGAAGGCACTGTCGGCCTGATTGCCTCAGCCATTATCGCCAGGCTTAGGAACAAGATATTCGCCTCTATCGATGTTATGAATGAGGCAATAAGGAATGCGCTTGATGATTTTAACAATAGGCCTTTCCAGAAGCGGGAAGGAAACCGTTCGACGATATTTGAGCTGGAGGAGAAACATTGCCTGAAGCCGCTGCCATTGGTTCCATATGAGGTGTGCGAATGGTCATATGAGCATAAGGTCTATCCAAATTCGCATATCTGGTGGAACAATGGGCAGTACTCCGTACCATGCAAGTACATAGGAGAGAAGGTGAACGTGAAATTCAATGATCATATGGTCTTCATCTACCACGACAGGGAGGTAATAGCCAGTCACCAGATTCTTCCCAGGCATTTGAAATATGGGATGAGGACGGACGAAAGCCATCTCCCCATGAGATTGAAGCAGGAAATGACTCCTGAAATGATGCGTAACAAGGCCCGTGAAATTGGCCCGCAGACATTCGAGGTCATCCGCAGGATGTTCGCGGAGGCCAAGGTTGAAGAACAACCGCTTCAAACAACAATCTCCATTGTCGCTCTGGGAACGACATTCTCTCCCGAAATACTTGAAAAAGCCTGTGAACTATCGCTTAAGGAATACCACATGCCCTTCTACGGGACAATCCTCAGGCATGCACAACAGCTTAATCAAAATAAAGACGATGAGGATTATAGAGAAGAGGGCAGAAAAACCGGTATTGTTCGTGGTGCGGAATACTACAAATAGGAGTGCTGATAAAATGGATGCAAAATTGAAGAAAAGCTTGTCCGAAGTTGAATTGGCCGATCTGGCGAGAATCATTGAGGCGCAGGAGAAAGATATAAGCCTCATTGATATTAATTTCGATGAAAGGATTGAACGGATTCTCACGGCTCTGTTGCAGGAACGTGAAAACAGACTCATTGAAAGACTGATAAGAAATGCAAATTTCAAATATCCCATGGCGAGCATCGAATCGCTCAACTACGACGCCAGGCAAATCAAGAAATCGACAATCAAAAATCTGGCGTCCATGGGGTTCATCTCAAACGCCACCAACATTATTATCACTGGACCTACCGGTGCAGGGAAAACATATCTGGCTTGCGCACTCGGAGTTGAGGCGTGCAGGCAAAAGTACCGCTCATTCTACATCCGGATGCCGGATCTCTTGCATTATTTTGAGGCAAACAGAGACAGCAGGCTGCTTGTGACAAGATATCGTAAACAATTGTGCAATTACCAGTTGCTAATCATCGACGAGTGGCTCAACTATAAGATTGCGGAGAATGATGCAAAAATCCTCTTTGAAATTCTTGAGGGCAGGGCTGAAAAACATCCAACTGTCTTTGTAGGGCAGTATCCGCGGGATGAATGGCATGACAGGCTAGGAGGCGGCACGGCGGCCGATTCAATCATGGACCGGATCGTGCACAATGCGTATCCAATACCAACCAGTGAAGCCAATCTGAGAAAATTGTATGAGTCGAAAAAACTCAGTAAACTGGTGGCAGAAATAGAAAAGTAAGCCAACATATTAACTGATCCAGTAAAATGGTGCAGTCTTGTTTGTGAAACCGGACTGCACCATCTGTAGTAAGGAGTTTGTGATTAAAAATGTTAAAAAGTGATACTCATTTCATGAGATAAAAAGATATGTTCTTTGAATTATTTAGTGCAAGGTTTGGTGGAGTGGGTCAGACGAATTTAGAGGGAAATCTGGATGCCAAGTAGCTTTTGGGGGAGTCTGGTAGGCAAAAAGGGAAAAAATCATCTGTTTTCTTGACAAAGTCAGATGAAGGAGTATAGTAATGTTGTTCTCGGGGCAGTAGCTCAGTTGGCTAGAGCACCACGTTCGCAACGTGGGGGTCGAGAGTTCGAATCTCTTCTGCTCCATCGCTTTGCTTTTCTCCACGCCCGATGGCAATCGCCGTCGGGCGTTTTTTATTTCTGTGCAACATGGTGGAAACAGGCGACTTGTGACTTCCGCTTCGCAAAGGCGGCAAAGGACAGAGAATTTAATTTCGCTGAAAAATCCCTGGCATTTTGGCCTGAAACGCGACTTTTTCTCCGCTGATTCTCCACTAGTAAAATCCTTGACCTCTACTACCATAAAAACTCTTGACCTCTACTTTTTTCACCTGTCGGAAAACTGCTCGGAGAATTCCCGAAAAACGTTTTTGAGTACGAAAAATGCCATGAGCAGAGGTCAGGAGTTGTTATTCAGCGCAAACTCCTCCCCCTCATTTTTTGCCTTCGGAGAATTTTGACCGAAGGCACCTCGCGACGACCTTTTTCCCGCGCTTGAACACTATCTGCGAAAAGGGGAGAAGCCTGCTTTGGTTATACATGGGAAAACAATGAAAATATAATAGGAGAGGATATCAGGTGATTGCACCAACCTCGAATTTACCGGAGGACTCACAAGGTGAGTATTTTCTGATTGAAAATACTTTGTAGAGACAATCAACCACGAACGAACAAAGGGAGGCACACGACGTGAAATTACGGCTACGTATGTAGCGGCGTAGAGGTTGTGACCGACGTCTGGGTGCCGCTCATCTGCAGGGCGAAGACCCTCGTGAGATTGAGCCATTCCCATCCGCCGTTGAATATTTGGCGCTTGACGGCGGCCAGTTTTTTTCCACATAATTTGATGTAATCAGCCCTGAATGGCGTCCATTCGGGAATCGAATACCATCCATTATTATCAATCTTATCTATAAAAAAGAACATCTCTCGTGCAAAATAATGAAATATCATGCAATATCATTCCTCTTCAAGTCACTAAATCGGGCAATGCTTTTTTACTCTAAGCAATGATTCTATTAGCCTGAATAAACATAATAAAAATTTAATATAAGATGCAAACGATAATATAATATTATTTATAACTAACATAAAATCATTATTTTAACCATTTTAATAGTAATATACTTATATGGAAAATCCAGCCTTTGTGGATTTCTACTTTATGTTATAAATATTCAGAGAAATATCATACAGCATAATCTGATGTATGAAAAATATAATGGCTATAAATTTTAATATGTTACAAATTTTAATTAGACATCTTATATATTAGTTCAAGCTTACTTTTTTTCGTTGAATTTTAGTACAAGAATGATTTTTGTTTGATTTTTTTATGATTTATGACACCAATCATGAAATACCTTGACAATGTAAGGGATTTATATTCTATATTTAATTTGTAAGAACTTAATGATGATTATATTTAATATACATTGATATTATTGAATAATGTCAACATGGATAAATACAATGATAATTTCAGTTTGAAAATACTCTGGTTTAACATGGAAAAACAATGCAAATATAATAGGAGAGGATATCAGGTGATTATCCCAACCTCAAAATCACCGGAGGACTCCAAAGGTGAGAATCGGTAGTGCAAGACAGCAATTCATGACCGGCATTTCCCGACACGTTCATGGACTGACTGGCGGATGCTGTCCGTGACGAATCCAAATGAAATAAGGATGGTGCATGCATGTCGTCCGCATGCCATTTGCAGGTCTTTTCCTTGGAATAAAGCAGGGCTCCTTTCAAAGCCCCTTTCGCGGATGAGGGGCGGATGTGTTCCTGCTTCGTCCCGAGACGTTCAATTGCCGCATTCTTCCCGTCCCCCCCCCGATTCCGCTCTCCATGGATTTTGATCGTCAAGCATGGACTGCCTTAATATGTTGTGGAAAAGGTCTTTGTAAAAAAAATGACACGAAAAGTCAAAAAGTCTTGTCTGGGGCTTGTAGTTTTAGAGGCCCATGTGTATATTATTAATATTTTGAGCATTATATAAGTTCCGTCTGCCCGCGTCCCGCGCGGACGGGCGGGACCCGCACCCCGTCCCGACACATTCCGACCGAACAGCGACCAACCGTCCGCGCGACCGGGGAAACAGCCGGCCGCGCGGCAAGACGAAGGAGGCCCCCCATGCCGAAGACGAAACGCGCCCTGTTTTTCCTGCACCTGCTGTTTTCCCTCGCCGCCTGCCTCCCGCAGGCGCGGCTCCTCGCCGCCGACGCCGACAACGACGGGCTCGACGACGCATGGGAGGTTTCCATGGGGCTTGACCCGACACGGACGACCCGTCTGATCTACTTGGACGCCGCCTCAGGGGACGACATCAACAGCGGCTCAAGCCAGTCCGTCGCGAAACAGACGTTCTCGGGGGCTTTCGCCGCCATGTCCCAAAGTTCGGAAAACGCCGTGCTGGTGGCGTCGGGCACCTATTCGGGCCCCGGCAACCGCGGTCTGGCCGTCTCAGGAAAGGACGTGAAACTGCTCTTCGACGGAACGGGCGCCCGCCCCGTCATCGATCTCGAGGACGCGGGCCGCTTCCTGAGCGCATCCTACGGGACATCCTTCAAGGCGTCGGGGCTTGTCTTCCGGAACGGGAGGAGCGACAGCCGCGGGACCGCCTTGGATTTCAGCGACTCCGACGTCACGCTCGTCGACTGCGCCTTCGAGGACTGCCGCGCGGGGCGCAGGACCAGCCATACGAGCGGAGGCCACACGTACGAGTACTGGACCGGCAACTGGATGACCGCCGCCGTGTTCGCCGCAGTGGGCACCGCCACGCTTGAAAACTGCCGTTTCTCCGGCAACGCCACCTTCGGCCATTACTCGAGATGGGGAGTGGATCTTGAATATGCGGAGAGCTGCGGCGCGCTCATGCTCGTCTGCCTATCAAACGCCATCGTAAGGGACTGCGTCTTCGAACGGAACGTCGGGGTGGGCGCGGGGGCGGCGGTCTCCGCGGGCTCCGACGTGTCGTTCACGGGCTGCCGTTTTACCGGGAACCGCTCCACCGGCACGGCGGGCGCCGTCGCCAACGCCGAAATAGAGTGGTGGGACCCGGGCTCGGAGGACTACATGTCCGGCACGGGCTCGCTTACGATGACCAACTGCCTCCTGAGCGGCAACCGCGCGGGGGCAAGGGCGTCGGACG
>JAEEGJ010024944.1_pt1 | contig 12328 bp, 12 predicted proteins | sample 8958761 | NCBI WGS metagenome assembly JAEEGJ01 (sample SAMN16246546, study PRJNA631951) | gut metagenome | biome: gut microbiome; feature: rumen; material: RS-attached | host: Bos | place: Iran: Karaj | collected 2018-10 | reverse complement strand
GTTTGATATCCGGCGTCTTTGCAAGTATGCCGGCAATAAGAAAAGTGAAGAGTATCTTAACAAATTCAGAAGGCTGGAAAGTAAATCCCAATAGTGTTACCGATAACTTGGCTCCGTAGGTTATGGTTCCAAGTACATAAACAGCAGCAAGAGCCGCAAATCACATACCACCAAAGATCAGTCCCAGTTTCTTTATCTGTCTGAATCTGTAAATAAGTTCAGGGATAAAAAGAGATATCACTAGCGAAACTGCCGTGATGATGTCCTGCCTGACAGACCTTGAATAATTGATACGCATCTGCACGACAAAACCAACCGCAAGCAGAAGCTGCATATGTGCAAGAAGCAGACGGTTAAGCTCCGGATAAAGAAAATACATCATCCTTGCATACGCAAAAATCAGCGCAAGCAGTAATCCGCCCGTGATGAAAGTTTTCTTCACACTCTCAACTTCACCTGCATTTGCCTGTGAAAGTGCCAGACAGGTTATACCGCTTGCAAAAAGAACATAAACAAAGAACTCAAGCCAGCCGTATATCCCATTCTTCGGATCCGTATCTTTCTTCTTAAGAGCAACAAAAGAGATCAAAGTATACAGTCCTAACAGAACGATATTTATGTATTTTCCAAGTTCTATAAGAAAAAGAACCATTGATCAATCCACCGCTTTTGAAAAATGACCTCCGGTATATTCCCTGAGTGATCCCGGTATAGGGGCATCCCCATTTTCATTTACGAAAACTTCTTCATAATATGAAAGAATATCCTTTACGTCCTTTTCATCTTCTGTCAAAAATTCAAGTCTGAGTGTTCCGGCCGCTCCCGCCTTGATGATATCCTGCGCTCTGTTATGCAGAGAAAGCGGATAGCAGTTGAGCATTATATTGCAGCAGTATCTGTGATCGAATATCACATGAAAAGCATGTCCCTTCTCATCATTGATCACTGTGCCTTCCGTATTCTTATCGCAGCCTTTCAAAGTCTTCATAACACAGCCTGCCGAATACATTACAGGGATATATCCGTAGATCAAAAGTTCGGCAGCCTCATGTTCGCACAGATCTTTTATCTCAGCAAACGAGCTTTCCACATCTGCGGTAAAACCGGAAGTTAATTCAAGGATCCCTCTCGCTGCACGACTGTTCATCGCATAGAAACCGGTATCAGCTTTGAGCATTTCCTTTTTTACAAGACCTGAAGCTGTTGCAATAGCATCTATCCCGCTTACATATATCCCGCAAACGCTGTATTTATCCAGTATCGCCTTAAGTCTCTCCTTGACCGAAGCAGCATCTTTCTCACGCATTATCACCGGAAGTCTTAAATATAAATTCTTCCCGGCAGAAGCCGTTTTGTCTAAATAAACATCAGGATCCGTTTCAAATAGATCAAGAGGCACTATCACCGAAGATATCATGCGGCTTTTGATGACTGCATCAAACTGTCCGCCGGTTCTGACTCCGGCCCTGTAAGAGATTTCCTTAGCCCGCTCTCCTTTATCAGATGCTGATGAGCTGTCTGCATTCAGATCAGTTCTTTCAGGCGCAAGCTTAAGACTAAGCTCTTCAAGAGCCTTCCTTCTGAGTTCCTTTATCTCTTTAACGGGAACAAATGAAATACCATCATTTGATATATCAAGTGCGTCAATTTCAAAACCGGTACCACCGGTCATCCTGACCTTTGCCGCCAGATCCGTATCAGAAGAACCTGTCTTCACAGCTTTTTCGGGAACAAATCCCTTAAACGAAACATTCACGGACGGATCATCGCACAAACCAAGCGTAAGCACAGCAGGCTCTCCGCATTTGATTGAAAGTTTCCCTTTAAGTTTTCTCTTCTTCTTTTCGCTAAGGAACCTGTCTCTTATTTTTTTCTTAAGCTCATCAGGTGTCTTAACATAGGCAGGCGCGGTGATAGAGATCATATCTCTTCCGTTATGCTTATGAAGATAGCCTTCCTGTCTTTCACTCCTGATATAAAGGCTCTCCAGTATTTCCTTATCCTCAGCATCAGGCGCGCAGTCCTTACCGGCAAGATATCTGTCTATCAGTTTCCTGTACACATGTGTCACGCCTGCGGTGTATTCGGCATCTTTCATTCGCCCTTCTATCTTAAAAGAGTCGACACCGGCATCTATAAGTTCAGGGATTGACGGATATGCGCACATATCTTTCATGCTGAGTAAATATGCAGGATCAGAACCGGAAACCGAATATTTCTGTCTGCAGGGTCCTGCGCATCGTCCTCTGTTACCGCTTCGTCCGCCTGCAAATGAACTGAGCAGACAACGTCCGGAATATGAGTAGCACATAGCTCCGTGTATGAAACATTCCACTTCCATGCCTGTTGCTTTTATCGCTTTTATCTCCGAAAGCGACAATTCACGCCCCGGTACCACACGGTTAACACCGAAGCGTCTGAGATAGGCCGCACCCTCTGCCGAAAGCACCGACATCTGTGTGCTTGCGTGAAGCTGCATTGAAGGATATCTCTCATGAAATGCCATAAGCACACCAATATCCTGTATGATGCAGCCGTCCAGTCCTTTTTCATAAAGTGGATCAACTGTTTCAAACAATTTCTGAAACTCTCTGTCTTTCACAAGGATATTCGAAGTAAGATAGATCTTTTTCCCAAGGATATGGGCGTAGGTGATCAGTTCCTTTATCTCATCCTCTGAAAGATTTTCCGCAAACGCTCTGGCAGAAAAAACGGACGCACCAAGATATACCGCATCGGCACCTGCATTCAGAGCACCATATGCGCTGGCGATGTTTCCTGCCGGCGAAAGCAGTTCAGGAAAAAAGGGCAGCCTGTTGTTCAGGCCGCCCTTTTTATCTGTTTGATTATTTTCTTGAAGATCCAGCATTCTGTCTGCCCTTTAATTCAGTCTGCAGTTGTATTACCTTTTTCTCACTCTCCTGCAGCTCGGCCTTTGCCTGTTCAAGTTTCTTTTTCATTTCATCGGCCATCATAGCTTTATTGACACTGTCATGCTTTATGTCATCAAGCTCGTTATTCTTTATCTTGATCTCTTTCTCAAGCTCTTTGACTCTGTCCCTGGCCTTGAAGTAGTCATCAGCAATGTTTATCTCAAGAAGCCTGTGCTTTATATCCTGGGAAGCGCCTCTGAAGGATGCCATCGAATCATACTCATCTATCTTGTTATTGATATATGTAGCAACCTTCTGCATATATTCTTCACTCTCATAGCCGCTCATGGTCATGACCTTGCCGCCTATAAGAACTTTTATGTCTTTTTTCTCGGACATCTCTGCTCTCCCCTGATAAATAACTGATGTGATCAGTAAAATTCACATAAATATATTACGTAAACCAACCGCAGTTAATTATAATCTGAAGAGCCTTTAAATTCAAGTCCCAGGTGTCTGTATGCTTTTTCGGTAGCAACACGTCCGCGCGGTGTTCTGTTAAGGAAACCGTTCTGCATAAGATAAGGTTCGCATACATCCTCAAGGGTTCCCGCATCCTCTCCTAATGAAGCTGCAAGTGTATCTATTCCTGCGGGGCCGCCATTAAAATTCTCAATCAGCATCTGCAGCATAGCTCTGTCCAGCTCATCAAGGCCGTCGCGGTCAACCTTCATCGCATTAAGTGACAGATCAGCCACCTCTTTTGTGATCACTCCGTCATATTTGATCTGTGCAAAATCTCTAACGCGTCTCAAAAGCCTGTTAGCAAGTCTGGGCGTTCCGCGTGATCGTCTTGCAAGCTCCAGTGCGCCCTCATCCTCTATCTCAACAGAAAGCTTCTTAGCTGAAGCAATTATGATACGCTTAAGTTCCTCAGGAGTATAGAACTCAAGATGTTCTATAAGTCCAAAGCGCGCACGTAAAGGTGCGGAAAGAAGCCCGGATCTTGTAGTCGCGCCGATAAGTGTGAATTTAGGAAGATCAAGCCTTACAGACTTTGTGCTCTCTCCGTTCTTTCCGATGATGATATCGATCTCAAAGTCCTCCATCGCAGGATAGAGCACTTCCTCCACCTGTCTTGAAAGTCTGTGTATCTCATCGATAAAAAGAACATCTCCCTCCTCAAGCCCGTTAAGGATGGCGGCAAGCTCACCCGGTCTTTCTATCGCAGGACCGCTCGTAACCTTCATATGCACTGAAAGTTCATTTGCTATTATCCCTGCAAGTGTTGTCTTTCCCAGTCCCGGAGGTCCGTAAAAAAGGGCGTGGTCAAGCGGCTCACCCCTTTTCTTTGATGCTTCGATATATATCTTCAGGTTTTCCTTTATCTTTTCCTGTCCTATATAATCCTTAAGAAATTCCGGACGAAGGGAAACCTCAGTCTTTTCATCTTCTTTGGTAAATGATGTTTCTATCAGTCTGCTCATATCCACCCTTTATAAAAGTTTCTTAAGCGCTGCTTTAAGCAGTTCATCGGATGAGGCATTTTCTCCGGCCTTTGAAAGCACGGCATTTAGAGCCTTCTCGCTCTCTCTTTTTCCGTAGCCAAGCATCTGCAGCGCATCAAGCGCATCATATGCAGCCGTACCTTCTTTTATATCCGTACTTCCATCTGCTGAAAGCAGGTCATTCACATCACCTTCAAGCCCTGCCTTGATCTCATCCTTATTCTTCAGATCAACGATTATCCTCTGGGCTGTCTTATCGGAAACACCTTTTGCCTTTGAAAGCTTTTTTGTATCTCCGGAAACAATGGCAGCTCTGAGCTCTGCAGGTCTAAGAACAGAGAGTAATGCCATGCCTGCCTTCGGTCCCACTCCGCTGACACTTATAAGGATCTTAAAAAGATCCAGATCATCTTCTGTGGGAAAACCGTAGAGAGCAACAGCATCCTGGCTCACTGATGTATATGTATAAACAGTTACATCCTCACCTCTCCCGGGAAGCGCATCCATAAGCCCTGCGGGATAATTGATAAGATATCCCACACCTCCGGTCTCTACGATAATGCTTCCTTCTTTTTTGGAGGCAAGGATGCCTTTGAAATAAGCAAACATGGAGTCAGTTCTCTCCGTTGATATAATTTACAAGACCTTCTGCGGCGATTATCTTCTGCATGAATTCAGGGAAAGCCTGTCCCTTAAAGCTTTCTCCCGTAGTTTTATCAGTGATCACACCGTCATCAAAATTGACTTCCACCTGATCTCCGTCCTTTATGGCCTTTGCAGCTTCAGGACACTCAAGTATGGGAAGACCTATATTGATCGCATTCCTGTAGAATATTCTTGCAAAAGTCTCAGCTATTACACAGCTTATGCCGCATGCCTTAATGGCAATCGGCGCATGCTCTCTTGATGAACCGCAACCGAAGTTCTTCTCAGCCACCATGATATCGCCTGGCTTCATCCTGCTTAAGAAATCCTTATCAAGGTCCTCCATACAGTGTGTAGCCAGTTCCTTAGGATCCGAACTGTTAAGATACCTTGCAGGTATTATAACGTCCGTATCAACATTGTCTCCGTATTTAATCACTTTACCGTGTGCGTTGTTCATTCTTCATATCTCCTCTTTTATACAGTCTCAGGATCTGCTATTTTTCCTGCTATGGCACTTGCTGCCGCTACAGCGGGACTGGCCAGATAAATCTCTGAAGTTATGTGTCCCATACGTCCGACGAAGTTACGGTTCGTTGTTGAGACACATCTCTCGTTCTCTGCAAGGATTCCCATGTATCCGCCGAGACACGGTCCGCATGTGGGTGTTGATACAACACCGCCCGCTTCTATAAATGTGCGGATAAGTCCCTCTTCCATGGCATCCAGGTATATCTTCTGTGTTCCGGGAATGACGATAAGTCTCATTCCGTCAGCAACCTTCTTACCCTTAAGTATTGAAGCCGCAATTCTGAGGTCATCCATGCGGCCATTGGTACATGACCCGATTACAACCTGATCGATCGCAAGGTCATCCTTAACCGCCTCATCTATAGTCTTGGTATTCTCAGGCAGATGAGGATAAGCAACTGTAGGACGAAGTGAAGAAAGATCTATCTCTATAACTTCATCATATACCGCATCGGCATCAGCCTCGTACACGACAGGCTTTCTGTCACTGTGTTCCTTAATATATTCAAGGCAGAGATCATCAACGGGGAATATACCGTTCTTGCCGCCTGCTTCAATAGCCATGTTGGCAATTGTGAATCTGTCGTCCATGCTAAGATACTGTATTCCGTCTCCCGTGAATTCCATAGACTTATACAGCGCACCGTCCACACCTATCTTACCGATGATGTGAAGGATTATATCCTTACCGCTTACCCACTTTGCAGGCTTATTCTTAAGTACGAACTTAATAGCCGAAGGCACCTTAAACCATGCCATGCCCGTAGCCATACCTGCAGCCATATCCGTGCTTCCGACACCTGTTGAGAATGCACCTACCGCACCGTATGTACATGTATGCGAATCAGCACCTATGATTACATCACCCGCAACCGTTAAGCCTTTCTCAGGCAAAAGTGCATGTTCTATGCCCATCTGACCGACTTCGAAGTAATTGGTGATATCGTTTCTCTTGGCGAACTCTCTTACGCACTTACAATGCTCTGCCGACTTGATATCCTTATTGGGCACGAAGTGGTCGGGTACGAGTGCGATCTTATCCTTATCAAACACTCCGTCCACCTTCATCTTATCCATCTCATGGATTGCCACAGGCGAAGTGATATCGTTACCCAGTACCAGGTCAAGCTTCGCTTCTATGAGTTGTCCTGCCTCAACGCTTGCAAGTCCTGCATGCGCGGCCAGGATCTTCTGTGTCATTGTCATTCCCATTATATATCTCCTCCGTACATTTTTTTCATCCTATATACTATACAACAAGCCCTCTTCTTTTACAATCAATTTGGGCATTTAGAGCAAAATATAAAGCGGTCGGCTTAAACGCCGACCGCCTTGCCTTACACGTTCTCTTTTGCTTTCTCAAGCGATTCTATGACTCTGTCACACCATGCGTCAAATTCAGGATCTTCCTTCTGACATTCATCCGGATGCGAGAGAATATAGTCAAGTGCAATACGTACTCCCATATCGAATCTTACATTAGTAGTCATGTCGGGAACCGCTCTTTTAAGCTTGGTATTGTCAAATACGACGGATACGGACTTGTCACCCTTAAGAGAACCGGTGAAATCGTATCCGTATTTATCACCTACTGCAATCAGATAATCCGTTGCCACATGATATGCATTAAGCTTAACGCCCAGCGCATCGGCTATGGTCTGATATATCTGATCCCATGTAAGAGTCTCATCAGATGTAATCTGGAAGGCTTCACCGATTGCCGCTCGGTTGCCCATAAGGCCTGTAAATCCAATAGCAAAGTCAGCATTCCATGTAAGAGTCCATAGGCTCGAACCGTCACCCTGTATGATTACGGGCTTGCCTTCCTGCATTCTCTTAATGACCTGATAGAAACCGTTCTTACCATGCACGCCAAGCGGAACATTTCGCTCATCATAAGTATGACTCGGTCTTACTATTGTTACAGGGAAGCCGTCTTCTCTGTACTTCTGCATAAGATATTCTTCGCATTCAATCTTATCTCTGGAATACTGCCAGTATGGATTGGCAAGAGCCGTTCCCTCGGTAATTGTATATCTTGCAGCCGGCTTATGATATGCGGATGCGGAACTGATATAGATATACTGCTTGGTCTTACCCTCAAACAGCCTAACATCTCTCTTAACCTGATCTACGGTAAATCCGATGAATTCACAGACTGCATCAAATGTTATATCACCAATCTTATCAAGCACAGCCTTCTCATCATTAATATCAGCCACAATATGCTTAACGCCTTCAGGCAATACACCTGACCTGTTGCCACGATTTAACACCCATACTTCCCAGTTAAGTTCATTAACAAGTCTTTTAACAACAGCGGTGCTTATGGTTCCCGTTCCGCCGATAAAAAGCGCTCTTTTCTTCATATAATTCCCTCCATACGGAAAGCTAAGCAAGTCCTCTTGCCTTCATCTCATTTGCAATCTTCTCATACTCAGGAAGCGATATACCGTACTGCTTACCAAGTCTTACAACCTCATATACAAGACCGTCTATCTCAGACTTACGTTCAGCATATACATCACGCTGCATAGATGTTGTAGTATCATCCGCAAGCTCATTAAGAATCTTAAGATTACGTGCTGCCAGATCCTCTTCAAACTCAATACCCATAGCAGCTCCGAGACGTTCAACTTCCTCAACAAGTTCTACGAAACAATCCCTGCACTCACCGGGCTTCTTGATATCTCCGGCAGCTACATTGTAATAAAGTCCGCAGGCTCCTGCTGCAGATACGTAAGAGAATTTCACAAGGGCATCTCGTGTGATGTTATCGGATAATACTCCGTCTATACCGCAGTATTTAAGATCAGCCGCAACCGTCTCAAGTTCTGTTCTGTAATCCGCCTTATCTCTTACTCCGAATACAACACGAAGAATATCTCCGTTCATACGAATGCACCCCGGATGATCAATCTGTGCCGCAACATATATGCATCCGTCCGTCACAAGCACTCCGGGAATCCTATCTTCAAGATATCTGCCGGTGCTGAATATATTAAGTATCGGAATTATTATTGTATGCTCATCTGACACACGTGTCAGGAAAGGTATTATCTCATCTGTCGAATAACCCTTAACACATACAAATACAACATCGGGCTTGTCGTTATATTCATCCATCTCACAGGCTTTAACGGGGCCCGCCACGAATTCATCATTGGGACGTATTACCTTAAGACCTTTCTCTCTCATTTCCTTAAGATGTTCACCACGCGCAATGATTGTGACATCCATTCCTTCCCTTACCATATATGCACCGATGGAACCGCCCGTTCCGCCTGCTCCGACTATCAGATACTTCATTTATACAATCTCCTTTGTTCCTATTTGATCCGCATTAAATCATAAGCTTATATATCTTAGTACAATCATTCTCATCTAAGTTTACAAAGCCTGATAAAGTTCCGTTTCTTCCGTTACCACGGCACAAGCTCTCAACAAGCTTAGGTATATCCTCTTCCTTCGCTCCAAGTTCTTTAAAGTTACCAGGCATGCCGATTGATATTAAGAAATTCCTTAATGCTTCGATTCCCGCCTTTGCAGTTACCTCAGGATGGTCAAAATCCATCTGACATCCCCATACTCTTACTGCAACCTTGGCAAATCTCATAACATCATGCTCCATTTCATATGTAAATACCGCAGGCATTGTAACTGCAAGTCCCGCTCCGTGAGCGCAGTCATATAGGGCGGACAATTCATGCTCTATATCATGGCTGAGCCAGTCCTGGCTTCTTCCAACACCGCATGAATTATTATGCGCCATGGTTCCTGCCCACATAATATTGGCTCTTGCTTCGTAATTATTCGGATCTTCAATTACTCTGGGGCCTTCATGAACCATAGTAAGAAGAAGCGCTTCTATCATTCTGTCCGTCACTTCAACTTCCTTGGTATTGGTTAAATACCTCTCATACAGATGCGCCATAATATCCGTTATACCGGCTGCAGACTGATATGCGGGAAGTGTCTGTGTAAGAGCAGGATTTAGAATACTGAACTTAGGACGGATAGCATCTCCGCTTGCTCCGCGCTTAAACATTCCTTCTTCCTTAGTAATAACCGAATCAGGGCTTCCCTCGCTTCCGGCCGCAGCGATAGTAAGTACAGTACCTACTCCAAGTGCCTTCTCAATTCTCTTACCCTGATAGTAATCCCAGAAATCTCCGTCATATACAACGCCGGCCGCTATTGCCTTGGAAGAATCAATTACGCTTCCACCGCCTACTGCCAGGATAAAATCAATACCTTCCTTACGACACAGATCAATGCCTTCATATACAAGTCCACTTCTCGGATTGGGTTTAACACCGCCAAGAAGCGAATAAGCTATTCCTTCATCATCAAGTGATTTCTTAACACGGTCAAGCAGCCCCGAACGCACTACGCTACCACCGCCGTAATGAATAAGCACCTTGGTTCCGCCGAATCTCTTAACCATCTCTCCGGCTCTTGACTCGGTATCCTTACCGAATACAAAATGTGTAGGTGAATAAAAATCAAAATTGAGCATATAACCCTCCTATCCTCTGTCCGTATGTATCACATTAACCATATCAAAGTTTATCAGTGATACAGGATTACTACTTCTTATTATTTTACCCTATATCCATCATTTTTTGCTATAAAAATAAGCCCGTATCACCGATTCGGTAACACGGGCCGTATATTTAGTCTTCTAAAGCCATATTCTGTTTTCGTATGCGCCTTAACTTGCCGCTGTTAAGTACAAATCTTATTGCTTCGTCCGCAACAACAAGTTCGAATATCTCAAGTATTCCCATATGTAACACCATAACCATCAGCGAACTTAAGCCAATGATGAATACGGTTCCGAATAACTGCGTCTTAAGCATCCACGAAGGCTCGCCGTATCCCTTGATACCCGAACCGAAGATGATATTGCCGCCCTTGGGGAATAAATCGATTCCCACAATAAGCAGATACATCGGCGCTATTGCAAGTACCGCTTCATCCGTTGTGAATAGACCGAGAATCTGCCTGGGGAACAGGATAAACAGTATAATGTTAACTGCCGATATACAGACACATAAGAACGCCGAGCTCATCACAACTTCCCAGACCCCGGCAACATTCTTCTTACCTGTCTCAAACCCCGACAAAGTCAGTGTCGCTGTGCCTATCGATCCGACAAGCACTACCGCTATAAGCTCAACACCGAATACTATGGCATGAATACCCGCAGCCTCTATCGATACCTTATTTAGCATTATAAGCAGATAGAGATTACCCAGATTCCAAGCAAAATCCTCACATGCAGCAGGTGCTCCCATCTTTATTGATTCGATATACAGACCGACTTTTGCCTTAAGTATCTGACCAAATGTCGGCTTAAGAATAAGATCCTTAGACGAAAGCACATAGATAAGCACTATACCGTCACCGATAAATTCAGCTATTGTCGTAGCTATAGCCGCACCCTTTACTCCCATCGCCGGAAAGCCGAAATGTCCGAATATCATTGCATAGTCAAGCACCACGTTGATAAGCGATCTCGACACTCCGTACCATATCATTATTTTGGTTTTCTGACTCACTTCAAGCAGACAGCTTATCGATGCACCGATGCCCGTGAATATGAATACCGGCGAGAATATCATCGCATACTCGATACTCATATCTATGATACTCTCATCAACTCCCGTTATACCGAATGCAAATCTCGGACAAAGAAGCCAGAATAAAAACAGTCCGACACCGAACACATTATTATACTTAAACAAAGCCGACAGAAGCGTCTTGGCCCTGTCAATCTCATTGGCACCGTATGCCTGACTTACAAGTATCGTTGAACCTGTTGTAAGTGCGAATATCACGCTCATCGTAGTCCACATCGGAGTGGACGCATTACCCACGGCACTCATGCTCTCAATCGAGAGCCTTCCGATAAATATCCTGTCAATCATCATCTGCAGTTCCGATATGAGATTCGACAACATAATCGGAACGGCAATCATCAAAATTTTCTTTATATACTCCCTTTTTACGCTTTTCATATTTCCCTCACATTCCACGCAGTGTTTAACACCGGTGCAATGCTCTACATCTCTCGCAACGCCATTGTCACCAGATCTTCTGCGTTCATTCCTTCATTAATTTCTACTTTGTTAATTGCTTTCATCGCCTCGGATGCACTGTAACCCAAGGCTGTAAGTACTTCAGCCGCCTCTGCTTTGACCCCCGAAGCAGCGCCCGTCGCACTTTTTGCATTACCGCCGTCGCCCACGACTCCCGAAAGCACATCATTTGCGTTCACCTTATCCTTAAGATCAAGGATAATCCTGGCCGCAGTCTTGGCTCCGATTCCCGGAAGCTTACTTAACATCTTGGAATCCTGCGCAATTATCGCTACCTGAATATCATCAACACTTGCACCGGACAGAATTCCCATTGCTCCCTTAGGTCCCACACCGCTCACCGTAAGAAGCAATTTGAAAAATGCCAGCGATTGAGAATCCAAGAATCCGTAGAGCCATATAGCATCCTCGCGAACACTCGTATATGTATATACCTTCAATTCATCACCCGGTATCAGCTCACTGATATCCCTTCCGGACATGATAATGTTATACCCGATCCCGTTCGTCTCAAGCACTATACTGTCACTGTTAATCTGTGCAACTCTTCCAATAAAATATGCATACATAGTCTTCCCTCTATAACAACGGGCAAGTGCATAATATTACACTTGCCCGCAAAAACCACATATTAGTCACGCATTAATCATATGATTAGTTATTGATA
>JAEEGJ010024937.1_pt1 | contig 12329 bp, 7 predicted proteins | sample 8958761 | NCBI WGS metagenome assembly JAEEGJ01 (sample SAMN16246546, study PRJNA631951) | gut metagenome | biome: gut microbiome; feature: rumen; material: RS-attached | host: Bos | place: Iran: Karaj | collected 2018-10 | reverse complement strand
CTTGCAAATTGCAAAGATAGCTATGACCAATACAGAAACCAGTTCCAAGAGAATCGTCATCAGCTATCACCTTGTTCAATTCTATCAAAGCTTTTACTAAATTATTGAGATGTGGATCATGCTTTTTCTCCATATACTCTTTGAACCCCGAATCATCAAAAGCAGGTTTCATTTCGTAGAAACTAAAGCGTCTACGTAAAGCATAATCTATCATGGCAAGCGAACGGTCTGCTGTATTCATCATACCAATGATATACAAGTTGCTTGGTACTGAGAAACGTTGCTTGTTATAAGCAAGTTGGATGGGGTTATCACGATAATCTGCCTCTATCAATTGTAATAGCTCACCAAAGATTTTACTCATGTTGCCACGATTGATTTCGTCAATAATCAAAAAATAAGGTACATCATGATGTAATTTTGCTTGTTGGCAAATGTCGTAGAAGATGCCATTTACAAGAGAGAATCCTTTATCTGCATTTGGTTTATATCCCATTACAAAATCTTCATAGCTATAATTCTGATGGAACTGGATACTCTTTACTCGATCCTCATCTTTTTTGCCCATAATTGCATAAGCCAATCTTTTTGCTGCAAAAGTTTTACCCACACCTGGAGCACCTTGCAGAATAATATTCTTCTTGCGATTCATCAAAGACTTCAGGGTTTGCAATTGATGTTTGTCCATGTATACATCATTCAAGAAGTCTTCATCTGTATAAGTTGTATATTCTTCCGTCTGTTCTTCATTATCTACGACAGGCTCTGGATTTTCTTTGCGGATAAGACGCATTATTTCCTCATACTCATCTAAAGTAAGTTGAAAAAGACTTCCCTGACAACGATTCATCACAGGTTCTGACTTCTTGAGAATTGGATTATTCAGAATCTCAGGATATGGGACTGGTGATAATAAATCTTCTACTTTTCTTATATACAGAACCTCTCCGTCCGTTTCCGACACCACACGACCTATGGCTACAATTTGAAGTACGGGAGTGGATTCGTATGCTATTACTAAATCACCAGGTTTAGCTTCCATGAAATGCTTGAATACACGCCTTTTGTTTCCTTTCTCATTATAAAGCGTGTAATCTATATCCTCACCTACTTCCCAATCGTTTGAAGGACTCCAATATTTGGGGCTACCAGTCAACCACCAATATTGCTTACCTGAAGAGTCCTTATGTGTTGAAGGCTTTTTTCCATCTATTAGAGCATTGAGCCTATCCACATAATCCTTATAGCGTGTGACATTTGTCAACGTCTTCATCGCATGCATTTCATCCGTTTTCCATTCTCCAACATCAGTCCACTTCACCTTACGGATATGCTTAAAATTCGACAGGTTGTCATCAAACATATATTCTGACTCAACAACACCTCTTCCAATAATAGTATTCCTTCCTTTCTTTGCAAATACAATATCACCAGGCTTCAACTCGTTTACAAATTGCCAAACAGCCAGAGTGTCGTTTTTTGCAGAACCTTCAGTTGGATATAAACGCTTGATGGCTTGATTCGTTTCTTCAAATGATGGATACTGAGAATAATCACCTAATTTATCCCATCCCATACACATAACTCCTTCGCTGACACAAAAATCCCACATCGAGGCTTGTTCCCCTGGGGAGAAAGTCCAATATGCTTTTGCGGAAATTGAACTATTCGAACCTATTTGTCTTGGTAATTCTCCTTTGTTATCTCCCTCACTTTGAGTATAAGCCATATACGAAAATTCTGCATAACTTGAACACTCGATTTCTCCTGATGACATTTTAGCGTCAAGACGTTCCATTATTGCTTTATAATCTTTGTATGGAACAAATCGACCATCAAAAGAAGCAATACCTAAAGAAGCCAACTTTGCCTTGTTATTTCCATCTAAGGCTAAATATTTATCTGGACGTACCCAGAACAACCCCATCGTTATATTATATTTTATAAGGAACTGATTTTTCAGAGCATTATATGCTTCTTCAATATCTTTATCAAGAACTGCACACTCAAACAGATTCCATAGTCTTTCAATATCACCTTCTTTTCTATCCTCTTCAAATGCCATGAAATTAGATAGCATATTATTCATTTCTGGCACTCCTGAAAATTCTTGTGGAACAGGAGAAGAAATATTAAGAAAACTCTTGAACTGCTTGCAAAGTTCAAACTTTTTATTGTATGTAATCCCACGATTAATAATCGCCATTACAGTAAATGGGTCTGTATCTGGCACACGTTTACCAGCACTATTATCCTTGAAGTGTTTGATAAGACTTCCATCAATATTATCATATATCCAGTTTACCAACGTGGTTCTGTCGTCTTTGTACTTCAAGAGCTTTTGTGCAAATTCTTTGTAAAAGGGAATCCAAGTAAATTTCATATTCTATAATTTTAAAGTTTCGTCAATTCTTGATACATTTTGAATAGTTCCGCAACAATTAAAGACTCTTGGTCTTCTGTTATCTTAGAACTGAAACCGTATGCCTGCATAACGGCTCGATCATTATCCTTATGGGCTTTACGAAGTTCCGCAGGCATTGTCAATTCGTCGTAGAGGTCTGCAAGTGAACTATCTGGATATTTAGCACGGGCATCAAGTATAGCTTGTGCTGTCTGCTCTATCTTTGCCTTTTGTTCATCAGTTGGATTGGGCCAAGGGAAGTTGTTGTAAACCACATCCTTTGAGTAGCGATAATCGCTCTTTAGGCGACCACATACTGCTCGCATCCATGCCATGTGGATATTGCTTTCAAGTATACCAAAATGGTAAAGAGTCGCATCGGGAATGATCAGCACAAGGTTTGTAGGGATTGTCTCAGCTGTAAGGAATCCCATTGGTATATAACGGCGACGCTCAGATGATACGCTGGGGACTATGATATATGTTTCAGGATTGTTAGTTTCACGAAAAAGGTGTGGCGTGTCTGCAAGTTTCTGACGTCCAGCATCAGGCGATGCTAAACGATCTTGACGACACTGAGCTATTCGCTCCATTACATGAGGCATTTTACGTAGTTCCTTAGGCGAAACATTTTTAAGCCAAAGGCAATAGCGCTCTTTCTTATTTATAAACTCTGCCGACCCAAGCAATTTTTTAATATACGGTTTAGCAGTTGGCTCTCGTTTAATAAAATTATCGTAATCTTCAGACTCAATTATTAGATGCCCTCCATCTGCAGGTCGGTTACCTGTTGTCATTAAAGGAATATCTGAAATTGGTTCCTTTCTGCTTTCAACAAATACATCTGGTGCATCAATTAGATATGCATTGATGTTCTCAACTTCGTTTACTTTGCCATTTTCATAAATACACTTGGGAACATCGACTTTACTAAATCCTATAATAACGCAATGGACATGAGCCTTCTGAGAAGCCTCACTATCCCAACGGAATGTGCGATAAGCAAAATCAATATGGATGCCAAACAGGTCTTTAAGCGGCTTCCATATAGCAGCCACTTGTTCACCTTGTGTGATACTGTTTGTTGACACTAGGGCGGTGCGGGTGTCGGAATCCCTGTTCATTAATTGCGCAGCCTTATAATACCAACCAGCCACATAGTCTATCTTACCAGCCGTTTTAAATGATTTTCCATTTCTGTCGACAAACAATCTCAAAATATCATCTTTCTGTTCATCATTTTGCAAAGAATATCCCACAAACGGAGGATTACCCATGATGAAATCATAATGAACCTGATATCGTTGTATACTGGGTTTTACTTCACCATCAAAATGACTCGTCACAACATTTACTTCATCATATTCCACGACCGATTCACTGGCAATCATTGATTCTGGTTCTACGATTAAGTGAACATTCTTAGCATGAATGACGGGAATGTTCGATGGTTTCTCTATGACGTCCCAATCCATCCTCAAAGCGTTCCCTTCCCGAATATTCGTATATGACTTTAAAGGTAGGAAATCGATATCTTGTTTGATGATACGCTCTGTCTCTGCCAACATCTGTGCCTCACTGATCCAAAGGGCAGTAGTGGCTACAGTGACAGCGAAATCGTTGATCTCGATACCATAGAATTGCTGGATGCTGACCTTGATGGGATTCTTGAATTCTCCCATCATCGTCTGACCATGATAACGCTCACGGATGACCTCGTTCTCCAAGCGACGCAATGAAAGGTAAGTTTCTGTGAGGAAGTTACCTGAGCCACAAGCAGGGTCGAGGAATGTCAAAGAAGCCAGTTTGTCTTGATAAGCATCGAGTTTCTTCTGGCGTTGACGCTCTACCTTATCCTCCAAGATAGTATCGAGCTCAGTGCGTAAGTCATTGAGGAAAAGTGGGTCGATGACTTTGTGGATATTCTCTATCGAGGTATAGTGCATGCCACCACTACGACGTGTCTCCGGATTCAGTGTGCTTTCAAACACTGCTCCAAAGATGGTTGGTGATATCTCGCTCCAGTCAAAGTCAAGGCTGGCATTCAGAAGCAGAGTCTGTCTTAGCTCATCTGTAAATTGAGGTATCTCTATATCCTCTTCGAAAAGCCCACCATTGGTATAAGGGAAGGCTTTCAGATCGTCTTTCAAATAGCGGCTTCGCTGGTCTGTTGGGGTCTTCAACACCTCAAAAAGCCGAATCAACGCATTACGCATGTCTTCCACATCATAATGCACCAGATAGTCATGAAACTGGTCGTGATTGAAGACGCCAGCATCCTCAGCATAAAGACAGAATACTATGCGGACACAAAGGATATTCAACCATCGAAGAGCCTCTGGGGAGTTGTCGTCGTATTGTTTTAACAACGCCTCGTATATCTTGACGACAATCTCACCTGCCTGCATCGACACTTTCATTTCCTTACGCAGATGCTCATTCTTAGCATCTACAAGGAATTGCAATCGATAGTATTCCTTTCCTAGATTCTCCAACAGGATCTGCTCTGGCTCACGATGCGGCTGTTCCATGTCATAAACAAGGAACTCGGCAAAGTTACATGTTACAATCCATCGGGGTCGCTCAGAGTATGGAAGTTCTGCCGAATAGCGTTTGGCTTGCTGGAAAGGGGTCTTCAGTGAACCGTCGCTTTGTCGGATAGGTGCACGCAAATCCTTACCCAGAGATTTCTGTTCAATGAGCACTTTCGTGGAGGGGATATGTCCATCGATGAAGTTTGTCTTGTCAACCTTCACTTGTTCCTCATAACGGATAAAGGTACTGGGGTTCTCTACTCCATATACCTCAGTCAGTAGCTCCGTCCAAAAGACTTGTGAGTCACCCTTTTCATATCCCCTGCCCTTCCATCGTTCTACAAACTCAGTAGCGGCAGCTGCCATTTGTTTATCTGTCTTCATCTGTGTAGTAATATTTTTGCAAAGATACAAAAAAAATTACATCGTTCCTCTTTGTTCCACATTATTTATTTAAAACAAGTCCCCTTCCACCATCTGATGCTCTTTCGTGAAGCGGATGGTGGTCCTGGGGGGATCATGTGGGGCTTCACATTTGGTGACAGGATCCTTAGAGGAATCATCGAACTTGGTGGTGACTTTCTCTGCGAGGTTGAAGAGCTTGGTCAGGAAGCGATCTACTATCTTATTCATCGTGTCATTGTTTTAGGGTTTTACTTTTCGACTGCAAAATTAATGAGAGGATGTCCCAAAAGTCAGGACACCCTCTGATTATTTTCAATAAAAAGTACACTCAGGGACTCAGTACCTGTCTCTCTTGGAAAACAATGATGATCGCAGGACACTTAAGGATTGGTACCTGTCTCATTTGGAAAACAATGATGATGGCTTGGGTCACATAAGCACCCTCCTAATTTGGGAGGGTGCCCTAAATGGATTAGGAGTACGTCTCTTGATCTCTTTTATTACAAGAAAGCTGGGTTTCTTGCTCTGCCAAGCGACTTCGTTGATGACTGAATGATTCATTGAGATGGAGGGAAACAGAATCTTTATTTAGTTTTTCTCTATCCTATTTAGTAGTTCCGATGCCATAATGTCGTGCAGCAGCGTAAAGGCAAACCATTTCTTTCCTAAATCCTTGAGAGATGCACCTATATGGTACACTTCATCATCAATCAGTACGAATCGGTCGTGTGACTTATTGAATGTCTTGATTTCTATAGGAGTGTATTGGACATTATGGCGATTAAGGTCTAACTGTAACTGATGACTGATGTTTTGTGTGTAAATCGTTGCCGTTACATTGTCTGCTCTTTTGTCCAACAACGAAAGCACTGTGTCATCGACATAGTTGTCTATCAGTACGACAGACTTTTTTGCTTTCCTGACTAAATCAGAAGCAAAGCGGTAGGCATCGAATATCTGCCCATCGTAAAAGATTCCCTCAACTGGTGGCAAGGAAGTGCGGACGAAGAAATTTATCTTCTCTTCTGCTTCATACATCCGATGTTCTAATTGTTCAAATCGATTGTTGACGGCATAGCCATGCAATAAATACTCTTTAAGTATACCTGTTGCCCATCTACGAAAATCAGTACCACGTTTACTCTTTACCCGATATCCAACAGATATGATTACGTCCAAAGTGTAAAATGCTACAGGCTGCTTTACTCCATCAACACGCAAAAAATGCGTATTGATTTCTTTTAAGACTTCTCCTTCTGAAAAAACATTATTTATATGTTTTCGTACTGTTTTTTCATCGCGGTCGAATAATATTGCCATTTGATTAGCACTAAGCCAAACAGTCTCTCCATCCGTTCTCACTTCCAGCCGAATAGTCTCATCCGGTTGGTACATCACAATCTCACCAGTTAGGTCTTTTTCCTGCTTCATAACGATAATTAGTTAGTTAATTACGATTTTAATATGATGTGCAAAGGTACAAATAAGCGAGTAAAGTACAAAAAAAAAGAGGAACTTTTTGTTTTTACTCTCGAGCGAAAGTATCTCCAAGGCTTCAGAGAAGACTAAAAGATACGAATAATTTGTAAAACGCCAAAGTATTTGGAGGAAAAAGTGAAGACCCTCTCGAAGGGATTGCTTTCTGGGAAAAATTGTTTAGTGAACATTTTAGTGAAATAATGTTCCTATATGAGAAAAATTTCGTATTTTTGCAATCGTAGAAATAACTAAATAATTCAATGTGTGATGAAAAAGTCTTCTCTAACATATTGTGTCGTTGCCATTGGTGGATTGATATTACTTGCGGTATTCTTCTTTTCCCGTCAGGATATTGACGACAACAATAATGAAACAAAAGAGACGGTTACAGGCGTCTCTATTGACAAAGCGAATTTCCCTGACGATGTTTTCCGCACTTATCTGTTAGGCTTGGACTTTGGCAAGGACTCTATTCTCACTATCGAGGAGCAAAAGAAGATTGATGAACTGTCAATCCCTGTAAGTGGAATTCGTTCTCTTCAGGGCATAGAGCACTTTCCATATCTTGGAGACCTGCGTATGAGTAGTCAGATGTTGGGTCAGCTTACCATGCCACGAATGGAGGAATTGTATAGATTGTATTGTATAGACTGTCAGTTGACAGGACTTGATGTGTCACAGTGTCCCAATCTTGTTGAGTTGAAATGCAGTAAAAATAAGATAACTAAACTGGATGTGAGTCATCTGTCCAGACTCGAACAACTATACGCCGATGAGAACCTGCTCACAGAGATAATGATGGAGGGTACAGACTCGCTGTTTATTCTGGACGTGCATCAGAATATGTTTACTAAACTTGACTTGAGTACGCAGAAAAACCTTCATTGTGTTTTTATTGGTGACAATCCTATGAATGACACACAATTAAATACATTTCTCACTACATTGCCTGAAGGAGTGAAATTGGACACATCCTGGTCAGACCATGTAATGTTTGAAGACCCTTATGTCAGTCTTGGTAACCGTACCCTTACAGATGCCCAAAAACAGATGATGGAGAAAAAAGGATGGACTCGCTCGTACAATGAAGAGTGAGACTTACTGCTTAATATCTTTCGGACAAGTTGTCAACGCTTGTCAATAAACTTGTAATCAAGATATTGTGAACGAGGGAAAGTGAACATTTGATCAGGAATGCCACCGACCTTGAAATTGCTGATTTTAATGGTAGTATGGAAGATACCCACTTTTACACGTACATTAATAGGGTAGTGGGTATGATGGTCGAGCAAGACACGGGCTTCCTTGATACCCTTGACTCCTTTCTTCGCCTTCAGGGTGATATAATAACCTTTTTTTTCATCATTCTTGATGCTGTAAGTGTAGTTGTCTGGAGAAAACTTAAACTTGGTGGCATACTTGTCACGTTCTTCAGAATGAGCATCGTAGATAGTAATCGCCTTTTTCTTACGTTCTAAACGGTAGTAGGTGACATCATCGTTCCATGCGATATATTTCTCATCGATGAACTTGCTCTTTTTGCCTTTTGTCCAAATAGTCCCCTCTGTCTTGTAGATGCCGATGATATTGACGGCATAGTGAAGTTGCGACCCTTCAGGACCAAACACCATCTGATAGGCTTGGTCGAACATGCGTCTTGCCTGTTGGGCATTAGGAGTCTCCTGTGCCTGTGTCCCTAATGGGAACAACAGGCACAGGAGTGTAAAGAGAATATTTAATCTTTGTCTCAAATCAATAATTTTAAACTATCAGTTTTCAACTCTTATTTATGAATTGTATTCCTGCCATGACTTGATCTTGATATCCTCTTCCTTCATGGCAGTGAATGCCTCAATGAAAGCTTTGGCAAGACGAACATTCGTCATCAGAGGAATATTATGGTCAATGGCACCACGACGGATGCGATAGCCATTGGTCAGCTCACGCTTGGTATGGTTCTTGGGAACATTGACGATGAGGTCGAACTGGTGGTTGGCAATCATGTCCATCACGTTGTTCTCACCATCTTCATCAGGCCAACTGACTGCTGTCGCCTCCACACCGTTCTCGTTGAAGAACTTAGCCGTTCCACCTGTAGCATAAACCTTATACCCTTTCTTCACCAATTGCTTGGCAGGTTCCAACAGGCTGACCTTCCCCTTGGCATCACCACTGGAAATCAGCACACTTGTCTTTGGCAGGCGGTAACCTGTAGCAATGAGTGCGTTGAGCAATGCTTCATTGAGATCATCACCCAGACAGCCTACCTCGCCAGTAGAACTCATATCCACACCCAGGACAGGGTCGGCATTCTGCAAGCGGGCAAATGAGAATTGTGAAGCCTTCACACCAATACGGTCGATATCAAACTCACTCTTGTCGGGTTTACTATAAGGAGCATCGAGCATAATCTTGGTAGCTGTCTCGATGAAGTTACGCTTCAGAATCTTAGATACGAAGGGGAACGAACGAGAAGCGCGCAGGTTGCACTCAATTACCTTTACCTCACGATTCTTGGCAAGGAACTGGATGTTGAAAGGACCAGAGATATTCAGTTCCTTTGCAATTTTACGGGAAATCTTCTTAATCTGACGGATGGTAGAGAAATAAATATGTTGTGCAGGGAATACCATCGTAGCATCACCAGAGTGTACACCAGCATACTCTACATGCTCAGAGATAGCATACTCAACAACCTCTCCCTTGTCAGCAACAGCATCAAACTCAATCTCTTTAGTCTCTGTCATGAACTTGGAAACGACCACAGGGAATTCCTTAGATACCTCAGTAGCCATCGAGAGGAAACGATGCAGCTCCTCATCATCGTAGCAGACATTCATGGCAGCACCGGAGAGCACGTAAGAAGGACGTACCAATACGGGATAGCCTACCTCGCTGACGAACTCTTTGATGTCGTCAAAAGAGGTGAGGGCACGCCATGCAGGCTGGTCAATATCCAACTTGTCGAGCATAGCGGAAAATTTATCGCGGTTCTCTGCACGGTCGATGTTCACAGGACTGGTTCCCAATACGGGAACACCTTGGCGATGCAGTTTCATTGCCAGGTTATTAGGAATCTGACCTCCCACGCTGACAACGACACCACGTGGCTCCTCCAAGTCAATGACATCAAGCACACGTTCCAATGATAACTCGTCGAAATAGAGACGGTCGCACATATCATAGTCGGTTGAGACAGTTTCTGGGTTGTAGTTAATCATAATAGATTTATAACCCAGTTTGCGAGCCGTATTGATGGCATTCACAGAACACCAGTCAAATTCCACACTGGAACCAATACGATAAGCACCAGAGCCTAATACGATGACAGACTTCTCGTTCTTATAGTAGTTGATGTCATGCTTTGCTGTATATGCCTTGCCATCAGGAGTGCCGAAGGCAGGGGTGTGGGTGTATGTGAAATATAGATAGTTGGTGAGCTCTGGATGCTCAGAGGCAACTGTCGGGATGCGCTTGACGGAAGGCAAGATACCTTTTGACTTACGATACTGGCGTACCTCCAGGTTTTCTTTCTCCATGTTACCGCTCTGGGGTTTCAGGACGAAACGGGCAATCTGGAAATCAGAGAAGCCACATTGTTTCACCTCTAATAATAAAGAAGTGGGCAGGTCTTCCAACTTGTTATACTCCATCAACTGATGCTTCAGGTCTACGATATGCTTCAGTCGCTCTAAGAACCACTTGTCAATTTTGGTGAGTTCTTCAATATGATCGATGGTATAACCTTCTTCTAAAGCCTGTGCGATAGCGAAAATGCGAAGGTCAGTAGGATTCGCCAAGGCATCTTCCAAATTGTCGAACTTGGTGTGGTCATTGCCTACGAAACCATGCATGCCCTGTCCAATCATACGGAGTCCCTTCTGTATCATTTCCTCGAATGAGCGCCCGATAGACATGATCTCACCAACAGACTTCATGCTGGAACCAATCAGACGACTGACACCTGCGAATTTGGTAAGGTCCCAGCGAGGAATCTTACAAATCATATAGTCAAGACTGGGGGCTACATAGGCAGAGGAGGTCGTACCCATCTCACCAATCTGGTCGAGGGTATAACCCAGGGCAATCTTGGCTGCCACAAAAGCCAAAGGATAACCTGTCGCCTTGGAGGCAAGAGCGGAGGAACGACTCAGACGAGCGTTGATCTCAATGATACGGTAGTCGTTGGTGTTGGCATTGAAAGCAAACTGGATGTTGCACTCTCCGACAATGCCTAAGTGCTTCACGCACTTGATCGTAATTTCCTGTAGCATTTTTACTTGTTCCTCTGATAATGAACAAGTTGGAGCTACGACAATAGACTCTCCAGTGTGGATGCCCAGAGGGTCGAAATTCTCCATAGAAGCTACCGTAAAGCAACGATCGTTAGCATCACGGATGCACTCGAACTCAATCTCTTTCCAACCCTTTAAAGACTCCTCGACGAGAATCTGGGGTGCAAAAGTGAAAGCACTCTCTGCCAATTCTACGAAAGCTTTCTCGTCAGGACAAATACCACTGCCAAGACCACCCAATGCATAGGCAGAACGGATCATAATGGGGAAACCAATCTCACGGGCAGCCTTCAGGGCATCCTCCATATTCTCTACAGCATGGGAGACAGGCACCTTCAGGTCGACTTCTGCCAGTTTCTTTACAAAGAGGTCGCGATCCTCTGTGTTCATGATGGCCTCGACGCTGGTTCCTAATACCTCTACACCATATTCTTTCAAGACACCTGTCTGGTACAATTCCGTACCACAGTTTAAGGCGGTCTGTCCACCAAAAGCGAGAAGGATACCGTCAGGACGCTCCTTCTTAATAATTTCTGTGACGAAATGAGTGGTTACAGGTTGGAAGTACACCTTGTCGGCGATACCTTCTGATGTCTGGATCGTAGCGATGTTTGGGTTTACCAACACGGAAGAGATACCTTCCTCACGTAATGCTTTCAGAGCCTGTGAGCCTGAGTAGTCAAACTCGCCAGCCTGTCCGATTTTAAGGGCACCCGAACCTAGCACGAGCACTTTCTTTAATTGTTTCTTCATATCGTAGATTAAAATAATGTGCTAATTTCGGGATGCAAAGTTAGTGTTTTTTATGGGAAATACAAAGCATCTTTCTTATAAAAAATACTAATGCGCATGATTAACGTATGAATATTTAAGAAATTATTTGTATATTTGCATTCCAAATTACTAACACAAAACATTTGTTGAATTAAGTATTATGAAAGATTTCAATTATTACGCACCTACAGAAGTGGTGTTCGGAAAAGAGTCGGAAGAGCAAGTTGCTCAGTTGGTGAAGAAATATGGTGGACACCGTGTCCTGGTTCACTATGGCGGTCAGAGTGCCAAGCGCTCAGGACTGCTGGATAAGATATGCCGTCTGTTGGATGAGGGCGGAGTGTTTCATACGGAGTTGGGTGGGGTGGTCCCCAATCCACGGCTATCACTGGTTCATAAGGTTATTCAACTTTGTAAAGAGCAACAGATAGACTTCAT
>JAEEGJ010024936.1_pt1 | contig 12329 bp, 12 predicted proteins | sample 8958761 | NCBI WGS metagenome assembly JAEEGJ01 (sample SAMN16246546, study PRJNA631951) | gut metagenome | biome: gut microbiome; feature: rumen; material: RS-attached | host: Bos | place: Iran: Karaj | collected 2018-10 | reverse complement strand
CCCATTCTCAAGAGGATGACAATCCATCGTGAGATCAAGTAATACATTTTAAACCATGGCAAAGAAAGTAGTTGCTACCCTGCGTCAGGGTAAGGTCTCAATGGCCAAGGTCATTAAGATGGTTAAGTCACCTAAGACCGGTGCATACATGTTCACCGAGCAGATCGTTTCAGACGAGCAGCTTAAGGAGGCTATCAAGTAAACAGATACTTGACGAAAAATATTGAAGAGTGGCTTTTCCAAGTCACTCTTCTTTTTTATTTTAGTATTGTTTTTTCCACCTTATTTATTTAATTTTGCGCATTGGGTACGGCCAGGATTTGCCGTATTCATCAATGTTTTTTATGGGTTTGTTTTCATTTTTCTCAAAAGATAAGAAGGATGTCCTGGACAAAGGTCTTGAAAAGACCAAGAGTTCAGTGTTCTCCAAGATAGCACGTGCCGTTGCAGGCAAATCACAGGTTGATGATGAGGTGCTGGATAATCTCGAGGAGGTCCTGATTACGTCCGATGTAGGCGTAGAGACCACTCTCAAGATCGTAAAGCGCATTCAGGAGCGTGTGGCACGTGACAAGTACATGGGCACATCCGAGCTCAACGCCATACTGCGTGATGAGATATCGGCCCTGCTCGTGGAGAACAATCCGGATGACAGTCTGGAGCCTTTCAGCGTTCCCACAGGACGCAAGCCGTACGTTGTGCTTGTGGTTGGCGTGAACGGAGTGGGAAAGACCACTACAATCGGTAAACTTGCCTATCAGTTCAAGAAACGCGGCCTCAAGGTTATGCTGGGTGCTGCCGATACATTCCGTGCCGCCGCAATAGAGCAGCTGCAGGAGTGGGGACGCAGGGTTGATGTTCCGGTTATCAGGCAGGAAATGGGCTCTGATCCCGCATCGGTAGCATATGATACTCTCAGTTCGGCAGTGGCTAATGATGTCGATGTGGTACTGATTGATACCGCCGGCCGTCTGCACAACAAGGTTGGCCTGATGAACGAGCTCACCAAGATTCGCAACGTCATGAATAAGGTCGTAGATGGCGCCCCTGATGATGTCCTGCTGGTTTTGGACGGTTCCACCGGCCAGAACGCCTTTGAGCAGGCCAGGCAGTTCACCCTGGCTACACATGTAACCCAACTGGCTATCACCAAGCTTGACGGAACGGCAAAGGGAGGTGTGGTAATAGGTATTTCAGACCAGTTCAAGGTGCCTGTAAAGTACGTCGGACTGGGCGAGGGTATAGATAATCTGCAGGTGTTCAACAAGACCGAATTCGTTGATTCACTCTTCAATGCACAGTAATATGCGTCACAACAGCGTTGACATAATCACTTTAGGCTGCTCCAAGAATCTTGTTGATTCTGAGAAACTTATAGCTCAATTCAGAGCAGAGGGCCTTAAGGTCAGACATGATCCTGACAAGGTCAGCGCCGAGACGGTGGTCATCAACACATGCGGTTTCATAGGCGATGCTCAGGAGGAGTCAATCAACATGATCCTGGAGTGCGCTGAACTTAAAAAGGCCGGTAAGGTAGGCAAGATATATGTCATGGGATGCCTCTCGCAGAAGTTCCATAAGGAGCTGATGGCCGAGATCCCGGAGGTGGACGGCTGGTACGGCAAGTTTGACTGGGGCGGCATCCTTAAGGAGATGGGCCGCAAATGGCACGGTGAATACGAGAATGAGCGTATCGTCACCACACCGTCACATTACGCATATCTGAAAATTGCCGAGGGCTGCAATCGCGGCTGCGCATACTGCGCAATACCCCTTATGACCGGCAAATACAAGTCCCGCAGCCAGGAGGATATCCTGGATGAGGCCAGAAAACTGGTTGCCAAGGGCGTAAAGGAGATACAGCTGATAGCCCAGGACCTGACATATTACGGCATGGACATTGCCCATAAGCCTACGCTTGCAGAACTGGTACAGCGTTTGTCGGACCTTCCCGGAGTGGAGTGGCTTCGCCTGCACTACGGCTATCCCAACAACTTCCCGTTTGACCTGCTCCCTGTAATGCGTGAGCGTGACAACGTGTGCAAGTACATGGATATAGCCCTCCAGCATATCAGTGATCCCGTTCTCAAGCGCATGCGCCGCAACATTACGGCTCAGCAGACACGTGAGTTCCTGGCACGCATACGTGAGGAAGTTCCCGGAATACATCTGCGCACCACGCTGATGGTGGGATTCCCGGGTGAAACAGACGATGACTATGCGCAGTTGGTGGATTTTGTAAAGGAGCAGCGTTTTGAGCGTATGGGTGCGTTCGCATACTGTGAGGTGGACGGAACATACTCGGCCCTACACTATAAGGACGATATAACCGATGAAATCAAACAGGCCCGCCTGTCGCGCCTTATGCGTGTTCAGCAGGATATATCGGCTGCAATAAGCGAATCCAAGGTAGGAAAGACCTTCAAGACGATGATTGACCGTCTGGAGGGTGAATATTACGTAGGACGCACGGAGTTTGATTCGCCCGAGGTTGATCCCGAGGTTCTTATCAAGGCCGACAGGGAACTGCCCATAGGTGAATTCGTGAATGTAAAGGTTACTGAGGCCGATGCCTTTGACCTGTATGGAAAAGTGAAATAAACAACCAAACTAACCGATAAATGAATAACAAGCAGTTTTTGACAGAGTTGTCCGGCAAATGCCAGATGTCGGCCGAACAGGCTGCGCAACAGATCCAGACTCTTATCGGAGTGATGGAGAACCTATGGCAGAACGGCGATTCCGTGAGCCTTTCCGGATTCGGCGTTCTTGAAGTTAAGAAAAAGAATGAGCGTGTATCGGTCAATCCGACTACAGGCGTACGTATGCTTGTTCCACCCAAACTTGTACTGACCTACAAGCCCAGTTCAATTCTTAAGGAAAAACTCAAATAAGGTACGGCTATGGATAACAAGATCAATCTTTCACAGCTTGCAGACCTGCTGTCGCAGGCTGGCGGAATGTCAAAAGCCGCATCAGAGCAGTTCGTAAAGAACTTCTTTGACATCATATCACAGAGTGTCCTGACAGAAGGAGTTGTCAAGGTCAAGGGCCTTGGAACATTTAAACTGGTGGACATGGATGACCGTGAGAGTGTCAACGTAAATACGGGCGAGAGGTTCACCATCGAGGGACATCAGAAGATTTCATTCGTACCTGATGCAGACCTCAAAGAACGTATAAACAAGCCTTTTGCATCGTTTGAAACTGTCGAAATCACCGAAGAACAGGCTGCCAGGCTTGATAAGATGGAGCAGTCCGATGCATCACAAACCGCAGAATCAACAATTAAGCAAACAACTGATATGGAAAAGAGCAAGAAAGCAAGTGAGAAGAAGGAGGCTGCAAAGCCTCAGGTAAATGAAACAGAAAAGAAAGAGGGTAAGGGCGGTCTCAAGGTTCTTATATGGATTCTTTCAATTATTCTGGTACTGGCTTTGATTATATTCCTCCTCTGGCCTTTGTTTGGCGGCAAGGCATTGAAGGATGCCGATAAGAACGGCAAGGATAAGGCTCCCGCACCTGCAGCTGTACAGCCTGCGCCTGAGAAGAAGCCCGCTGCTCAGCCTGCCAAGAAGGAACCCGCCAAGTTCACACTCACCAAGGCTGATCAGGACAAGGCTCTGCCGCTCTTTACCATAGCAGACACCGTAAACTACAAGATCACAGGTACCAAGGCTACCCACACAATGGTTAAGGGCGATATGCTCACCACCATTTCACTGCAGTACTACGGAACCAAGAAACTGTGGCCGTACATTGCCAAGTACAACGGTCTTAAGACCAGGGCATTCAAGAGAATGCCGGTTGGCTACAAGGTAAAGGTGCCTGAACTGGCCAACAAATGACAATTAAGTTTAACGGTATTATAAAAGCAATACTATTTAAACCTTTTTAGCCGATAACGGCTGATAAATAGTCATATATTTGGGTCGTGCCCGTTCCCGAAAGGGTGCGGGCACGGACTGACTAACTGATAAATTAGAATCTTATGAGTGAAAATGTTGACATTAGGGAACTGAATGAGCGCATTGAAAAACAGAGCGCATTCGTTACCAACCTGATGGCCGGAATGGATCAGGTAATCGTGGGACAGAAACATCTTGTAGAGTCGCTTCTTATAGGACTTCTTTCTGATGGACATATCCTGCTTGAAGGTGTGCCCGGTCTGGCCAAGACACTTGCCATCAAGACCCTGGCATCGTTGATTGACGCCAGTTTCAACCGAATACAGTTTACTCCCGACCTTTTGCCTGCCGACGTTGTAGGTACAATGATATACAGCCAGAAGGATGAGACATTCCTGCCCAAGAAGGGTCCGGTATTCGCCAACTTCATCCTGGCCGATGAGATCAACCGTGCTCCCGCCAAGGTACAGAGCGCATTGCTCGAGGCCATGCAGGAGCGTCAGGTGACACTGGGCGGTGAGACATTCAAACTTCCCAAACCTTTCCTTGTAATGGCTACACAGAACCCGATAGAGCAGGAGGGTACATACCCGCTGCCCGAGGCTCAGGTAGACCGTTTCATGCTCAAGGCAGTCATTGACTATCCCAAGATTGAGGAGGAGAAGAAGATAATCCATCAGCAGATACACCATGAGGTAGGTACCGTAAAGCCTGTAATGACCACCGATGACATCATCGAGGCACGTAAGGTTGTTGATATGGTATACCTGGATGAGAAGATTGAGCAGTATATCGCCGATATTGTGTTTGCAACACGTTATCCTGAGAAATACGGACTTAAGGAGGTAAAGGAACTGATTTCGTTCGGCGGATCACCCCGTGCATCCATAAACCTGGCTCTCGCAGCCCGTTCATACGCGTTCATCAAGCGCAGAGGTTACGTTGTTCCCGAGGATGTACGTGCCATCGCTCATGATGTAATGCGTCACCGCATCGGCCTTACATATGAGGCCGAGGCAACCAACGTAACTCAGGACGAACTGGTAAGCCGCATTCTGAACAAGGTTGAAGTACCTTGATTTAACTGCTTTGTAATCAGTTTAGTATGGAGACAAGTGAACTGATAGCGAAGGTCCGGAAAATTGAGATTAAGACCCGTGGTCTGTCCAGTAACATTTTTGCCGGTCAGTACCATACCGCCTTTAAAGGTCGTGGTATGGCATTCAGCGAGGTGCGCGAGTACCAGTACGGTGACGAGCCCCGTGATATAGACTGGAATGTTACCGCCCGCATGAACAAACCCTACTCAAAGGTGTTTGAAGAGGAGCGTGAACTTACCGTAATGCTTCTGGTGGACGTGTCGGACAGCCTCAATTTCGGTACGCAGGTAATGATGAAGCGCGAGATGGTTACCGAGATAGCCGCCACGCTTGCATTTGCCGCTATCGAGAACAACGATAAGGTGGGACTGGTGTTCTTCAGCGACAGGATTGAGAAGTTCATTCCGCCCAAGAAGGGCCGCAGACACATACTGTATCTGATACGTGAACTCCTTAACTATGAGCCGGAGAGCAAGACCACGGATATAACCGTTCCGTTGGAGTTCCTGACAGGAGCCGTAAAGAAACGCTGTACGGCATTCCTGCTGAGCGATTTCATAGATCCGCATGACTACAGGAATGCTCTTACCATTGCAAACCGCAAGCATGACATAGTTGCCATACGTGTCTATGACAGGCGCATGGAGGAACTGCCCGACGTGGGTCTGATGAAACTGACCGATGCCGAAAGCGGACAGGAGATGTATGTGGATACATCGTCCCGGAATGTCCGTAATGCGCACCGCAAGTGGTTTGAGGATAACACAGCCCGTATTCAGGACTATCTGACACGAAGCAGTGTGGATTCAGTATCCGTCAGGACTGACCAGGATTATGTAAAGGCCCTTATGGGACTGTTTGCCAAGCGAAACTAAGATGAAAAGATTCCTTATATATCTGTGTCTGGGACTGATTCCCGCGTTGTCATCGGCTCAGAATGTCATTGTGAAGGCTGAGCTGGACTCAATGATGATGTGGGTGGGACAGCAGACCGGACTGCATGTGGAGGTTGCATGTGACGCAGGCCAGGAGGTTACATTCCCGGCTTACCGTGACACCATTGTCCGCGGGCTTGAGATTCTCCCGCCCGTAACCACCGATACGCAGTACGTGAATGACGGACAGAGGATGCTCGTGACCCGTAACTATACGCTGACATGCTTTGACTCTACTCTTATCTATATTCCGTACATTCCCGTTACGGTTGACGGAGAGGAGTATCAGTCAAATCGTCTGGCGCTTGCATTCATGTCATATGATATCCCAGAGGAGAACGCCAAGCAGATTTTCGGCCCCAAGGAGAATATGAATACTCCTGTAAAGTTCTATGAGGTCAAAGGGCTGGCTTTTTATTGGATTCTTGCCGCTATTGCAATTGTCGCCGCCATATATCTGTTTGTCAGGTACCGTGACGACAAGCCTATTATCAGGAGGATAAAGATCGAGCCCAAGGTGCCGGCACATGTGCGTGCCATATCCGACATAGAGGAACTCCGTCAGTCAGGCGGCCCTCACAGTGAGGATTCAAAGGCCTATTATACCCAGCTTACGGATATCCTGCGTGAGTATATCAATGACCGGTTCGGTTTCAATGCCACCGAGATGACCTCATATGAGATACTGGAGCATCTTGAGGAGAATAGGGACAAGGAGTCGCTCAGTGAACTGCGTGACCTTCTTTCTACGGCCGATATGGTCAAGTTCGCCAAGTTCAAGCCGATGCTGAACGAGAATGACCAAAACCTGGTCAATGCCCTGGAGTTTGTCAATGACACCAAGATAGAGGTGTCACCCGAGGAACTGCAGCCCAAAGAAGAGGAGACGGTCATAGAGGAGAAACGGAGCAAGGGAGCCCGTATGACACTGCTCGCAGTGGGAATAACCGTTGCGGTTGCAGGTACGGCATTCTTTGTGCTGGCGGTTTTGAAATTGTATTATCTGTTTTTCTAAAGAACAATAGTCATGACATTTGCAAACAGCGCTTATCTACTTCTGATGCTTCTGGTCATACCATGCGTTCTTTGGTATGTACTCAAGAGCAATAAGAGGCGTGCCGCCATGTCTGTACCGACCCTGTCCATGTACAGCGGCATGAGAAAAAGCTGGAAATATTACCTTATTCACGTCCCGTTTATACTTGATATGGCAGCAATCGTACTGCTGTCCCTTATCCTGGCACGTCCCCAGACTACCGACCGCTGGCAGGATACGGAGATAGAGGGTATTGATATCATGCTTGCCGTTGATGTCTCAACCAGTATGCTGGCCGAAGACCTCAAGCCCAACCGTATTGAGGCTGCCAAGCAGGTGGCATCGGATTTCATAAACGGACGTCCCAATGACAACATAGGTCTGACCATATTTGCCGGAGAGGCGTTCACCCAGTGTCCCATGACTGTTGACCATGCCGTCCTTCTGAACATGTTTCAGAATGTGAGCAGCGACATAGCCGCCAGAGGCATAATCGAAGACGGCACTGCCATAGGAATGGGACTGGCCAATGCAATAAGTCGTCTCAAGGACAGTCAGGCCAAATCAAAGGTCATTATTCTGTTGACCGATGGTTCTAACAATCGCGGTGAGGTATCACCCATGACAGCTGCCGAGATGGCCAAGAGTTTCGGCATCAGGGTATACACCATCGGTGTCGGAACAAATGGCACTGCTCCGTATCCCGTACAGGGCGCATTCGGCACACAGTACGTGAACATGGCCGTTGAGATAGATGAGAACGTACTCCGTCAGATTGCACAGACTGCAGGCGGTCAGTATTACCGTGCCACCAGCAACAGCAAACTGAAGGAGGTTTATGAGGAGATTGACAAACTGGAAAGGACCAAGCTCCAGGTCAAGGAGTTCAGTAAGAACCAGGAACAGTATCAGCCGCTTGCCCTGGCACTGCTGCTGAGCCTGCTGCTGTCAATCCTGCTTAAACAGACCGTATTGCGTACAATACCATAAAAAGGAGTCACTATGTTCAAGTTCGCAAATCCCGAATATCTGTATCTGCTGGTGCTGGTTCCGGTACTGGTGGCACTGCATGTGTTCTCCAACATACGCCGACGCATGAAACTATCGGAGTACGGTGACCGCGAGTTGATATCACGCCTTATGCCCGATGCCTCCGTGAGCCGACCCAACATAAAGTTCTGGCTGCTGTTTGCATGCTACACCTTATGCTGCTTCCTTCTGGCCAGACCTCAGTTCGGCTCCAAGCAGGAGACTGTAACCCGCCGGGGCATTGAGACCGTCATCGCACTGGATATATCCAATTCAATGCTGGCCGATGACGTTACGCCCAACCGTCTTGAGAAGTCCAAGCGCATCATATCCAATCTGGTTGACCAGTTCAAGGATGACAAGATAGGCCTGATAGTATTTGCCGGCGATGCATTCGTGCAGTTGCCCATTACAAGTGATTTCATATCGGCCAAGGTATTCCTGAATACCATCAGCCCCGCGCTCATAACACGCCAGGGAACCGATATAAAGACCGCCATTGAACTGGCTACACGCAGTTTCACTCCCAATGAGGGGGTAGGCAAGGCCATCATTGTGATAACAGACGGTGAGAATCATGAAGGCGGTGCGGTAGAGGCTGCGCAGGCTGCCGCCGAGAAGGGTTACACGGTATACGTGATGGGTGTAGGTTCGCCTTCAGGATCACCCATACCCGGTGACAAGAGAGGCGAGTTCCGCAAGGACCGTGAAGGCAATGTGGTTGTGACACGCCTCAACGAGGAGATGTGCCGTAACATCGCAGCGGCAGGCAAGGGCGCCTATTTCTACGTGGACAACTCAAATGCGGCTGAGAAAGCGCTGCAGAAGGAGATTGACAAACTGGCCAAGGCCGATGTCGAGACCACTGTCTATACTGAATATGACGAACAGTTCGCTATCATAGCCTGGATGATCCTGGTTATTCTGCTCTTTGAGATATTCATCTGCGAGAGCCGTAACCCCAGACTCAGGAATTTCAGTCTGTTCAAAACCGATGAGGAGAGAGTAAAATGAAAAAGATATTGTTGTTCTGCCTTTTGACAGCATCCGTTGCAGGTGCATACGCACAGCGTTCGGACCGTTCGTTCGTACGCAAGGGCAACCATATGTTTGAAGACAGCCTGTTTATCAAGGCCGAGGAGAACTACCTGAAGGCCCTGGACATGAACCCGGAACTCAATGAGGCATACTTCAATCTGGGAAACGCATATACGGCTCAGCAGAAACCCAATGAGGCCATTGAGCAGTACAGCAAGATGGCTGGTGCCCTGGAGGCGCAGAAAAAAGAGCTCATGGATAATCCGTCGGCCTCAAAGAAGGACCTTGACAAATGCAAACAGGACCTTGCCAAGACCTATCACAACACGGGCGTGGTTTACCATATGTGCGAGCAGTATGACAAGGCTATCGAGGCTTACAAACAGGCGTTGCGAAACAATCCTCAGGATGATGAGACCCGTTACAACATGATTCTTGCCCAACGCATGCTCCAGGATCAGCAGCAACAGCAGCAGGAGCAACAGCAGGAACAGGAGCAGGAACAGCAACAGGACCAGCAGCAACAGCAGCAGGACCAGCAGGAACAGCAACAGGAGCAGCAACAGCAGCAACAGCAGGAGGAAGAGATGTCGCAGGAGAATGCCGAGCAGATTCTGCAGGCTGCAATGCAGGACGAGAAAGACGTTCAGGAGAGAGTCCAGGAACAGCTTATGAAGGCTCAGCCTAAAAAACCGTTGGAAAAAGATTGGTAATTATGAATATACTCAACAAGACAAAAGGACTGTTACTTGCAGCCACGCTTGTAATGCTGGCCGGAGTAAGAGCTATTGCCCAGGACGTGACATTCACCGCACAGGCGCCAAAGGCCGTAGTGGTGGGTGAGCGTTTCAGAATCACATACAAGGTCAATACCCGTGACGCCAAGGAGTTCCGTGCTCCGGATATGAAGAGTATCCAGATACTTACCGGACCGGCCACTTCGACATCGTCCAGCACCACCATCATAAACGGCAAGGTAGAAAGCAGTACCACAATCACTTACACCTTTACAGCCGTAGCATCCGATGAGGGTGAGGTAGAACTTGACGGTGCCACCATAAAGGCCAACGGCAAGCAGTTGACCTCAAACAGACTGACCATCAAAGTACTGCCTCCTGATCAGGCACAGCAGGCCGCACAAGGGCAGGGGGGTGGCCAGCCCGCAAACAGGCAGTCATCGGGACAGGGCTCGCAGTCAGTAGGTGCCGATGAACTCTTCATGCTGGCCACCGTCGACAAGACCACGGTATATGAGCAGGAGGCTCTTCTGCTGACATTCAAGATCTACAAGCTGCCGTCAGTTGACCTGCAGACCATGACCAACAACATGCCGGACATCAAGAACTGTCATGTCCAGGAGGTTGACCTTCCGTCAAACAAAGAGTTCAATCTGGAGCATTACAACGGACGCAACTATCAGACAATGATATGGAACCAGTATGTACTGTTCCCGCAGCATTCCGGTGAGCTGGAGATACCCGCAACCCCGTTTGAAGGCGTAATAGCACAGAGGGTTGAAAACAACAGCGGCGATATCTTTGACATGTTCTTCAACTCCTCAAGGTATATAGAGGTAAAGAAGGACCTCACCTCAAAGCCCATAAAGATCAATGTGAAGCCCCTGCCGCAAGGCAAGTCAAACGCATTCTACGGAGGAGTAGGTGACTTCAGCATCAGTTCTACCATCAGCAGCACCGATGTGACTGCCAATGACGCCGTTACAGTCAGGGTAATCCTGTCAGGAACCGGTAACCTCAAGCTCGTAAAGACGCCTGAGATGAAGTTCCCGCAGGACTTTGACATCTATGATCCCAAGATTGACAACAAATACACCATCAAGGGCGGCCGCCAGACCGGTAACAAGGTATATGAGTATCTGATTATTCCGCGTCACGCCGGCCAGTACACCATACCTGCGCTGGAGTTCCAGTATTTTGATCCCAAGAGCGGAACATACAAGACCGTAAAGACCGATGAATACACGCTGAACGTAGCCAAAGGGCAGGGTGGAAGCGAGTCCCAGGGATCTGTCTCATACGTCAACAAGGAGGATCTCAAGTATGTAGGTCAGGATGTACGTTTCCACTCGACACCGTCCAGACTCAAATCAGACAGTTCGCAGTTCTTCGGCTCACTTCTGTTCTGGCTCTGCCTGGCATTGCCGCTTGTAATCCTGATTACCGTTGTGGCAATTTCAAGAAAGCGTGTGGCCGATAACGCCAACGTGGCCAAGGTACGCGCAGGAAAGGCCAATTCAGTTGCTGTAAAGCGCCTTAAGGTTGCACGTAAGCTGATGAAGGAGAACCGTAAGGATCAGTTCTACGATGAGATGATGCGTGCTCTGCAGGGCTATTTCGGTGATAAGCTCTCTATTCCTGTGGCAGAGCTCTCCAAGGAGAATATCGAGGCCAGCCTGAAGCGCAGGAATGTGCCTGAGGAACCTGTAAAACAGGTGATAGGATTGTTGGATGACTGTGAGTTCGCCCGTTTTGCTCCCGGTGACGATACCGGACGCATGGACCGTCTTTACGAAGAGGCCGCACGTGTGATCGGTCAGATTGAGAACACCATAAAGTGATAGGATTATGAAAAAGATAATAGCTCTTTTATTTGCATTGGTTCCTGTCCTGGCAATGGCTCAGGAGAATACCGGAATGACCAGTCTTGTGACTGATTCTACAAAGATTGATGCCGTTCCCACACTGTCCGATGCTGACAGCGCATATATACAAGGTGACTATCTGACAGCAATAAGCATATACGAGTGGGTTATTGAGAACCAGGGCGTAAACGCCACCTTATATATGAATCTGGGTAACTGCTGGCTCAAGCGTGACGAGGTTGCCAAGGCCATCCTCAACTACGAGCGTGCATACCTGATTGATCCGTCAGATCCAGATATAAGATTCAACCTGGAGTTGGCACGAACCAAGACAGTTGATAAGGTAAGTCCTGTAAATCAGTTGTTTATAACCGTATGGTTTAAGAAACTGCTGGCACTCCTGGATGTCAACGGATGGGCCTTACTTACTGTAATTCTGTTTGTTCTGACCGTAATTCTGGTGGGAATACTGCTGTTCTCCAAGAAATCAGGCATCAGAAAAATATCTTTCTCTTTTAGTGTCTTTTTCTTGCTTTTATCCATTTTATCTTTTATCTTCGCTACAACGCAGATGGGAAATCTCAAGCAGCGTGACACCGCAATCATTATGTCACCGAGTGTTACGGTCAAGAGTACACCCACCAGTGCCGGTACAGACCTGTTCATCATTCATGAAGGACG
>JAEEGJ010024931.1_pt1 | contig 12331 bp, 7 predicted proteins | sample 8958761 | NCBI WGS metagenome assembly JAEEGJ01 (sample SAMN16246546, study PRJNA631951) | gut metagenome | biome: gut microbiome; feature: rumen; material: RS-attached | host: Bos | place: Iran: Karaj | collected 2018-10 | reverse complement strand
AGTCTACTCCTTAGAAGGATTGTTTTATTGTTAAAAATTAGAGGACGCAGCAGGCCTTGAGAGAAGGCATTTCGTAAGCGTAGCGTTCTTCCTTCTTGAACCAGAAGTCGAGTTCGCGTTCTGCAGATGCCGGGCTATCGGAGCTGTGAACGACGTTTTCGGTCATGGAAGGAGCAAAATCGTAGCGGAGGGTACCCGGTTCCGCCTTGGCCGGATTGGTAGCACCGTTAATGGCGCGGACCTTTGCAATTGCGTTTTCGCCACCGAGAGCGAGCATCACGGACGGGCCCTTGGTCATGTAGGCTTCGAGTTCCGGGAAGAACGGCTTTTCGACGTGTTCAGCGTAGAAACCGCGTGCATCTTCGGAGGTCATCTGGTGCATCTTGACGGCGCAGACAGAGAGACCGGCACTGATGTAGCGATCGATAATACGACCAACCAAGCCAGACTTGACTGCGTTCGGCTTGATCATTGCAAATGTCATTTCCATAGTAGTACCTTTTAAGTTAAAGATGTGAGAAATATAGATTTTTTACTCTTCCGCTTCGATTTTCTTCATCAAATCATCGGCGAGTTTGCCGTTGCTCTTGATGTTTTGGACAAGCCAATCGACGGATTCGGTAAGGTCGCTCTTCGGGTAGAGCTTCTTGAATTCTTCAAAGACCTTGAGCGCTTCAGCATCCTTGTGCAAATTCTCGTTCAGGATGAAGCCGCGGCTGAACATGGCCTTTTCGGCATCCGGAGAATCCGGCCATGTGCGGTAGAAAGCCCTGTATTCGCGCTGGGCCTTGTCGTACTCTTCCCTATCGCTATAGATATGGGCAAGTTCGAACGTAGCCTTCTTCGCCACAGAATCGATATCCACATAGCGTTCACGAATTCCAGACCAGGCTAGGTAAGCCTTTTCGAGACTCTTGGCCTGCGTATAAAGAGAATCAGCAGACTTCATAGCAAATTCCACAGACCATTCCTGCGGCAAAAGCGTTATGTTGTCAGCAAAAAGATCCACCTTGGCGGTACCCCAGGAGGTCACGACTTCCTTGTCCCAACGGCCAGAACGGAACACCAGGTAAGCCGTTTCAAACACCTGATTCTTAGCCTCTTCGTAGGTTTTCGGGAGGTAGTCTTCTTCGGCGTAGTAATACGTTCTCTTCATGAGATTTTCAGGGATTTCAAACCAGTCGCTGAGCTCAGAACGGGACTGTTCATACGTCAAAGTCGGGTGTGCCGGATTGCCCATACGTTCGTAGAGGGCCTTGAGAGAGTCTTCTGGAACCACGATGTGGTTGAGAACCTTCAGTCTGTACATCTTGATGATGTAGTCGACATCGCTCTGGCGCTTGAGGGCGCGATATTCCCAAGTGTGGTCGAGTCCGACTTCGCGGGCTTCGGAAGCAAAAGCAAGCTGAAGAGCAAGGGATTTAACAACCTGGTCATGAGTTCTGCGAGAACGGACCATCATCCCATTATCATTGTATACAGCAAGGACATCCTTTTCACGGATAGCGGGTTCGCCATTTTTCGTGACGAGCACATAGTTCGAATCGAGTTCGTAATTAGCGGTTGTCGCCAAATCATGTTCAATGCTCTTGCGTACGCGATCAAGCGGCTTCTGTTCCGACGGGACAACGGACTCGCGGTAGAACACGTGATAGCGGCCAGTCGATTCAGACTTGATTACCGAGGAAATAGCTCCATCTTTCAAGGTGTCAAGAGCAACAAACATATTCGGGACAAAGCCTATACCATACGGAAGCGGATGGCCATGAACAACCTTACCGACAAAACCCTTAGCGGCCTTTGTGTCCTTGTTTTCGCTAAACTTGGACGCAATCTTCATGAAAGCCTTGAGGTCCATCTTTTTGCCCTTAAAGCGTTTGGCCAACTTAGCAGAGTCCGCAGATTCCACGTGGTAGACGACAAAGCCACCCGGAGTCATGTACAAGTTCTTGTGATTTTCGTAATAGGCATCCGCAGAAGGCATCTGGATTTCAGTTTCCTGAATGTTGTACTTTTTCAGGAGAGCCGGTCCCGTTTCACGAACAATCCGTTGGCGATGGTCCGAGACGAAACGTTCCTTGATGTCGTATGTAATCTTGACTTCACCCGTAGAATCGTCCAAGCTCCTGTGCAAGAAAGCATAGGATTTCAGAGAATCGTAATTGGACTCGATATACTTTGCATCGGCCACCTTGTCGCGAAGATTCATGTAGGAAAGGGAATCTGCAAACTGGTCACGGTGCTTGTCGTAATAGAAGGCAAGTTCATCGTCGGTGTACATCAGGCGGTCCATCGTATAGAGGCGCTGATACACGAACGTGAGGAGGTAGTTTTCGAGAGCCTCATTGTGGGCCGCGAGTTGTTCCTTCAGTTCAGGATTCTTCTGGAGAGCGACCGTATAAAGAGCCTTGCGGCTGAAAAGGGAGCTAGAGGCTTTTCTCATCTGTTCCGTATTCGGGACGATGTTCCCCACACGCATCATGAAGGCGTAGTCTTCTTTGAAAATCGGTTCGCCATTCACCCTGGCAACGAGAGTATCCTTGTCTCCAATGGAATTGCAACCCGAGAAAACCAGGGCGCAGAAAGAACAAAACACAAGCAAAGCTTTTTTCATAAAGTCCTCATGAATATGTGTGCGTGAATATAACAAATTTTTTGTTAATAGATACTAGTTATTAGTCTTTAGTTGCTAGAAATGAAATTCGCCCTGCAATTACTTTATTCTAAATAAATAATAATTTACAGTTCTATATACGTTCAAGCGTAAGTTCCACGTAAGCATACATTTAATAAACACCAACATTATCTATATTAGGGGCACTTGAAGAGCATACTATCGATTTTCTTTGTGAAAGCCGCCATAACGACGGCTATCGTGGGCGCCGTAGCAGTCGGCGTCTGGTATGTTCATTTTGCCATCGAAGAACTTCTTTCGTCCCCGCACACGTTCGGGAACGTGACTCTCACCCCCTACGGGCACCGCCAAAACAATCTTCTCGAGCACTTTTACGATTCCATCAAGGTCGAGCAAGGGCTATCGACCTACATGGTCCGCGGACCGCACCTCGACATTACACCGTTTGGTGAAAATAGGGGAATCCTCCTCGAAGCAGACGAAGTGTCTGCAAATTTCGTTCCGGACACCGCGACGAGCAAGCAAACAAGCAAGGATACCACAAAAGCGCTAGAGCCGATAGAATTTCCTGAAAAGATTCGCATCCCGTTCCCGGTAAAATTCAATTTGGGAAAGCTTGACTTTACCATGGGAGACATGGGATGGAAAGTTCAGAACATCCATCTGCAAAATATCGGGCAAAAAAACGTCACGTTTAGCGCCGACAGCATCGAAGGTACATATATAAAGGATGCGGCATCGCTCCAGCTCGACGTAGACTTTGCAGACAAGAATCTAATCGTAAACGGGAACATCAAGACAGCAAACGACCATGTGGCTTTAAGTGCGACAGCCCCCAAGAACGACCTCACCCAGCTCAAGGCATCGACAAACATAAGTGTCAAGGAACCGCTCAAGTGGGCCCCGATGAAGCTTTCGAAGTCCATCCCGGGAATCAGCAACCTGAACCTGAACGGAAACGTTTCGACGTCGCTCACCAAGAAGACGCTGCAGTATAACTTTACGCTCAAGACGCATATCGGTGAGTTTTGGCCGTTCTTACCGCTCGACGCCACCATCAAGGTCTACGGTACGCCCAAGCAGACCAACATTGAATCTGCATTCCGCAACAACGAAGGCGGGCACATCAATCTCGACGGCGTCATCAACGACAAGCTGGACTTTGACATTTCGGGTGAAATCGCATACATGAGCGCCATGTACGGCCCCCAGATGATGCCGATGGACATGGACATTCAGTCGATTACAAAAACGGGCGACGACATAGACGCCTCCATCGAAACCCGCGAAGGCTCTGTCGTCAGGGCTCACGTCAAGACGAAGGATAGCCTTAAAGTGTTCTTTGCGGCAAACCTTTCGGCCATGGAACCGTGGGCGCTAGACTGGGTCAAAGGGAACGTCGAAATCGGAAAGAACCCAAAGATTATCGGTTCATTCCAGAACAACAAGTTACGCGCTTACTTAAAGGTTGATTCCATCATCAACGCTTACCACTTCAAGGCTGACTCGCTACGACTGCAGCTAGTGCTTGACCTCGGCCGTAAATACATCGATTTCCCGAAGGCAACCATCTACACCCCTGTCGAAGAAATTTCCATCAATGGCGATGTCGACTACCACGAGCCCACGCTCCACACATCTTGGCGCCTGAAGCAAAAGAACGGTGGCTCAGCAGAAACCATTGTGCATGTCGGTGATTCGCTCCTCGTCTGGGCACAGGCGGACCACGCCGAAATTTCAACAATTCCGTTCTCGGACATCGAGCTCAACGACAAGCTCAAGGGTACAGTCACTGGAACAATCGATTACAATCTCGATTCCAGAGTCGGCGAAGCGGAACTGGATATCGACGGCAACGTGGAACCGTTTATCGTACACGGGCACACAAAGATTAGAGAAATTGGCGATACTGTAATTGTCGATACAGCGGTATTCACGCACAACAGCAACAAGGTCGCCATGGAAGCGTCATTCGTTTTGCCGAACGATTCGAACCCGGACTTTAAACCAACCGCCATGCTCCCCATCCAGGTTCTGCATTCCTGGGCCTCGGCTCAAGACTTCAACTTGCCGATTCTTTTGGAACCGCTTGGCGATACAACTCTTGCTTCGGGTAGTTTCAACGGCGAGATTTCTTTCAACGAAGAAGCCGGCTTGCTTGGAAACATCGAGTTCAAGGACTTGAGCTTTACAAACATTCCTCCGGAGCTTTTGAACCTCAAGCAACTGAATGTTTCGGCCAACAAGAACAAGGTTGAACTGCTGACCAACTTCGATATTATGAACGGCGTGTGGACCGGCATCACGAATATCGTCGTCGATGACGTTTTCGACACGACAAGGCAGGTCCACCTGACCTACAATAGCCCCAATGGTGGCTTTATCAAGGGGGCAGGTTCAATCAACAACGATCTCGATTTCATAGGCTCCATCAAGCTCGGCGGTACATGGCTCATCCCCGAAACTCGTGCTGAAATAGAAAAGACCGACATGAGGATAGACGTGCAGGCCAAGCTCCGCGAAGGTCTGCCGGGAATTGCAGCAACGCTTTGGTCCGACTCCACCATCGTCCGTTACGGGACACTTCCCATGAATTTCCCGCTCCGCGTCAGAGGCGATCTTAAAGAAGGCTTGCTCGCCATCAACGAGATTTCGACGCAGAACGACCGCGGCGACCTGATTCTTGCAACACTGCTCTACGACTTGAAGACCTTGAGACTTGAAGCCATCGATATCAGCACCGAACGCTACACGCTCGAAACCGACAACCACATCGTCACCTTGCGTAACGTCACAAGCCATCTGGAAGATTCCGAAGACCAGATGTCTCTCGTCGCAAACATTCCATCGATTCAGTATAAGTTTAACGACGAAACGTTCGGTACGGCAAACCTCACCGGAAAAAGCGATATCACACTCAATATCCCGCATACGAAAGACAGACAAATCAAGAACAAGAGCGTGAGCGGCAACTTCATCATAGACAAGCTCGTCTATAGGAAGGACCTAGACATCGAAATCACCCCGAGCTCGCTCGACAAGCTTTTGTCGCTCGTAAACAACGCCATTGCAAACCTCCGCAACAAGGAAAAGACCGAAGCCAAGATTTCTGTATCGAGCCCCATCGACCTGTCGTTCCATATAAGCGATTCGCAGAGCGATTCCATCGAAATCATCACGCCGTTCGCCACATTCCCGCTGACACTTGATATTTGGGTTCTCGGCACGACGACAAGACCGCTCTTGCGCGGTGACGTCACCAATGCAGACAACGGCTTTATTGGCGTCAAGGACCTCTATGAATTTGAACTGAACACGTTCAGCCTTTCCTGGAACGATGTTCCGTGGCAGCACGGCATCATCGACGTTTCGAGCACGCAGGAACTCCCCTATTGTACAGAATCTAGTGAAAACGAAAAAGAAACCTGCCCCATCAACTTGGACATTCAGGGAACAATTACAAACCCGCAGCCAAATCCAAGTTCCAACTGCGGAACAGAAGCGACAGCTGCAGATACATACCGCAATATCTTCTTGGGTTGCGTCGCTACAGAATCGGATGGTTCGACAGACTGGAACAAGCTTGCGGGCCGCGCTATCGGCAAGTTCATCTCTTCTACGGCCAACAAGACACTTGGTGGCGACTACATCGGCGATATCGACATGAAGGTGATGCTGTTCGACAACTCCGGCAACGAAAAGGATTCCTCTTATTTCAAGGTTCCGATTTCGCTTGACCGCTGGGTCAAGAACTTGAGCCTGATTTTTGGCTACACCCAGGAACAAAGTGAAACCTCGACACAGGCACTCCAGTTCGGCGCCTCCTATACGCTCCCTGTATTCCAAGGCAAGGAATACTCGCACAAGAACCATTTCTCTCCATCCCTCTCGCTTAACGGCCTCCTGATTTCGAAACAGTACCAGTCCAACACGGGTGCAGAAAGCAATAACGAACACCGTGTCGAAAAGAACATCGGTATGAACTACACGTACAAGTTCTGGAACCCCTGCATCTTGGGCATTGGCCACTGCGAAACGGTACGCCCGCCCAAGGCGATGTTGCAGCCTAACGACCCAGAATCTATAGAGCAGAAGAACGAAAAGAAGTCGGACGAGAAAAAATCTACGGAAAAGACCTCGGAAGAAAATACTAGTGAAAAGCAGTCCACGGAGAAAGCAAAATGATTCTACTGATTTGTGCATTATTGTTTTTCTCTTCACTAGCATTTGCCGACGCAGACGACAAAAATCCATGGTCGGTCACAATAAACGGAAACAAGATTTTCTCGAAGTTCCAGCTGAACGAGCAGCTTGACATTCCTGATGAATTCGGGCAACTCGATACGATCAAGCAAGACTTTTTGATGAGACTTTCTTCGGAAAACGTACGTGCGCTGTACTTTTCACGCGGTTATTTCAGCCTAGACCTGAAAATGGAAATTCTTCGTGAGCCATTGTCTAACGGACATATACAACGAACCTACAACATCACCGTTAGTGAAGGCGACTGTTACCGATTCAACGACGCCAAAATCATTTCTTCTGGCGATGAGCCTATCCCTATAGACCTCGCGACACTCAAGATTACCAAGCACCAGTATTACAACCAGGAAGACATTTCTGAAGACCTTCAGGAAATCCAGAAAGCGTACCGCAAACAAGGCAACTTGCACGTTTACATTTCTTCTGAAGAACACGTCGATACAACGGCAAAACAAATTAACGTCATCATCAACGTGAACCCTGGCCCTAAAGTTTTGATGGGTAACATCATTACCACAACGCAACGCGTCATCAACAAGAACGAAAGAAAGCAGACACCCGAGCAAGGGCTAACAGACACATCCTGGCTATCTTCGCTCTGGCGCATCCCTCATGGCGAAATCATTGACGGTAACCAGTATTTCAGCTTTAAGAACAAGCTCTATTCCACCCAGTTATTTACCCAGGTAAAGTTAAACGATGAACTCCGAGAAGATGGACTTTCGGACGTGCACCTGGATGTTATCGAACGCGTCCCTGGCGAGGCCCGCTATGGATTTTTCTTTGAAGAAATCTACGGCTTCGGCGCCATGGCGTATGCCGACCACAAGAACTTTTTTGGCAAGTTCCACGAATTTTCAACAAGCGTCCTAATTGCACAGCACAAACAAGAAATCACTCTTGGTTACGCAAACCCGCTTCTGTTCGGTACGGCATTCACGTTCATTCCGACCGCAATCCGCTTTGTAGACCGCCTATCGTTCAATCACGAAAAAATCAACCCGCCTGCATACCCCGATAGCGTTGAAGAGCGCTACGAAATCATCAACCGTGGTGACTTGACATTCGGCATTACAAACAATGTCAAATTCCGCGGAACGATTGATACGCGATACGTGAACAAAAACGAAGACAAGCTTTTCAAGCTCAAAGGCGAAATCGGTTTGACATTCGACTATACCGACGATTACTTCAACCCGACAAAGGGTATCCGCTTTATGCCGACCGTCGGCTTAGGGACAAACTTTATTCAAAACAAAAACAATAGCGAATATTACGACCCGTCACCCTATGAAGATGGGCATATCTACACCTATAGCGAAGGAACGCTCAATCTATACATACCACTATTTTGGACTTTTTACGGAGCGCTTAGCGGAAGCATCGGCAGTTTTTTCAACACGGCCATCGAAGATGACGCCCGCGTATTCTACCAGGGTGGTTCCCGTTCTGTCCGCGGTTTCGATTTCCGCAGCATTTACGCCGGTTACGAAAGAACCTTCTATAAAGAAAATAGCGAGACCCAGGAAATTGACACCACAGTCGTCAAGTACACCGCATTAACCCCAATGTACTACCGAATCAACGAAGAACTTCGCTGGACTCTACCATGGAAATCTTTGAGAGCATGGCAAATCGTGCAGTTCTGTGACTGGGCTTTGGTAAAAGACATCAAGGACGACATTTACAAGCGCAAGCAGGATGGAAGCCTTGGCCTGGGAATCCGTTACCATTGGCAGTTCTTGACGTTCCGCCTAGACTATGCATTTAAAAAAGGGTTGACCAACTGGCACAAGTCAGAAGGTTTTGCTTGGAAACGATTCGACTTCGACCTTTCACAGGCATTCTAAAGCGGTAGCGCCGCTATTTACTGAATTATCGAACGATAAAGCTTTGAAAGGCTCGTGTGTTCGAGATTAACGTCTGCGGAGATTCCGGCGGCAGCAAGAGCAGAACGAATTTGTTCTAGAGTCGCGCCAGTAGCATTTATCTTAAACGAAGTGGTATCGGCACCGACATCGGCAACTCGCCCACTTTTCAAGACGCGACCGTAGTCGATAATGGCGTAATCCGTTGCCCATTGGTCCATTTCGGCAAGCACATGTGAACAGACAATAGCCGTTCCGTTTTCTTCTTTGCGCCATTCATCGAGCAATTGCCAAACCGTATCTCTTGAAATCGGGTCGAGATTTGCAACAGGCTCGTCGAGAATCAAAAGTTTCGGGCTATGCAAAAGCGCACGTACAATCTGCACTTTTTGGCGGTTTCCGAGAGAAAGCGTTTCCAAGCGTTTGTCGAGAGGCGGCAACTTGAGGCGTTCTGCAAAAGATTTACAGCGCTCTAGCATGACACCATTTTCGCGCCAATCCTCTGCGCCAAAGCCATAAAAGCCTGTAAAATACTGGAGGTATTCCTTGATGGAAAGTTTCGGATAAACGCCCGGATTTTCAAGAAGCACACCGTACTTTTCGGCATTCAGGAATCCAAAAGAATTGCGCAAGGACTCATCGATTTTGACAGAACCTTTAAATGCGCCCAAGCGCCCGCAAAGCAAGCGCAACAAAGTCGTCTTGCCGGCCCCATTCGGGCCAATCAGCGCAAAGAAGCTCCCTTGCGGGATATTGAGAGAAATATTAGACAGAGCATCTGCCGTGGATTTCGGATAACGGAATGTCACCGAATCGAGTTCAATCACGCGCAGAATTCCTTAACAGCAGGAGCCGGATTCTTGATAAGCTTGAGGGCATCCTTAGAAGCCTTGACCGCTTCCATCTGCACCTTTTCGCTAGCACGCTGCAAGTACTGGATGCAACGCCAATCCGTGCGGACGGCAGCAAGCTGCACCGGTTCTGTACGGCGGCGGATGCTCACGTATTCAAACGCATGGTAGTCCTGCTTGACCGCAGCCACAACGACAGCCGCCGTCGGGACTTCGATTTCCTGGATGTACTTCCAGTCGCGTTCCACAGCGGCAACAAGCACTTTTTCGCCCGGGTTATGAATAAACTTCAATGCATCCGCGCTCTGACGAACGGCCTCGGCCCAAAGGTCATCGGAAGCGCCGTCAATCTTACGGACAATGCGCCAGTCCTGCGATACCGCAGCCTTGAGAAGTACCGGATTCGTAATAAACTTGAGCAAGTTCGGTTCGGCCTTGAACGCAGCGAGGAACTTGACCTCGTCCATGGCGTTCAGCGCCTGCTTTAAAGCTTCGCACGGACCACATTTCACGTAAAGTATAGCCTGCTCATTTTTTTCAAATGCAGCCTTTTGCACTGTTTCAGTCGGGTTCTGGATAAGACTGATGGCATACCAGTTCAGCTTAATCGCTTCAAGCTGCTGTTCTTCTGTGGGGTTTTCAATATTCTTGATTTCGGTCCAGGACTGCATAAAACCTCGTGTTTATGAAACAAAGATAGTTTTTAGACGAAAGACGATAAATGCGTAAAGCGAATATCGCGGCAAAAAGCTTGCTTTTTGACATGATCGAGCCAAGCATTTAGCACTTGTGCAAAGACGAAAGACGAAAGTTTTGTAATAAAAAAGCCCACAAGCGAGTATCGCAGCGGCAAACTTGTTTGCCGATATGACCGAGCGTAGCGGCGGACGCCATAGGCGTCAAACGCCCTCAGTGGCGAGAGCTATTTATCATTGGTTATTTGTCATTAGTTATTAGTTGTTAGTTAATAGCCTTAGACTATTGCAAACGGACTTTCACGACGTGCGAGCCTTGCCCAGCCTCGCCGTAACGCATGATGTAAGTACCTTTTCTGAGCCCCGTCTTCACGAGATTCCAAGCCTCGCTTGCGGAACCCGCCATCACATTCGCGGACTTGATTAGTTGGCCATTCAAATCAAACACCTGGCAACGCACCATCGCAGGGCCATGTTCAAACGCAATTTTTCGCGCGATATTCGTTGTCCCCGACTCATCCACAAACTTAATCCAGTCGATATTTATATAGTTTGTATTGATTGTAAGGCGGAGCGTTTGCTTGCCTGCTGCAAGTTCCAACTCGCCCGCTTCCACTTCGGAATACGTATTCCAATCGCCCTTTGACGGGATTTCCGTTTCAATCTTTTTATCACCTACAGAAACAGTCACGGAAGACGCTGTAGAATTACCCGTTGCGCCATTAATGACTACTTTGTACTTACCCGCCTTTTTCACATCAAGCGTGTATTCAAAATAATCGTCAGTACTCGTGTAGCCGAGCGCATAACCCGTGCCGCCCTTGACAATGCCAGCATCATCGCTACGATAGCCAGTTTCATCGCTCTTGCCATCAGCATCACTGTAAGCGTAGGTATCATAATTTTCGGCTTCAAGAGTTCCCGGAATTTCAATTGCGCCCTTGAACGGTTTGACTTCAATCGGTTCGCCAGAAACTTCAAGTTCAAGCGCCATGAATTCAATCGTGTAAGTACCATCGGAATTCGGCTTGACCTCTTTGCCCTTCTGGCTTACAGTCTTGCCCTGCGCGCCCTGAATCTTTACGCGAAGCGGCACGCTCTTTGGCATATGCGCATGCGGAGATGTCCACTTGACTGTAAATCCGTTCGCCGTATTCGTCGCAGTCGCCTTATCAATCGTGAAATGAGCACGCAAGTAAGCGCCCACCGTAGAAAACGTCGCGACCCACAAATTCTTGCTAACCGCATATTCAATAAGCGTCTTGATGTCCGCCGTCGAAATCACATCCCAGTTGCCCGCAACACCGTGATTCAGCTGCACATGCCACTTGCCGCTTGCCGCCTGATCGAGGCTACTCTTGAAGCTAGCAACATTGCTACTTGCCTGCCAGTAGTGCGAATCAATCTGCATCCAGTCCGGTTCGTTATCCCAGCCTGTGAGGCCGCCGCCACCGCATCCGCGATTGATGAAATGTTCCTGGTCAATCGCATTTTTAACAGTCGCATTCTGGGCGCAATAAGGCGTCGCCAAGGAAGTCGCCTCCAGCCCCATGCTACGGAGCTTTGTGGCAGCACCGCCAATTTCTGAATTGAGATCCGCACCCTGCGTCAAATTTTTGTGGTTGACCGTGTGGTTCCCGATTTCGTGGCCTTTCTTGGCATAATTCAAGTGCGGTTGCGAATTGGTCGAAAAATCCATCGTTCCCGTGCAAACAAAGAACGTCACCTTTGCATCCATGTTATCCAAGAACGTAAGGTTGTTCGTCTGGGAATGGAGACCATCGTCAAACGTGAAAGTCGCCGCACCCGGATGACCATTCCAAGGAACCGTAGTGATCGGGCCAGCAAAAGTAGAAACAGCAAGCGAAAACGCCGCGCAAAGAGAAGTTTTAAAACATTCCATACATATCTCCCATACATTTTTCTATGCATGAAAATACCCTCTTTTAAGGTAAAGAGAACAAACTACGTTACAAAAAACATTGACAAAATGCTAAAAGCACCCTGAATTGCAAAACG
>JAEEGJ010024925.1_pt1 | contig 12336 bp, 10 predicted proteins | sample 8958761 | NCBI WGS metagenome assembly JAEEGJ01 (sample SAMN16246546, study PRJNA631951) | gut metagenome | biome: gut microbiome; feature: rumen; material: RS-attached | host: Bos | place: Iran: Karaj | collected 2018-10 | reverse complement strand
ATAGAAATTAACTTTCAAAACATCAAAGACCAGATTGAGGTTGCAGACCTGGAAGCTGTATTTGATGGTGTAAACGGGTCCCGCTATATTTTTCATAACCTTCATTCAATGGACAGATTCTTTATAAACCCGGCAGAATATGTTTATGAAGGCGAAAAGCTTTTTGGGATACCAGAAAACCTCAGCGTTATTTCAACTGCCCGTGAAGGTTTTGTAGAAGATACTTCCATTGTAATTCCTCGCGAAAAGCTCATGGCATATTTTGAGTTTGTAACAAATAAGATTGAACACTATCTTGAAAACCTTACGGCAGAGGAACTTGTTCAAAAACCCCAAGGCAGTGAATATACCCGCCTGGAACTCATCCTTGGCCAGATGCGTCACGAGATGTGGCATGTAGGTCTTTCATCTGCAATTACTTTTGAAAATAAGAATATCTGGAATACTTTTACTGGGCTTAGTGGGTTGAGAAAGATGATTAAGATGAAAAATTAACATCCTGGGGTTTTAGGGGCACAGCCCTTTTAAATATAATACGGAATATTTAAAGACATTCTGTATTATATTTAAAACTATTTGATTATTCTTTTTGACTTAAATCACATATTATACTATACTTATTATAATAAGGAGTATTATTATGGCTTTAACAGATTTGAGTAAGAATGTCAGACGTTACATGAAGTTACAAAAGCTTTCTATACCTCAATTAGCTGCCAAGAGTGGTTTAGGAACGGCAACACTTTCAAATATTCTTAATGAGAAATCTGCTCCAAACTCTTCAACATTAATAAAGATTTCATCTGCACTAGGGGTATCTTTCCCAGAATTACTCGCAGAGATTCCGAAATTAAAAACTCTCCGTTTCAGAACAAAATCTAAGCTTTCTGCAAGAGAAATTGCAGAAAGAGATCAGTTGGAAATAGATTCTGCAATCTGGTTGAAAAATTATGTTGAGTTGGAAGAACTTACAGACACAAAATCTGTTTTTAAGTTTGAAAAAATAGCAGCTACTGATCCAAAAGAGGCCGCTAAAGAGATTAGGAAAATATGCAAAATAAAGAATGATGAACCAATATATGATCTTATTTCTCTTATAGAAGATGCAGGTATAAAACTTTATCTTTATGATTTTAATTTCCAAAAAACTTTTGGACTATCGGTTAATAAAGAAGATGGTGGACCCGCAATAATTGTAAATAATAATGATGCAATAAGTGTTGAACGAAAACTATTTACTATAGCGCATGAGCTTGGACATCTGATACTTCATAAAAGTTCTTTTAATGGAGAGTTTGCAGAAGAGAATGATAGCGAAGAAAAACAGGCCGATATATTTGCAGGTGAATTATTAATGCCCGAAGAAGCTTTTTTAAAGCAATGGGAAGCTCATCGAGGAACTTCTTGGATAGATGCTGTCTTACAGATAAAGCAGTATTTTGGAGTTAGTTATCAGACAGTTCTGTATAGATTAAATGATTTAATGAGAGACAGATTTCCTTCTGGCTATTTAAATAGAGAATTTGCAAGACTGTATCGCCAAAAATATGGGCATGATTTGAAAAATCACTATGAGCCAAATTCGATATCAGATATAACCCCTGCAAAAGATGAACCAGAAGAATTATCTTCGTTTAATTTCACTGAGGAAAGGTTTGAGAGACTAGTTCGTCTGGCTTATGAACAGGAAAAAATTTCTATAAGTCGTGCTGCTGAAATGTTGAATCTTTCTGCAGAAGAAATAAGAGAGCGTGTAGCAGAATGGCTGTAGTTGCAATTTGTGATGCCAACATTTTGATTGATTACTCTAAGTCTGATATTTCTGTTATTTCAAAAATCGCAGAATATTATGGGCAAGTTTATGTCCCGGATATTATTTTACAGGAAGTAGGAATAATATCAGAAGAAGAGGCAGCAAAATTAGGTATTACAATTGTAGAAACTCCGTTAGAGTTGGAAGAGGTGCCAGCTCTTTCTTATCAGGACAGAACATGTCTATATTATGTAAAAAAATATAAGTGTACGTGTCTTACAAATGATAAAGCGTTAAGAAAACACTGTGAGACTGCAGGTGGAACTGTAGTGTGGGGCTTAGAAATGCTTTTAAAACTGGTTGAAGGTAATTTACTAACAGCCACCCATGCTGAAAAAATTGCAAGAAAGATTAATCAGGTGAATCCTGAAATAAACGAGAAAGTTCTGAGTGAATTTCTGGAAAAATTGAGTAAAATATAAAGTATCCTGGGGTTTTAGGGGCTTGCCCCTAGGCGAAGGGGTAGCGAACAACGTAGTGTGAGCGAGGGGAAGGCTTTCCCCTCCTAACGTCAAAAATCAAATCACCCTGAAGGAGTCACGCATATGGAAAAAGAAACCAACGAACGCTTAACTGCAATTGAAATGAAGCTGGCCTACATGGAAGACTTTGTAAACCAGATTCAGAATGTTGCGGTTGAGCAGACTAAAACTATTGATAAGCTGCAAAAAGAAATAAAAATGATGTCCGACAAAATCCGCGAAATGTCGGATGCGGCAGAAGGGGATATTCCTAACCGCAAGCCGCCGCATTATTAAAAGGCTGGATTTTTCTTCTTGACTTTTCTCCCATTCATTGTAGAATTTTCCTATGTACATTGCTAGCCAGATACTTATCCTGTTGGGATTTGTTTTTCAGATTTGTAATCTCATAATTGATATACGGTTTATTCTTTTCAAAAGGAATTCTATAACCGACGCAAATACAAAAAGCAGTTTTCTGGATTTTTTGATTCTGGGGATGGTGAGCCTTTTTTGCGTTGTTTATCTGATTATTTTCTTTGCGGGCATTGATTCAATCTGGGTGGGCATTCTGCTTTTTGCGGGGTCGGCTTTTGTAACTACGGTGCTGCTTTGGATTTATACGCTCACAAAGGGAATCCGAGAATCGGCATTTTCTATTTCTAAAACTTTGATTGGAATTATTGAAGCTCGAGACCCAAACCTTAATGGTCACAGTCTTCATGTTCAGGAGCTGTCGCTGCTTATTTATAATCATCTGCCGCCAGCATTGCACAAGGGAATTAGTGCCGAAAACTTAAAGTACGCTGCTCTTTTTCATGATGTAGGAAAGCTTGGAATCCCAGAAGCAATTTTGAATAAGCCCGGCAAGCTTGATGAAGCGGAGTGGGTGCAGATGCGTAACCACCCAAAGATTGCTGTAAAAATCCTTGAGCCGCTTTCGTCTTTTAATTTTATCCGCAACTGGATTTTGTATCATCATGAGCGCATCGATGGCAAAGGGTATTATTCTATCCCAGACGAAGAGATTCCTCTTGCTGCAAAAATCATCACGGTTGCCGACTGCTATTCTGCTATCACTATGGCCCGTTCCTACAAACCCGGAAAGCCTCACGAAGAAGCCATTGCTATCATCAAAGAGGTCGCCGGCACTCAGCTTGATAAACAGATTGTAGATATTTTCTGTTCCATTCCTAAAGAAGAAGTAGAGAAGTGTAAGCCTCCCGCCTTGAATTAAAATTTTTCTGAATAATTTCTCATAAAACTCTTATTCTCAATTCATGATGTTTTGAATAACTGGGATTATATTAAACTTGTAAACTTAAGGTTAAATCACAGGAGGCGCTTATGAAAATCAGAAGAAAATATTTATTTATGTTGGTTGCAACAACTTTTATTTTTGTATCAACGGCATCATGCAGGAGTTCTGTAAGTCCAAAAGGGAATCCCCCTGGAGGTGGATCTGGTAGAGGCTTTGGTGGTGGTAACTCCAGTACAAGTATTGACTACTCCGGTGCAGTTGAAATAACCTCTGCAACAACTGAATCAAACAAGACCTATTCAACTTCAACAGTAGATCAGAGTGCACTTCTTATTTCTACAAGCGACAGTGTTACAATTACAAATCCTACAGTTACAAAAACCGGAGATTCAAATGGCGGCGACAACTGCAACTTCTACGGACTCAACGCAGCTGTTCTTGTAAAAGATGGAAGCACAACAACAATCACAGGAGGAACAATTACTACAAGCGCAAGCGGTGCAAACGGCGTATTCAGTTATGGTGGAAACGGTGGTAAAAATGGTGCAACAGGAGATGGAACAACTGTAATAATCAGCAATACAAAAATCTCCACAACAGGCAATGGCTCTGGCGGAATCATGACAACCGGCGGCGGAATTACAAAGGCATCCAATCTTGATGTAACAACAAGCGGCCGTTCTTCTGCAGCAATCAGAACAGATCGTGGTGGCGGAGTTGTAACAGTTGATGGCGGAACTTACACTTCAAACGGACTTGGTTCTCCTGCAATCTACTCAACCGCAGACATTACAGTTTCAAACGCAACACTTGTATCAAATCTTTCTGAAGGTGTTTGTATTGAAGGAAAAAATACTATCACTTTGAATAATTCAAACCTCACTGCAAACAATACAAAATGCAACGGCAATGCAACCTTCCTTGATACAATTATGATTTATCAGTCAATGTCGGGCGATGCAGACAGTGGAACTTCAAGCTTTACAATGAACGGTGGAACTCTTACCAGTAAGAGCGGACACATGTTCCACGTAACAAACACAAACGCAGTTATAAATCTGAATGGTGTGACGCTAAAGAATGAAGACAGTGAAAACATCCTTCTTTCGGTTTGTGCAGACGGCTGGAGCGGCGCTTCGAATATTGCAACTCTTAATGCAACAAATCAGAGTCTTAAAGGAACTGTACTTGTTGGAAGCGATTCAACTCTTACCCTGAACCTAACAAACAATTCAAGTTTCGAAGGAACAGTAAGCGGCAATATCACAAATGCAAAAGGCAAAACAGTTTCAACAGGAGTTGGAACTGTAACAGTAAAAATCGACAGCACCAGCACCTGGACTCTTACCGGCAACACTTATATAAAAGCCCTGGATGGCGATTTATCACAAATCAACACCAACGGCTATAAGTTGTATGTGAATGGAACTCAGGTAAAATAATAAAATAACAAACCTCTCATTTAGCACCTTCCGGTAATTATCGGGAGGTGCTTTTTTGTTTTAGATCTTATTGTAATAATTTTGTTCAAAGCATTATGCACACTTTGTTTGCCTTTGAAAATCTTAAGGAAGGGCAGCCTTACAGATGATATAGAACAGCTTCTTGTGCAGTTGTGTGAGTAAAAACTCTTCATCTTATGAATCTTTTGGGATTGATTATTCAGAATAACCCACAGGTATGCAAATCCCTCCTCTTTCTGCTATAATCCCCTTATGAGCAATTTTGTGTACGAAAATAAAAAAGAGATTTCTTCGGCGTTTATTGATTCGTCGGTCAGGTTGGGAACTGCGCAGACTACAGTGCTTGTTCAGGATAATGTTACAGAATGTTTTGGAAGCTTTGGATGCGACGGGGTTACTTACAAAAAAAAGTACAATGCCTTCTGGGTTTTTTCTAAAGCAAAGTTCAAGTTTTTTTCGCGACCGGCATGGACCGATTTTGTAACGGTAAAAACTTTTCCAATAAATAACAGTGGAATCCGCACAAATATTAATACCCAGATTGTTGACTCAACTGGCAAACTTGTCGCAAATGTAAAGCAGGAAGCCTGTGTTTTGAGTTTTGAAAATCATAGACCGGTAAAGCTTTCTAGTGTGGAGTTCCCTTCAGAAGGATTCCCGGAGCCTGTGCTTGATGAACCTTTTGAACGATTCCCTTTTGATTTTACCGAAGACGAATTTGTTTACGATCAGGTTATCCGCTACTGTCATATTGATATGTCTCATCACATGAATAACTGCGAGTATGTTCGTCTTGCGCTGAGTGTTTTTTCTGAAGAATATCTTCTGACCCACGAGCTTACCGAAATGGAGGTTCACTATACCGGCGAAAGTAAAGAAGGGCAGATACTTAAGATTTACCGCCGTGATTGCACAGATTGCCCTGGAAAAGCTTACGTGCATATAAAAGAAGGCGATCGCTGTGTGTTTGAGTGCTGCTTTTTGTTTGACGTCTAATCAAACGTCCTTACTCCCGTCTTACAAGCCTCCAGCAATTCCTGCACAGTTCCCACTCCCCATTTATCCGCCGCAATCTTTATAAGCTTTCCGCAGGTTCGGGAATCTTCAAGGGCGTCGTGGGAGCGATACTCAATGTCAAATTGTTCTCCAAGAAAAGTCAGCTGATGATTTTTCATTTCCGGCCAGGTCTTTCGGGCAACAATCAGGGAATCAAAATATTCAAACTGGGGAAGGGGCATTCCAAAATATTCGCAGCAGTTTTTTATGACCGGCATATCAAACATATTTCCGTTATGCGCAACTAACGGCACGTCCGGCGTTTTGTTTATAAAAGGCATAACCATCGTATCCCAGACTTCCGGAAAATACGGCTTGTTGTAAACATCCTTATAAGTAATATGATGAATAGTCTCTGTCCATTCAGGAATAAAATACATCTTTGCCGGATGAATGAGCGAGTAGCACGAATCAACTTCCTGCCCGTCAATAAAGCGTACAAGTCCCACAGAGCAGGCACTATTCCTGTACTGATTAGCTGTTTCAAAATCAATTGCAATGTAGTCTAGTTTGTCTGTCATATCAAATAATATAGTTTATTATACTCTCAAAATACGAGAGTGTGTGAAAAAAAATGTATTATTTACATTTCATGCACCATTTTTAACATTTCGTGCACTCATCGCGAAAACCCCTTTCTTTTATGTTATATTTGGCTCATAATAAAATTACGGGGGTTTTATGGAAAAAGCTCAGAAAGAAAAGCGGAACAACATTTTTCAGAACGCTTTTATTGTTTACAAGGCTATGTTCAAGCGGTATCCGGCGGCTGTGCCTCTGGTGCTTGTTTACATTGTGATTTCGGTGTCGCTGCCGTTTATCAACACGCTCATTCCGGCTATGGCCATAAGGGGAATTACGAGCGGCAGTGTAAAAACCTTCCTTATTTATATTGCGGTTACGGCCTGTTTTTTCTGCGCCTTTTCTGCGGTTAAAGTTTTTTGCGAAAAGAAAATGCAGCTTAAGCATACTTACACCCGAATCAGCGTTTTTATGCTGGACTTTATCAAAAAGGCTATCAATACAGACTACCTGAATATTGAACCACAACCTAAGCAAAAGCTCATGGGAAAGGGTGTTCAGGGTGTAAGCGGAAACTACGATGGTGCCGAACGGGTTTCTACACTCACTATGGAGTTTATTGTTATTGTGCTTGGAATCTTCAGCTACGGTACTGCAATTTTTATTCTTGACTGGAAGATTCTTGCAATAACGCTTGGAATGTTTGTTGTTGATGTTTTGATTCGTAATCATGCCGTGCGCTATGGGGACAGCCACCGCGAAAGCTTTTCGGAGCCGTGGCGCAAGATGAATTATTATGAACGCAACAGCATGAACATCAGTGCGGGCAAGGATATCCGCATCTTTGGTCTTAAAAAACTTTTTGATTATCATTTTGATAAGATGATTAATGTTTATAAAAGGTTCCGCTATCACTATCAGCTCAAGTGGTATTATCCGACTATTTCTGATACTGCCTTTAACTTTGTGCGCGACTGGGCTGCCTATACTCTTTTGATTCACAAGGTTCTTTCGGGCCAGATTGATGCGGCAACCTTTACAATTTATCTTGGCGTGATTGCAAACTTCTCCATGTACATTTATGACGTTTCCATGCACTTTGCCAACCTGCGCGACGCAAGTCATCAGTTTAATGATTATCATGATTTTATGAAGCAGAAGGATTTGTTTAAGCATACAGAGGTGGTTTCGACAAGCTCAACCACCACGAAGTCTTCTGCGGTGGTTGAGCCGAATGTTGCGGTGGTTGAGCCTGTCGAAACCACCGCAAAAAAGGCCCCTTCCATCGAATTCAAAAACGTCAGCTTCACCTACGAAGGCAGCACCAAACCTGTTCTTACAAACGTGAGCTTCAAAATTTCTGCCGACGAAAGAATTGCGCTGGTTGGAAATAACGGTGCGGGAAAAACTACAATCGTAAAACTCCTGTGCGGTCTTTATCAGCCTACCAGCGGCGAGATTTTGATTGACGGCAAAAGCATAAACGACATTGGCGTCGAGAAATACCAGGATCTGATAAGCGTCCTCTTCCAGGATACTTCGCCTATTGCACTTTCTATTGCAGAAAATGTTTGCGGCTGCGAGCCACAGGATGCCGACAAGGCAAAGCTCAAGGCATGTCTTGAAAAGGCGGGCCTTCTTGCAAAGGTAAACACGCTGCCTAAAAAAGAAGAAACCTATATCACCCAGACTCTGGATGAAAAGGGCGTTGTTCTTTCGGGCGGTGAAACACAAAAGCTTTTGCTTGCAAAGGCAATGTACAAGGATGGCCCTATGCTCATTCTTGACGAGCCTACAAGCGCCCTTGATCCTATTGCCGAAAGCACCATCTACGAAGAATACAATCAGATGGCATCGCACAAAACTGCAGTGTTCATCTCTCATCGTCTTGCAAGTACAAAGTTCTGCGACCGCATCCTCTTTTTGGACGGCGGCCAGATTGTAGAAGAAGGTACCCACGATCAGCTCATGGCCAAGGGTGGCAAGTACAGGGAGATTTTTGATATTCAGAGCCACTACTACAAAGAGGGCCCTTCGACAGGCTCAGGAGGCACAGATGAAAACTAAAAAAACAACCCCAGGCACAGTTCGCAAAGTATTATCTCTTACTCACCGCATTGTCCCGGGCTATATAACTTTTGTTCTTATTGTAAAACTCATTGCTGCAGGTCAGCCTTTCATTTCCATTTATTTTTCGAGCCTCATTCTGGACGGGCTTTTCCGCATGGACAGCTTTGAATCAATTTTCAAAAACGTACTCATCATGCTTATTATTGATGCTGCACTTGTTCTTATCCGCTGGGGTCTTGAATTAATCAACTGGGTTAAGAAGCACGAACTAACTCAAAAGATAAACAAGATGCTTGTAGATAAAACCATGGACCTTGATTTTGATATCCTGGAAAAGCATGAAACTCTTGACCTCTATAAAAAGGCCAAAGATGGTATTCAGACCGGTGGCGATATCAGAGTTTTTATTGATAACCTTGCGGGGCTTGTAGAAAAGGTTTCTACAATTGTTTACTCGCTTGTGCTCCTGGTGCCGCTTTTTATTCCGCGTGCGGCAGCAGAAGTTGGTTCGCTCACAGGCCTTAGCCATTTCTTAAATCAGTGGTACAGCTTTGTTGTCATGGTTGTTGTTCTTGCAGTTCACGTGTTCATGTCTTACAAAACAAACAAAAAATCTTCACAGCTTCAGATGGAGTTTTTTGAAAAGAACATTTCGTACAACCGCTACTTTGGCTACTGGTTCAACCTCATTTTTGATTATTCAATCGGTAAGTATATCCGTCTGTACAAAATGCAAAAGCTCATGACCAAGCGTGTTCAGGAAACTAACGACAAGCTCGAAGCCGAAGGCAATGCCTGGATAAACAAGGATATTAAAAACTCTCTGATTCCTCTTGTGTCTCAGTGCTTTATGCAGCTTGCAAGTTATGCGTTCGTTGGCCTTAAGGCTGTGTTTGGTTTAATCAGTGCCGGAAAATGTATTATGTATGTTTCAAGCTACACTCGTCTTGTAGAAAGCATTACGGGAATAAGTAGTAACTTTGTTCAGCTCAAAATGGAAAGCCAGTATCTTAGTTTCTTCCATGATTATATGGAAATCCAGAACAAGCGCTACGACGGAACAATCCCAACCGAAAAACGCGACGATAACGTATTCGAACTTGAATTCCGTGATGTTTCGTTTAAGTATGCAAACTCCGATACCTGGGCTCTGCGTCATGTAAATCAGAAAATAACCTTGGGAACAAAAAATGCAGTTGTAGGAAAAAATGGTGCGGGTAAAACTACCTTTATCAAACTCCTGTGCCGCCTTTACGAACCAACCGAAGGACAGATTTTGCTCAACGGTGTAGATATCCGCTATTACGATAACGAAGAATATGCAAAGCTGTTTGCAATTGTTTTCCAGGATTTCAATTTGTTCAGCTTTCCGCTTGGAGAAAATGTTGCAGGCAGTAATGAGTACGACCGTGACCGTGCAGTTAAGTGTCTGGAGGATGCCGGCTTTGGTGAACGCCTTGCCAAAATGGAAAAAGGTCTGGATACTCCGCTTTACCAGTATGATGATGAAGACGGTGTAGAAATCAGTGGTGGTGAAGCTCAGAAAATTGCAATTGCCCGTTCCCTCTACAAGGATGCCCCTTTTGTAATTATGGATGAGCCAACCAGCGCCTTAGACCCTGTTGCCGAGTTTGAAATTTATCAGCGCTTTGACCAGATGGTGGAGGGCAAAACTTCCATTTACATAAGTCACCGTATGAGCAGCTGCCGTTTCTGCGACAACATAATCGTCTTTGACGAAGGCAAAATCATAGAACAGGGCAACCACGACAAGCTCATGTCCAACGGCGGTTTATATAGCGAGCTCTGGAATGCCCAGGCACAATACTATGCATGACAGTAAAGTAAAAGTGTGTTAAAATAGGCTTCAGAGGCCCAATATGAGTAAATATCTAGAACGTGCAAAAGAAATCCGCGCAATTGTTGAACCTCATCACAACTGCGCGCAGTCTACTTTGATGACTTTTAATAAAGATGCCGGCATTAGCGACGAGCTTGCCTACAAAATGGGTGCCTGCTTTGGTCTTGGCATGAAATCTGGCGGAACATGTGGTGTTGTAACAGGCGCCCTTATGCTGCTTGGTCTTTTTGGTGTAGATGACAACCCTACAACAAAAAGCCTTGTTGATTTTTTCAAAGCAAAACATGACGGTATGATTAACTGTGCCGATCTTCTGCGCGTAAATGCCGAACATGGCGGCGAACGCAAGCCTCACTGCGATGCCTTAGTTTACGAAATGGTAGACTATGTAGAAAAACTTTTGAGAGAAAAAGGAAAAATAGAATAATGTCATTCAAAGTATTAGGAATATACGCAGACTCAATGGTTCTGCAGCGAAATACTACCAACTGCATTTTTGGAAAAGGCGAGAGTGGTGCAAAGGTCGAGCTGGCCTTCCGCGAGACACAAGCCGCTACAATAGTCGACACCGACGGCAACTGGAAAATCGAATACAATCCCGGCGAGGCAGGCGGCCCTTTTGAATTGCAGCTTACCTCAGGTTCAGACACCATCACTTTTAAAGATGTCTGGGTTGGCGAAGTGTGGGTAAATTCCGGTCAGTCAAATGCGCAGCTTCCAATGGACCGTCTTCGCTACAGCTATCCGTATGAAATGAAGCTTCCAAAAGACAATAACATCCGTATGATAACAATTCCAATTACTTATTCCTACGACGGCGAGAAAGATACTGTAGAAAATCCAACCTGGATTGCAGCAAGTCCAGAAACAATTGCCCTTATGAGTGGAACAGGCTATTTCTTTGCAAAATATCTTACTGCAGAGCTTGGTGTTCCTGTTGGAATTATCAACGCAAGCCAGGGTGGTTCTCCAATCACTTCCTGGATGAGCGAGCAATCCTTAAAAGAGTTAGACAAAACTAACTATCTTGACCAGCTCAATAAATGGCGTCAGCCGGATGCTGTTAAAAATCAGCAGGAAAAAGAGCTTCGTGCCGCAACCGAATGGCAAAAGAATCTGGATGCCAACGATACAGGAACCCGAGAGCACTGGGAAAATCTTTCTTTTGAACAGATAGAAAACGACAGCTCCTGGGAAACCTGTTTTATCCCTAATAATTTTTTTGATCTTAAGGAAGGCGGAGTCTGCTGGTTCAAAAAGGAAATTGACATTTCTGCAGCTGAGCTTGCTGGGCTCACTTTTTCCCACGAAGATATAAGACTGTGGCTTGGTGTAATTGTTGAATCAGACCGCGTATGGGTAAACGGCATTTACTGTGGAGAAACAGGCTACTGCTATCCTCCACGCCGCTATGTAATTCCGCGCGATGTACTTCATCAGGGAAAAAATACAATTACAATCCGCGTAGTCAAAACTAACCAGACTCCAATCCGTTTTTACGAAGATAAAACCTATGCAATTTTTACTTCAAAGGAACGCCTGAGCCTCGACGGTGAATGGAAAAAACGTATTGCCTGTGATGCTCCAAACCGTCCGGGCGGCACCTTCTTTGAATGGCAGCCTACAGCTCTTTATAATGCCATGCTGGCTCCTGCTTTTAATTATGCAGTTGCAGGTGCCCTCTGGTATCAGGGAGAATCAAACACCTGGGGTGCTTTTGAATATGCAGACCTTCTTAAAAAAATGATAGAAACCTGGCGGGCTAAGTTTGTTTATGCTCCAAAAAATATGCCTGTTGTTGTAGTTCAGCTACCAAAGTGGGGTGACGG
>JAEEGJ010024924.1_pt1 | contig 12336 bp, 12 predicted proteins | sample 8958761 | NCBI WGS metagenome assembly JAEEGJ01 (sample SAMN16246546, study PRJNA631951) | gut metagenome | biome: gut microbiome; feature: rumen; material: RS-attached | host: Bos | place: Iran: Karaj | collected 2018-10 | reverse complement strand
TATGGAACTCGCCACAGATGAAAATCAGAAAAAGATGGTCAGGCGGATGCTGGCCTCCAACGACCTTAAGATCGTGCGGCCGCCGGTGCTGATCGACGAAATTCCATGGCATCAGATGAATATTGACCATGAACTCGACTGCCTCTGTGAAGACGCGGGAGCCCGGAACGTGGAGGCTGAACTCAGGCGAAACATTTACCGCCGCAGACATTTCAAGGCAGATACGCTGTTCGAACCGTTTTTCCGTGTAAGAAAAGCGTACGATTCAACCGGCATAGGCATCAGCGTAAAAGAAGATGTTATCAGCGTAGATAAGGGTAATAATATCGTATCCCACAGCTATCAGGATATACTCGAATCCGACGAAAGCGTCGACCTCATAAAGATCCCGAAGTTCACCGCCCGGCCTGACCTGGATGCCAGGGCCATGGAATTTTTCACTGAACTTCTGGGCGACGCGATGCCTGTAAAGTTGTGCGGCAGAGACTACCTGTACTATGCGCCATGGGATCAGATCGTACGTTTCCGAGGCCTTGAGACCGTACTTTTTGACTTGTACGACCGGCCCGAACATCTCCACGCCATACGGCAGAAATTTATGGATATCGCTATCGCCGAGATGGATTTCGTAGAACAGCACCTGTCGGTGGGACCGCTGCATCCCTCGCTTCACTGCACTCCGGCGTATGTTTCCGGGCTGTCGGAAAGCGGGTGGAAATCCACGTGGCTCAGGACCATGGCCCAGGGTTTCTCGGACGTCTCACCGGAGATGCATATAGAGTTCGAGATCAATTACGTGCTGCCCATCGCCGACCGGTTCGCGTACACGTACTACGGCTGCTGCGAGCCGCTGGACAATAAACTGGATGTGATTTTCATGATCCCGAACCTGCGGAAAGTCGGCGTCTCGCCCTGGGCAAAGCAGGAGATCATGGCGGAGCGGCTGGGGGGCAATTTCGTTTTTGCCAGGAAGCCCAATCCGGCTCACGTCGCCATCAGGACCGACCCGGAACTGATCAGAAAAGAGACGGAACACACTGTAAAACTCTGTCAGAAATACGGCTGTCCCGTCGAATTCGTATTAAAAGATATAAGTACAGTTTCTTATCATCCCGAAAATCTGATGATCTGGTCTGAGGCCGTTTCGGAAGTGCTGGACGCATATTACGGCGCATGAATACGCGTGAGTAAAATAGTGAAAAAATAACGGAGACGCTCCGGGCCCTCGAACGCATCCGCGTCATTTCCGAAGCCGTTCTGATCCATTTCCAGTCGGTGTTGAACCAGTTCGATTTCGTGCGCGACAGGAATCGCGGGACGGTCCGTCAAGACGTTTTAAAGAGTGAGATCGACCTGGCAATGCGGCTGATCGGCTGTGTCCGGGCAGATCCGCGAATCGGTTTCGAGGCGTCAAACCACTATTTTTACACGGAGCGGAATCTCGCGGAAAAGGTCGTCAATTGCGAGTTTTTGCTCGGGAGATGACGATATGTTTAGACCTTGCGAAAACGGCGCGGCCGGTCTATCAAACAGAAAGAGTTAACGAACTCTTTTTTCGTTTTTTGGAAAATTGAGTTCGTTAACTTATCAGAATGTTATCAAACGAGTAAAGTCCTTTGGTCGCATGTACTTCAGGGCATATTAAAGAATCAATACAATGTCTTTGAACAATCCCCTGTTTTGTGGTATAATGCTTTTAATACAATTATGATAAACGGATTAGTATGTTCCTTTAGAGACTTAATAAATTAGTATAACGTTACAAAACGGAGATAATAAAACTATGAAGAAAGTTGTTTGCGCAATTCTTTCATTTCTGATGTTGATTGCAATGTTCGCAGGGTGTTCTGATGTTGGCGATGATGCATTCTCAACATTCAACCCTGAAAGCACAATATCTTCCACAACCGAACCATCAGTTAAAAAAACTTCTGATACAACGCCTAATTCTAACCTCGAACCGGAGCAAACACTAGCGCCGACCACTGAAATCAATCCCGATATACAGGGAATAATGGAAGTATCAGAACTACAGAGAAACTCGGTTGAAATGCTATTCTATTTGAACATGGTTTCTCAGAAAATCGAGAGTTCAAAAAACAATCGACTATATCTCGAGAATGTCTATTCTTCTTTACTGAACGATACAAATCCAGCGGCCGTTGACAAAAAAACGCAGGATCATCTACAGACTATTTTGACGATTATCAAAGACTATCGTCAACTAGAACTAAAGCGCGAGCGCCTACAGTTCATATACGAGCAAGACAAGGCAAACGCTATCAAAGCGGCAATGCCTAGCCCTATAGCGGTGCTAAATATAGTTCAATCGTCTGACTGGAAGAAACTCGTCACTTCTGTATTATATACGGCGATAAATTCTTATACAAATTATAAAACTGCAAATGATTCGCTCGACAAGCAATTTATGTTGGATGGATGGGATCTCGATGACGAGGAAACCGAAATCATACACAGAAACAGAACACGCGCGTTTAACTATATGGTTGATATTGTCAGAGACTATGAACTTTCAAAGGATCTAACTCTGAACGAGGATTTTATCAACAGTTTTGTGGAAGCTATTTCAAACGAAAACAATAACCAGAAACTTCAGTATTTGAAATCACGAAAAGATATTTATTCGGCGTTTAGCCCGTATTGGTTGGAATTAGCAAAGTGCTACTATGAATTAAATGATTATCAAAACTGTCTTTCATGCCTTGCTAACTACGAGACAATCGGATCGGATATTTTCAGATATGATTATCAGTACGCGGAAGTTTTGCCTATGGCAATTGTTGCCGCTCAATCTGTTTATGAGAACAATAAAGACAAGTATGTAAAGGTTGTTGAGAAATATACAGATATTTTGAATTCTTCCTACCAGACCAAATGGGAATTAAGATATTTTGCTGCTCAGTCCTATATGGATTTGTATGCCAAAACCAGTAACACGGATTATCTTTGGAAAGCATACGAGATTGCAAAAGATAATGTTAATTCCTTGGTAAAATGGCAAGATTCACTGAACAAAACATATCTCAACGATGTCCAGGAACTAAAACTCAGCGGTCCCGACAAAGAGCTTCTTTCAAAGGATGAGTTAAAGTCACAGCAAAAAGAACTAGATAAGCTGAACAAGTCTCTAAAAGAAAAACGCAAGACCGAACTTCCGGAGTTATATGAGCCCCTGGTTGTAAACTGCGAACTACTGTTTTCTCTTGCTAATAAATTGGGAATCGACAGCAATGAAAAAGATAGTATTAATGGAATATTATCAGGCGTGTTTATAGTGAATCCAGTAGCCGAAAAATATTCATTTGGTTCGAAATATAACTATTCGATAGAATATTCAGAAGATGGACTTGTTATTCCCGCAAATATTCTTTCCGCTTCTTCTAATATTTCTGCTGTTGTTAGTACGGGAAGTGGGACTATAACAGACTTTGTAATAAAAAAGGTCGATCGTACTGACACTTCAGTTTCGTCATTTAAAGCACATTATGAAAGTAAAATACTAAAATCCACAAATTGGAAAGTGGGAGATCAGGTAACGTTTACAATCTCCAATGAAAATTACTCTGACAATATAGTATTTGTATTTAGGGTTAAAGAAGTCAAGACCGGTTTATGGAACTGGATCAAAGGCATTTTTGGAAGCGATAAGGTTATTTTTGAATGCGTAGGATAAACAAACTATTAATCGCTGTCGGCTTTATTATTCTATTTTTGCTGACAAATACATCTTGCGGAACCAACAGTAATAAATCTGAATTCTCAATTACGTTTATCGACGTGGGTCAGGGGGATGCCGCGTTAGTCTCATGCGACGGACATCATATGCTTATTGACGGCGGGCCAAAAGGAGCCGCAGACAAAGTATATAATACTTTAGTCGATAAGAATGTGAAGAAACTGGACTTTTTGATTATCTCTCATATGCATGAGGATCACATTGGTGGACTTCAAAAAGCCCTGACTTGTGTATCTAATGTTGGCAAAGCTCTTTCTGTTGAATCCGATGACGATTCGGAAGAATATTATGACTTTCATAGCGAATTGCTTACGGATGGTTGCAGTTCCATAGAAGTCCCAAAAGAAGGACAGAAGTATTCTCTCGGTAGTGCTGAAATTGAGGTTGTCGATGTTGGTGATCCAACCATGGAGGAAAATGCATCGCTTGTAATTTTAATAAAGTATGGCAGCACTTCATTCTTATTCACGGGAGATATGGAATATCAAGCAGAACACCGATTAACTGAAAAATATTCAGATCATTTCCCTGTCACGCTTCTAAAGGTTGCGCACCACGGAGCCGAAAATAGCACTGAAATCAGATTTATCAGAACCACTGAGCCTGATTACGCCATCATTTCTGTTGGAGCCGGTAATCGCTATGGACATCCTACAGAGAAGGTACTCAGCGTACTTGACCAAGCGAATGTTAAGACATACAGAACAGACATTAACGGTTCCATAACAGTGATTTCAGATGGAAAAAAACTAACTATTAAAACCGAAAAATAACTTGGATTGAGATGACTTGAAGAGAAACGCTTTTTACTGCCGTTAGAGGCGCCGATGCGGCCGGATGTATCCATCCCTGACGTACCGTTAAAAGCGCCTTACAGGGCATTCTAAGGCCATCCAGGGGCATTTCAGCGTTGATGAATCCCCAAAGGCCTAAAAACTTTAACTAGTTGCAAATCACCTCTTATGATACGTCGTCTTCGTTAACGACTTTACGCCAACAGTTCGAAAGTTGTCTTCGAGATTTGAAATGAATTCTACGTCGCGCTTCCATTTTGAAACCGCGCCAGAATAGTTCCACTTATCTTCTTTGGACTTAATCAGAAGAAGCAGAAAACTGCGCAAACTTTCAACCTTATAAATGCCGCTTTCTATAGCTGTACATAAGATAACATGCCGCTGCTCATCTAAAAGATTGTCCTTTGCATTCACAGTATATCCAAGCAAGCGGAGCTCCGACGCATCATTCCAGTCTCTATATCTGGATTCATTAGATTCACTCTCAATGATTTTTTCAAAAGATTGCTGCTTACAAAGAAGGACTCCAAAATACTTCAATGATTCGTAGTCAGCATTCAAAATAATATATTTGCTGCAAGTCGAACAGTACGCCGCTTTAACTGTTTTATTCATTATCGTTCCGTTTGGCCTGACTATCTAAACAACGGCATTTACCGTTTCTGTTTTATGATTGTACAAGCATCTAAACGCGTGCGAATAAACAATAAAATCTTCATACGATAATATTGCTGGCGAATCAGGTTTTATTTCTGGTAAAACTTCCACAAAAACCGGGTTGCCCTTATCTATTTCACAGATAGTATCTATGTTCTTTAGAATAAGGCGTTGCGCGTTGACATTGTACAACACCACGTGATATGTTCCGTTCATTCCTTCTCTTTCTTCCGAAAAAATACCATATGCATTCCCTTTTTTTGTCGGGAGTTTGACCATTTTACCATTCTCGTCTGGCTCCTCCGCCAGTAAACCAGCCTTAATCAAAAAAGCAGTTATGCTGGAGTACTTTAGTTTCACCATCAAATCTGTATCGACCAAAGCATTTATATTATTAGTAATTTGACTTACCGGAATCGGTTCAGGATCAAAACGATATTGTTCCAGTTCTTGAGGGGTAATCGAAAAAGGTGGTTTCCTGCGTTTCTTTTTCTTCTCTCCAATACCGCCGTTACTAATTACTTTATCGAGCACATCAGAAACATAAATCAAGCAACTTCTTATTCTCGCTTGATTGACACAATCGTGATCAGACACTTTGGCGCCCGAGATCGGATCAATTCCGTTCGCCAGTTTGTCTAAATACATTTTTGCGCGCTGCATAATCTCAAGTTCTTCCATAAGCTGCCTTTTTATACTTTCTCAGAAACAAGGATGGACAAACCTTAAAACCTCATTTCAGCAGCGGAACTCCGCACTTCTTGCACCTGTCGCCCTCGACCGGATTGTGCGTGCCGCAGCTGACGCACACGAGGTACGGGGCCTTCGATTTGTCGTAGAACTCGTACGGAAACGCGAACTGCGGGTGGTAACGGAACTTGTCCCCTATCTGAAGATAATTGAATGCCCAGATCTGCGAACCCTCCTGCTCCACGATCTTCTTCGTCTTGCCGTCGGTCGTCCGGACGGTCGTCGTGTACTCGGTGATCATTTCGTTGCTCTCGGAATTGTTCCGGTGGCGGTACGTAAGGTGCGACTGCTTGTCCACGACGGTGGCCTCGTAAGTGTTCTTCGCGCGGTTTTTGATTGCTCCGTAGATCGCGAAAATGAGGAAGACCGCCGAAACGATGCCGCCGATCAGTGCCGCCTGCTTCAACTCCATTTTGCCGCTCACCAGGCTGTAAATGATAAATCCCACCAGCGGCAACGGCACCAGGATGAAGCCGAAAACGCCTGCAGCCTTTTTGTTCTTTTTGACCGCGGCAAGCACCTCGCGGTGATTCACTCTGTCGGAAAAGCCCGGCGCAGGGATCCCGTTTCGCACTTCCCCGTTACCGGCATAGACCGGCTGCGTCTGAATAGCCGGCTGCGCTTGCGGCGCGTCAACCGTTTGTGTACTGTCTAATCGTGCTCCGCACTCCGGGCAAAAACTCGTGTTCGCGGCCAATGCGCTGCCGCATTTCGGACAAAAATTGGACATTTCTAACCCTCCCTGTACTCCGTTGATCTGCTTTTATTCTAACATACTCCCTGCCGAAAGAAAACTTCAACTTAAACGTGAAACTTTCACAGCGCATTGCCATTCATACTTAAAAACATAAAATCATTCATCCGGGCCTATTCCCTTTTTAACCTTAAAACCGTAGCAGGAACATTCAGGGGCTCCCCGAAGTCAAAGAATACCCCTCACCGGCTTTCAGGCTGTCGAAAACAAGGCACAACTGATCTCTCAGCCGCCAGTAAAGGTCTTCGTTTTCTTCGCTGAACGCCCCTTCCCGTCCGTATGCAGCGTACAAAAAACGGCATTCACCTTCCGGACCGGTCAATCTGCCGAGATATTCGGTGTAATCGTCAAGGTTTGCTATTCTGCGTTTCAGACATTTGATACTTGCAAGCAGACCGCTGCAGGATGGATCGTCTTCGCGGAGCAGAACAAAATCTGTCCTGGAGCCCTTTTTTCTTACGCTGACAAGTCCCTTCCAGCGTTCCGGTATTTCAAAAGAATACAGTTTCTTCATACTGCAATTGTCCCACTATAATTTCGGTTTTGCCGTTTATCTTTCATAATTAAAAGATGATTCTCTGGATCATTTTACCCGGCACATTTTTCATTATTCAATACCCGAGGAACTTTTTCAGGTCCTTGTCCGGAAGAAGCTCCTTTTTTCCGAGCCCGAACGAGTGGCCCGGAACGATCTCGAGATAGCGGTCAATGAATTCCTCATATGTCTTTGCTTCGAAACAGTGCGGCGTGATGAAAAAATCCCTGCTGCCTCCGGTCGAACGGTTGCCCGCCGTTACGCTCACTTTGTAGTCGCCCGACTTCAGCTTGTAGAAAACGTAACTTTCAAGATTCCAGCCGTTCAGATCTATGTGTCCGAACTTCGGAGCATAACTGGCAACTGTTTGATTCTCCCTGAGCGCCGCGCTCTGATAGTCGTATTCCAAACACTCTATAAAACGTTCGGCGCTTTCGACGTCGTACACCGAATACTCTTTTTCATTCCAGTACTTTCTGACAAATTCCAGATCGCCGTCAACACGTTGAATATCATACTGCCAGGTCTTTTCGAGCATCTTTTTGTCGAGCCAGCGATAATCCTTTTTGACGTTCTCAAAAGCCTTCTCCAGATATACGTTTATGTCCGTGCCGAGCTTGAATTTCTCTTCCGGATTTGAGCGTTTGACCGCATCGTGCGTATATCCGCACAGGAAATCGATAAACTCGTCTGCCGTAGTACCGTCAGTCCAGGGGGTCACTATATCCGAATCGTCATAATAGTTCCTGCCGATCTGCCCGAAAACGTATTTGCCGTGAAGAGGCGCGATCTGCCAGACCGGAGTCTTCTTCCTCATCATCGTGAGAGTCGCCCAATAGAACTCCCCGCGCAGTTTTTCAAGAGCTTTTTCGTAGTACGTGTCGATATCCATACCGTATTTGAACAGCTCCGGATCTGCAGACGGATTCCGGTTCAGCTTCTTTTCAAGCTTTTTCTCACTCTCACGTTCCAGTTCCACTGCGAAGAACTGATCGGTGCTGAGCGGCGTCCACGCCCAAACCTTCTCCCAGCTGTGGCTCGAGAGCGCAGGCGCAAAAATGAATGCTCCCCCGGCTTCGTGCCGCCACTTGTTCCATCTGCCTGCCGCCAGACTTCCGTCCTTCATGATCAGGAGACAATACTGTTCTTCTTTCGGCCTCTTTTTGTCGGCAAATGATTTGAAATTCTTAAACTGAACGTTGCGGATGCCTTCTTCTTCGAGACCGAGGTTTATCCAGTTGACCCCTTCCGTTTCGAGGCTTTCAGTGACGTCATAGCGGTCGAGGGAGTGCCATCTTTCGACCTCTTCAGATTCTATCGAATCGGCGGTTCCACGGATGAACCGACCGGCTTTGCCGCGACTGTAGTCCGACGGATGCCAGCTTCCCGCGGTATAGTCCCCGTTCTTCAGCTCAAGCAGGCAGAATTCTCCGTACTCAGGCATATCTTTGTCAGTGACGTTATGGAATTCGTTAAATGACAGTCTCAGGGTCTTATAATCGACTTTATACATAATTCTCCTCCGCAGATCCGGTTTCTTGAGTTTGTTGTTTGATTGATATTATTATAATTACTGTGGTTTCTTTATGCAATAAAAACGCCCTCGTCACTTTGAATGGCGAGGGTGCTTTTCAAGATAAACTATCTTGTACTTTTCAGGATGATCCTGCGTGTACGACTACAGCAGGACTTCATCTAAAGTTAAATATCAGGCTTTGTCCTTGATAGCTGCCTGTGCAGTATTGTAAGTAGTGGGGAGTTTTCCTCCCGGACCGCTTTACCGAGCTGTCTCAAGGTGACCAAAGATTTGCTAAATAACGGCTGAGGGGACCGTTTATCGATCCCCTCAGTGCTGATGTTCACAACGGCATTGTTTTTCCTTCCGTCGCACTCCATATCTATTTTAGTTTCATTGTCCTGCCCAAGATTGATGTACCAGCGATAGTGAGTCTTGTCGTCTGGAATCACCTTATCTATAAGCTTTCTGAGAATGTCTTCTCTTGATTTCTTTTTATCTGCTATATCATAGATCTTCTGCCTGAGTCCGTCCCAGTCCATTTCCGCCTTAGGCTCATTCTCCTTTGCTTCCTTTGCAATCTCATATTCATGCTTGAGTTTTGCAAGATCCACATCGAGCGATGCCTTTTTAAGGAGGTACTCTTCTAACGGTATCTCTCCTTTTTCCTTTTTCTCTGTCAGCTTGTTGATCTCGGATTCAAGCAGATCGATGGCTGAGACCAGCCTTGGCATTTTTGATGTGCCACCTGTCGGAACCACAGGCTTATATGATTCTTTTATAAGATTGAATGCAAGCTCGACAGCCCCTTTCCTATCGTTCCACAGCTGATCGAGAATCATTTCTCCCATTAGATCAAGTTTCCAATCGGCTATCATAGGCTGATCACAGAATCCTTTTGTACTGATTCCGGCATTCTCACGCACGTTTGCCCTACCGTTGTTAATCTTGTTATAACAAGCATATCCATAGGAAACCGGAGCACCTTTATTTTTGTGCCAGTAGTCCCTTCTGAAGGAAGAGCCGCACTTACACCTGAGCTTACTCGCCCAAAGATCGGTGACGCTTTTTCTACCGTGTTTCTTCTTGCCGTCTGCTTCAACAAGTCTAGTTCTTCGAATTTCATCCGCTTTTTGCCACATATCTTCAGATATAATAGGCTCATAATCGGCTTTTACAAACATATACTTAGATGCGTCATGGACGTTGATACGCTTTTGCTCCAGGTAGTTGTTGCTGTATGATTTTCCGTATGCCTGATATCCCATATATGTTGGGTTTGCCAATATCCTTGCAAGAGCACTCATCGGCCATTTCACCAGACCAGAAGCATTTTTCCTGCCGAGCTGTGTAAGCTCGTTGGATATTCGGAGAGTCCCCAATCTATCATTAACATACATCGAATAAATCATGCGGACCGTTTCGGCTTGTTCTTCGTTGATAACATAAGAGCCACCTACCCTATTGTATCCAAGAATGTTTCCGCTGCCGTAGATCGTTTTCTTTTCACGGCTGATCATCTGACCGGCTTTGACTCGCTCGGAAACTTTGCGACTTTCCTCTTGTGCCAGCGTTGCCATGATTGTCAGCCGGAGTTCGCCGTCTCCGTCCATCGTCCAGATGTTGTCTTCGACGAAATAGACTTCAATTCCTATGTTTTTGAGTTCGCGGGTAGTCACAAGAGTATCAACTGTGTTTCTGGCGAATCTGCAAACTTCACGAGTAACTATCAGATCAAATTTGCCTTTTTTGGCATCTTCAAGCATTCTGAGAAAAGCAGGACGTTTCTTCGCCTGGGTACCTGTGATCCCTTCATCGATATATTTTCCGAGCACAGTCCAGTTTGGATGATAAGTAGCCTGATCATCATACCACTTTATCTGGTTTTCCAAAGCACTGAGCTGTGCCTCATGCTCTGTTGATACTCTTCCGTAGAAAACCATATTGCGTGGTCTGTTTCTATCAAGGAAACCGAAGGGATTACCTATTGTCTGATTTGTTCCGAATCCGTATGTCATTGCCATCTTAATTTACCTCCTTATTTACGCGGCAGCCGATTCAAGCCGCATTCCGTTTAGTTTTTCAATCGCTGTTTTTGCAGTTTGAATTGTAATGATTCCTTTATCAAGAAGAATCTCTATAATCATTCTTGCTGCCTCAACGTCACTTAGGTTTATTTTTTCCATTCTGTCACCCTCCTGGCTTTGCGATTGCCGGTCTGGCTGCAATCACAAGAATAAACATTTTTTTGCTCAAGTCCAGAGACAATACCGTGTTATTCAAAATTTTTCTGAACACCTGTCGCGGGATAGCCCTCGCGGGCTATGATAAGTGCTCCGATGATAAGATCCAGCGTCCTATCCGATATAAGATAAGGATCGGAAATATCGAAGAGATTTATGTGAGTCGTGTTTTCATAAATGTCCTGAGCCATTGTCACAAGCGCGTATCCGTAGGTGCTCAATCCGTGACGGTCTATCTCCCTGAAGTTAATCATCTTGTCATGAATGGCTTTTTTCGCTCTCTTCCAGGTTTCGTTGCTGGCTGCAAGCAGATATGTCGCAGCAAGAAATCTCTTTCCGAATTTGAACGGTGCGTTGATGAGAAATGTCTTGTAGATCATTGCGTGGGTGGTGTTTTTGTAATTCATTATTGCGTCCTCTCTGTTTGAGTTAATCGATTATTCCTAAGCTTTTCTTTGCGGCTTCTTCTATCTTAAGAAGCGTCTGGCCGTCTACGCGGCCGAGAAACTGTCTCAGCCTTGCTTTGTCCAGGGTCCTTATCTGATCCAGCATGATTACCGAATCTGTTAGAAGGCCGCCTGTACGCGCGCTGACGTGAACGTGCGTCGGCTTCCATTTCTTATTGGTTCTGCTTGTTATCGCCGCTACGACCGTCGGTCCGTTTCTGTTTCCGATGTCGTTTTGTATGATCACAACAGGCCTTACTCCTCCGATCTCATGTCCGACGATCGGATTGAGATCCGCAAAGTAAACATCTCCTTTAAAAACATTCTCAACGTGGTGACTGTTTTCCATCGGTTCAATTTTGATGATCTTACCTTCGCAGGTCGGGCATACCTGAAGGCCTTCAGGAATCTCTTCGCCACAGATTACGCATGTTTCTTTGTTACTCATTGTTTTTCCTCCATTTTTGTTTTAATGATTAGTACCGGGACAGCGGCGGCGAACCGTCGCCGTCCCTTTGTCGTTTTGCAAAAGCACCGTATTTGTCTTCATTACCCCGATGCGAAGGGCTTTCAACAGACGAACGGAAGCTGACCGTTCTCATTGGACTCTCACCATCCCCGGGTACTCCGCGGACCGCGCCTACCTTATCGGCTACGGAAGTATCATTATCACCGTTATCTGTCATCGCTCTTCCGGAGAGCTGTTCCGGAATTTTCCCAACGAGCAAAGTCCCGTTTGAGGGGACTTGCTTTGAGCGGTTGCTTGCCAGGTTCTGCCCAGCGGTAACGGCAACGTATCTGCTGAAGGAATTATTCAGTTGTTCAAGGTTCGAGCGGGAGGGGCAGAGTTATCAACACCTCTCATTCTCTTATTTTGAGCAACA
>JAEEGJ010024919.1_pt1 | contig 12339 bp, 10 predicted proteins | sample 8958761 | NCBI WGS metagenome assembly JAEEGJ01 (sample SAMN16246546, study PRJNA631951) | gut metagenome | biome: gut microbiome; feature: rumen; material: RS-attached | host: Bos | place: Iran: Karaj | collected 2018-10 | reverse complement strand
CCAAAGCTCACCCCAAACAAATGGGAATAAGTATTCAATATCAGTTGTAACCTTTGAGTAGAAGCAAAGTTCTTCTGGCTTATGGTCACGAAGCTTGATATTCTCTTCCTTCATACCAAGTGAAAGGAGCCAGTCACGGCAGAATCCTCTCCAGTACTCAAACCACTCAAGGTCTGTACCGGGCTTGCAGAAGAACTCAAGCTCCATCTGCTCGAACTCTCTTGTTCTGAATGTGAAGTTACCGGGAGTAACCTCGTTTCTGAATGACTTACCGATCTGACCGATACCGAAGGGAAGCTTCTTTCTTGATGTTCTCTGAACATTCTTGAAGTTTACGAAGATACCCTGTGCTGTCTCAGGTCTGAGATATACAGTATTCTTAGCATCCTCTGTAACACCCTGGAATGTTTTGAACATAAGATTGAACTGTCTGATTGAAGTGAAGTTATGCTTGCCGCATGAAGGACAAGGGATGTTGTTATCAGCGATGAACTTCTCCATTTCTTCGTTAGACCATCCATCAACTGAACTCTCAAGCTTTATATCATTCTCAAGGGCAAAGTCCTCGATAACCTTATCAGCTCTGAATCTCTCGTGACACTCCTTACAATCCATAAGAGGATCTGAAAAGCTTCCGAGATGTCCTGATGCTACCCAAACCTGTGGATTCATAAGAATTGCACAGTCAACACCTACGTTATATGGGTTCTCCTGAATGAACTTCTTCCACCAAGCCTTCTTGATGTTGTTCTTAAGCTCAACTCCGAGGTTACCGTAATCCCATGTATTAGCAAGTCCGCCGTATATCTCAGAACCCGGATATACAAAACCTCTTGACTTAGCAAGGGATATAATTTTGTCCATTGATTTTTCCATGACTTATTCCTTCCTTATATTCTTATTTCAATGTATATATTACATTAATAAGCATAATTAAATTCAAATACTATAACAGTCTTTCCTTCTCCATTACAGATAACTTCTTTATCTGTCCTTCCACGGGAAGCGTTGCCTGTATAATAAAGAACATTTCCATCATCAAACTTAACTGCAGTTTTCTGATCAGTGATAAACATCATATACTTTGAATCTATATCTGAAGATACTATCTCTGCACCTGATGATGCATCTGTAAATGTAGCCACCACCGGTTCAGCATCTGTACCTGATGCAACACCTTCGATATTCTGTTCGAGAGCTCCGCTTTCTACGTCTTCTCTTGTATAACCGGCCTCTGCCAGTTCCTCATCACTGAGAGATGCCCAGTCAATAGCTTCAACCTCTACGGCAGGGGAAACTTCCGGTGCCGGAGCATTCTCCTCAGCTATTTCGTCACATACAGTCATATCGTAAGCTGTAAGAACAGTATCCAGACCGTTAAATGAATTATAAGAATTGATATCTGTGTATTCGATTGCAACTCTAACTAATCCTGCTTCATCCGTGAATCCGGCCAGTGATATAGTATTTGTTCCTGAAGCACTGTTTGCACTGTCAATACTTCCTTCTATATATTGCTTAACATCTGAATAATCAATACCTTCTAAAGCATAATCCTCAATGATTATCTCCAATATGCTTCCATCAGACTTAAGAACGAGAGTTGTTTCATCATAACCCTCAAAGATATCAGGTCTGATATATTCAGGTTTTTCTTCCTTTTCTTTACCACAAGCGCATAAAGATATAATTAATGTAAAAACTAATAGTAGTCTTAAAGTCTTTTTCATAATAAATTGTACTGCCTTTATTCATATCATAGTGGCTCTTCTGCCACAAAAGTCTTTCGATATTCTACATTAATGTAGAAAGAATATCAAGGGATTTAAACTTATAGTCACAATGTTTTTTTGTATATTTAAAGATTATTTCAGAAATCTCTTCCAGTATCTCAGGTTTCAGGTCAAAATCATATAATTCCGTCAGTTCTCTGGAAAGTATATAGCTGATGGTATATTCAGCCGTAGGACTGAGATGTCCCCCATGTTTCTTATACTCTTCTATCTGAAAACCTTCTCCTTCAATATCAAGGAGCTTACACTCAAAGATACATCTGATAAGCTTCTCTGACAGCCCGCTTTGAAGAAGTGCCACAAAGGATACATACAGAAGATTCAGCTCATCAACAGCTGTCAGACCTTCTCTTGTAAAATAAGACATAAGCTCACACATATAGGATGCATAACACATCTTCTCTATATCCTCTGACAGTTCAAGAAATGGTCTTATTATAGTTGCCTTTGTAAGTGTATATGCATTTCTTCCGGCCCGAAGCGTAAGTTCAGCCATGACATATTTCTGACTTACCGCCGCAAACCTGCTCCCGGAACGTCTTGCTCCATTAGCAAAAACCGTGATCCTTCCGAGATCAGTCGTAAGGATCACTAGTCTTTTATCATATTCATTTTGAGGGGAGTTATCCAGAACGATTCCCCTGGTCTTAATCTCATCTATACCCATATTCGTTCAGCATATTCAAATTATTCTTCCAATCTCTTCTGACCTTTACCCAGATTTTGAGATTGACCCTCATGCCAAGCATTTCTTCTATATCTTTTCTGGCAGCAACACCGATTCTCTTCAGGGTTGAACCTCCCTTTCCGATAATGATACCCTTGTGACTTTCACGCTTACATATAATAGAAGCATCTATATCGATAAGGCTTCCGTCCGGTCTTTCCTTCATGCTGTCGATAATAACAGCTATACCGTGAGGAACCTCCTTATCAAGGAACTTAAGACATTTCTCTCTGATAAACTCAGCTGCGATATCTCGCTCTGTCTCCTCTGTAACAGCCTCGCTGTCATAGTACATCGGGCCTTCCGGAAGAAGATCAAATATGAGTCCCAGAAGTTTATCTGTATTCTTCTTCTCTAACGCTGAAACAGCTATAGGATTCTTCTCCGGTATAAGTTCAAATTCTGTAACTCCTGCCGGAACAGCACCTGCTTCTTCAAGAGCCGCCTTATAGGTCTCAGCTGTCTTACCCAAACGGTCCTCGTCACAGGTATCGGACTTGTTTATAACCAGAAGAACAGGAACCTTAGCTCTGGAAAGGACTTCAAGTATATTTCTCTCTCCTGCACCTATAAAGGTTGATGGTTCTATAAGCCACATAACAAGATCTGAAGTCTTGAGAGTATCAACAGCAGCACTGTACATATACTCTCCCAGCTTAGAGTCAGCCTTAGTTATTCCGGGTGTATCAAGAAAGACAATCTGGCCTCGTTCATCGGTATATATAGTTTTAATCTCCTTACGAGTTGTCTGAGCTCTTGAACTTGTGATAGCTATCTTCATATCTATCAGCTCATTCATAAGAGTAGATTTACCAACATTAGGTCTTCCAAGTATTGATACAAAACCCGATTTAAGCATCTAGCAGTCCCTTCCTTTAATTTGATTAAATAGATTCTATGGTTTTAAAGAGGCCTTCTGCCTCACTAAGTTTATATTCATTTCCAACTGCACATATAGCGTCACTGTCAGAAAGAAGACGTACAAACTTCGCCAGCCCTCTTACTGTCTCCTGATTGCATGAAAGAATCTCATCTCTGCTCTTCTGTACCATTTCATCTGTATAACCGTTCTCATAACCCATGTAGTTATAAGATCCTTCCATTGAAGGTGTCATAGGTGAATCGATCTTAGCAATAGTTCCGATGATATACTTCAGCATATCTCTGTCGCTGCAGTTGAAATCTGCAACATAATCAGCAGCCTTCTTATAAATATCATAGGTTTCAGTAAGATTTGGATCCCTGTAAGATGTAAAGTACATCTCACCATTTCTCTTGAATGCGCACATAGCTCCATATGCACCACCTAAAACTCTTACATTATTCCAGAGATAATCATAAGACATAATAATCTGAAGAACATTGAGAGCTCCTGTATATTCCAGGCCTGCACTCTTGAAGTCAGCAGCTGAAGCCACATACTGTACCTTTGAAGAAGCCTTAAAGCCTTCGTTCTTCTTCTCAGCCACAACACGTTTCGCCTTAGCCGGATCTCCCATAGGTTCATCAGAAAGCTTTCCAAGAAAACTCTTTGAAGCTGAAAGTACTGTGTCGAGCGGAAGCTTACCTGTATAATTTATTGTAAGAGCCGGACGTCTTACGATCTTAGAGAGAATTCTCTTAAAGTCAGCAACCAGTCCATCATAGTACTTATCAAGATTCTCCTCCAGCTCGCACTGCCATCTGTAATTATCAATATCAAATGCATACTGATTCTGTGCAAGATAAGGGAATATATATGAAAGAGCTCTTGTACTGCTGGTAATATGACCTGTTTCAAGGAAATAAGTCTGACCCATGGACTTGGATTCAGAGAGATTCTCCTGAATCTTCTTCTTATCATCCAGATGCGATCTGAAGAGTATCTCCTCTACCAGCTTCATACCATCTTCAATCTTTGTATCAAGGCACTTCATACTTACACTGAAGGTTATCTTATATGTACCCGGCTTATAAAGATCCTTGATATTAGCTGAAAAGCTGATACCACCGGTATGCATATTCACTTCACTTGAAAGATCATTATATCCAAAGTTGTCTGTATCCACTTCCTTAAAGATAGTGGTCATAAGTGACAAAGTTCTTACATCGTCAATATCAAGATCTGTCACATCGAAATTGAATGAAATATAACTTATTCCATTTGAGAATATGTCATTGGTAATGACTGTGAAATTCTCTACATCATGCTTCTTGTAAGTAAACTTACGTGCATTTTTATCCAGATCAGACAGCTTAAGGACAGGAATCTTCTCAATATCCTCTGCCGGAGACGGCTCTGACTGATACTTCTTAAGATTCTCCGTATCCTTTATAAGAGCTGTAATCTCTTCATCTGAAAGTGACTTCTTGTATTCAGCCAGCTTCTCAGCAAGTCGTTCTTCATTAGCCTTATTGATGCCCTTCTTAGGAAGAACCTTTACAAAACTCTTATGTGTATTCTCTAATATATCTTCCCTGATGATCTTCTCGAAATATCCATCATCAATAGATTCTCTCAGGAAATCATATACAGGCTGCATATTAAACAGATCAAATGCAGCGCTGTCATCGTAAAGCCATGTCTCCATTCCATCAAGACCGGCTGTACGTCCTCTTGGATATCTTCCGCTTCCTGCTTCTCTATTGGAGAATTCAAATCTGTTAACAGCAGCGGTTACCGCCTTCTTATTGATTCCCTTTTCTACAACATCAGCAAGAGTATCTTCTATAAGTGAGATAAACCTCTCTTCATCCTCTGCATTTGCATTCTTTGCAATTATAGAAAATGTAGGCTGACACAGAGTTGTATCGATGGATGCGTCGAAATCATCACAAAAGCCGGCATCAAGAATAGCCTGTCTTACAGGTGCTCCCGGTTCTGTAAAGAGAACCTTTATAAGCACATCAAGAGCAGTTGTCTTATTGATATCAGCTGTGGTACCAACAACAACATTATATGTAAGGAAGGTATTATCCTTCTCATCTTCATCATCAGCAATGTTATATTCGCCTGTTACATGAACAGGTTCCTTAAAGCTCTCCTGAAGCCCTATCTCTGATGGTACATAGAGATAGTCATAATTTGAGAGATACTCTGAATCTATATATTCCAGTTCTTTTTCAAAATCCACGTCTCCGTAAAGGTAGATATAGCTGTTTGAAGGATGATAATAATTTCTATGGAAATCAAGATATGCCTCTCTTGTAAGAGATGGAATAACGTCCGGATCACCGCCGGAATCCTTTCCATATATTGAGTCAGGGAAAAGCGACTCATTACAGATGGCAGCGACTACATTTTCACGTGAAGAATAAACGCCCTTCATCTCATTATAGACAACGCCGTTAATAATAATATTATCATCAGGGGCATTCAGTTCATAATGCCAGCCTTCCTGTTTAAATATTTCTTCTCTCTTATATATATTGGGATTAAACACAGCATCCAGATAGACATCCATAAGATTATGGAAGTCAGCCGCATTGACACTCGCTATCGGATAACAGGTTTTATCAGAAAATGTCATTGCATTAAGAAATGTATTAAGTGAGCCCTTTGCAAGCTCTATAAATGGGTCCTTTGCAGGAAACTTCTTTGAACCACACAGAACTGTGTGTTCTATGATGTGCTGAACACCTGTACTTTCCATACATGGAGTTCTGAACATGATATTAAATACTTTATTAGTATCATCATTATCTACAAGCATAACTCTGGCCTTTGTTTTAATATGGCTCATGAGATATCCTGTTCCGTTGTACTCAGGAAGGGAAACAGTCTCAATCAGTTCGTATGCTTTTAGAGTTTTTGGGTCAAACATATATTATCCTTTCTACATCAAGCCAGTGTAAAGCTCTCTGGAAGAAGCTCTGCCACTGTAAAAATCTTATAGTCCTCAAGGGACTTAGCTACAATTATAACAGTATCTTTATCGCTGAACTCAGCTATTACCTGTCTGCAGGCACCACAAGGATAGGCATAGTCAGTAATATCATTGCCTCTAGGGCTTCCGACTATGGCAATAGCCTTAATCTTTCTCTCTCCTGCAGCAACTGCACTGAAAACTGCAGTTCTCTCTGCACACATAGTAAGACCATAGGATGCGTTCTCAATGTTGCATCCTGTATATAACATATTATCTGTAAGAACTGCGCATCCTACGCAGTAATCTGAATATGGCGCATAAGCATTCTGACGTGCTTTGATGGCGCTGTCTATAAGTGCTGAAAAGTTAAAATCACTCATTATATAATTACCTCAAAACATAAAAACAACAAAAAATAACACTGTGATATTATAGGATTTTCAGGTACTTTTTTCAACATAATATTTACGGTCGTTAGCTACTTCTCCCTTATTATGGAAACTATGACAAAGGCAAGCAGGATGAAGGGATATATCAGGAACGGGATAAGAGACATACTGGTTATTCCGGCTATATTTGCAGCAACCAGAAGCTGTGCTCCGTAAGGGATGATGCCCTGCATGATGCACGATCCTGTATCCAGCAGTGAAGCTGTCTTCTTAGGTTCTACCCCATATTCCTTACTTATATCTTTTGCAATAGGTGCGGCAATAACTATGGCCACCGTATTGTTTGCCGTAGCCACATCCATAAATGCTGTAAGGAGCATTATTCCAAAGCTGCCGCCACGCTTCCCCTTTGCCTTTCTTCTTATAAGAGAAAGTATTGCTTCAAAACCACCATTCTCTTTCATGAGTGATGCTATAGATGCTACAAGAATGGTAACTATCATGGTCTCAAACATACCGGACATGCCGTTTCCCATGGAAGCAAGACCTGTCGCATACGTAAGAGAACCGGTTAATATTCCGGCTCCTATAAACAGGATAATTCCTGTTATAAGAACGATAAAAACATTTATTCCTATTATGGACATAATAAGAACTATAAAATACGGCAGTGCCTGAAGAAAACTGAATTCAAAATGTCCTACATCTACGCCCTTCTTCATGACCGCATATACGATCAGAATTATAAATGTGATAATCGCCGAAGGAAGAGCCACCCGTATATTCGTAAAGAACTTATCTTTCATCTCCACGCCCTGGGTCTTCGTTGCCGCAATGGTTGTATCTGATATGAAGGACAGGTTATCGCCGAACATGGCACCGCCAACAACGACTCCCACACACAGTTCCAGCGGAAGTCCGCCATTCTTCGATACCGCACAGGCAATAGGCGCAAGAACCGATATGGTACCAACACTGGTTCCCATGGCCATGGATATAAGGCATGATATAAGAAACAGGCCCGGAACAGCATACTTTCCAGGTATAACATTGAGAAGCATATTAGCTGTACTCGATGCTCCGCCTGCCTGACTGGCAATACCGCTGAAACCTCCGGCCATAAGGAATATGAAAAGCATTATGACTATATTATCATCACCTATACCCTTGGCACATATATGAATCTTTTCATCAAAACTGAGCTTCCTGTTCTGAAGGAAAGCTGCAATAAGTGCAATAGAAAATGCAAGAACTACCGAAACCACATAGAAGCCCATCTGGCCTTCCTGAGGCTTTATATATTCAAAGAATACTCCGTTTCCAAGATATAACACAAGAAAGAGAGCTATCGGAAAAAGCGCTTTAGGATTAGACTTAACCTTCTTCTCTTCCATATCATCCTCCTTAAAGTTCGATTGCTATGTCGTATGCCTTAGGATTAAGAGTCTTGATATAATCCATATGTTCATTCATAAGTTCAATATTATTGTTGTAATCCTGATAATAATATCTGATCAGATTCAGGAATGCCCATCCGGAGTTCTCATCCGGACAAACTGTTGCTTTTTTAAAATATACCTTTGCCTCGTTATGATCTATATAATCCCTGAAGATAAAACTTCCATCTGCAGTCTTTATCTCACCCGTCCTATAGAATAGTCCCAATCGGTTTGCCGCATAAGGTTCCAGTCTGTCGGCCGCTATCTTAAGGAAACATATGTAGTCCAGAACTGCTCCATCTACTGCATCCTTATTCTTTTCATATGCGTTCTGCTTAGCTTCCGATGTATCGCCATCAGCTGTAAGTATATTTATGATCTTCTCAGCTTCTCTGACAGCAAGGTTATTACATGCATATACATAACCTTCTTCTGCCGCCTTAACGAAAAACTTATCAGCCATCAGGCCGCAGTCTTCCCGAGTCTTTATCGGAGATACTTCAATTCCGATTTCAGAAAAATCATGCTCACATACTGTCTGTCTTAGCATATCCTTAAGGCGTTCAAAAAGCCCGTCATCTTCTGAAACTTCAAAGAGTATTCTTCCTATAAGGTTTATGGCACCTGAAACGACTACATTATCCACGGTTGATACCGCAAGTTTTAAAGCAATGGTAAATCTTTCTTCTAAGGACATTTCCTCGATTATGTCGATTGTCTCGCATTTAGATAGAGCCGACTCTCTCTTATAATTCACGAGGTAATATCCGATCATCCAGAATGAAAGCGGATATGATATACCACTGCAGCTCCATCCGAATTCATTTACAGACATTCCTGCAGATTTAAGATACAGGTCAAATGCATCGCGATAAAAGTTCTTTCTGAGAACCTTTTTATAAAATATAAGATCTGCAAAAAGTTTACATGCAACTGTATTACCATTCTCAGCAAGGCACATAATCTCTCGCTCAGCACTGCTGGAAGATACACCATACTTTTCGAGTATCTGCTCATTATACTCTTTCAGATCTTCCTTATAACTCCCATCCACTGTAAATATCATTTTCGTACTCCCCAATTAATCTATGTTAATTTGCCTTTTTACCCTTTTTAAGAAAAGCAGGAAGTGCTTTTCCTGAACGTCTCCATTCATAATACTCAGCCGTAGCGGCAAAAAGTACGTCACCGGATGAGTTAAGAGCTGTTTCCACACTATCCTGAATAACACCGATGATAAATCCAACTGCAACAACCTGCATAGCTATATCATTGGATATACCGAAAAGCGAACATGCCATAGGTATAAGAAGGAGCGATCCTCCGGCTACGCCCGATGCTCCACAGGCTGCAACTGCTGCCAGGAATGACATTATAAGAGCTGTCGGAATATCTACACTGATACCTACTGTATTTGCTGCTGCAAGCGTCATGATAGTGATTGTTATAGCAGCACCATCCATATTGATGGTTGCCCCCAGCGGAATGGATACTGAATATACATCCTTATCCAGACCAAGCTTCTCACAAAGTTCCATATTTACAGGAATATTGGCAGCTGAGCTTCTTGTAAAGAAAGCTGTGATTCCGCTTTCCTTAAGACATCTCCATACCAGCGGATATGGATTACATCTGAGGCATATTGCCACGATGATAGGATTGATAACGAGAGAAACAACCAGCATGCTTCCTACAAGAAGAGCCACGATCTTTCCATAATCTACAAATATATTAAGTCCATTGCTTGAAACAGAATCAAATACCAGACCACATATACCGAAAGGTGCAAGATTGATGATCCACTTTACTCCTGTTGAAACAGCATCAGAAAAATCTGACAGCATGTTCTTGGTTGTGTCTGATCCCACTTTCTTAAGTGCAAGTCCAAAGACTACAGCCCAGAGAAGGATACCCATATAGTTTGCATTTGATACAGCCTGGACCGGATTAACTATTATGTTCATAAGAAGGTTGCTGAGAACTTCTCCTACTCCACCAGGAGGCGTCTGTTCTCCTGCACTTTCTGCCAGAACCATTGTCTGCGGAAATACAAAGCTGGCAACAACTGCAACAAAGGATGCTATTAGCGTTGTTATAAGATACAGGAATATAACCATTCCAAATCTCTTATCCAACCTGGCAGAGCCCTGACAGAGTGCACTTGTAACCAGCACAGCAACAAGAATCGGAGCAATAGCCTTAAGTGCTCCTACAAAGAGACTTCCGAAAGTTGCGATCCATGACGCTTTCGGAACTGTTAAGGCAAGTATTACTCCGATACATATACCAATAAATATTCTGAAAATTAAACTAACACTGTTATACTTTGAAACAACTTTTTTGAATGCTTTCATGTATGGCCTCCTTGATGTTTTTGCCCATTAGATTATAACACTTAAAGCACATTCAAAAAAGGAAAAAGGTAACTAAATTGCATTTTCTAAAATTTCTTCTACATTCGCTCCGACCACATCCAGACCCTTTGCCATTATAAGCTCACAATCTGTTATTCCATAGAAGCTTTCAGCAAGAGACTTTATATATCCGAAGCCGAATTCCATCGGAAGAAACTCACCTCCCGCTGTCGTTATATAATATAACTTATCAGCTCTGCACATAGCTTTAGGATAACCTTCATCCGTATATATAAAGGTTATTCCCATAACATTTATATGCTCTATATACTGTTTCAATACAGCCGGAAAAGAAAGGTCCCAGTATGGAGCTGCGATTATTATCTTCTCGGCAGCCGCGAACTGCTTTGCAAGGTCAAAATACTTGTCCGAAAAATCTCCTCTTTCTACGCATCCGTTTCTCCAATCCAGAAACTTCTCATCAGTGCACGGAAAGACAACATCATACAAGTTAAGCTCCTCAACTTCTCCTATACCACGCTTATCTATAAACCTCTCAGCCAGATAATTTGTACGTGACTCCTTCCTGGTACATGCATTTATATATAATATCATTTTTACCTCATCCCCTCTTTCTTATAAAATATAAAATGTCGGGCATGAGAAAAAAAATCATTTTCCGACATGTAATATCTTATATTCAATTTTGCGTATCGCAATAAAACACCCCTTCATACGCTTCTGCCCCTTCTCCGTCTTGTCAGGCATAACGTTCGTTCACCCATGCATCTATTTTAACAGAAAAAAGGCTTCATTTCAATTATTAGAAATAATAATGGTAAAGTATGGTGTCTCACCCACTGCATTTTCCTCAGGATCTATATATACTGTGTAATGATCCGCCTGGAACTCACATTGATACATGAATGTTCTCATACTTTCATTTGGCACCGGAGCGTTGATTATATTGCTTCCCTTATCGCCGTCTATTCTTACTCTGTAATCTCCTTCTGCATTCTTTAAAGATACTACGACCAATGCTGTTGTATCCTTTTCCATTGTGAATTCGCATGCTTCGGTATCCTTATCTGCATCTACGACATCATATGAAAATGCACTGTTAATCTGCATGGTAACGCCTTTTCCACTAAGTGTTATATATATGCCGCCTGCAATCATTAAGGCGGAAATAATGCCGGCAAATAGAATCCATTTTTTCTTAAAATCCTGAGGTGCCAGCAATCTGCTTCCAATAACAAGCATGAACGGAGCTGCGAATCCAAGCATAAGATATACTCCGAGAGCAGCTATCATGTTCATGTCAGTGAGCGAAGCTGAAGCAGCCGCTTTTGCGGCCCCCATTCCATAGCTTACAACAACTGAGAATGCATTATTTACAAAGTGTATAAGCATGGTGAGCAGGATATTATTCTTCTTTACTAGTACGTAAGAAAGCACTCCTCCAAGTATTGCTGTTGAGAAGAACTTAAGTACTGATACATGGTTTATCCCGAATAAGAGACCCATAATAAGAACTATTACCCAGTCCTTCTTAATGGATCTGAAGTTTGAAAGTATAGCTCCTCTATGTATTGCTTCCTCACATATTGCAGGAAGAAGTCCTATTATAATAAGAGCCGGGATAAAAGGCAGGCTGCCAAATAGGAATTCATTAAGATGATCTGCTTCCTTAAGAGCCTCCGGATATACTACTCCCACTACTGCAATACTGATTAAAGAAAGAAGATATCCTCCGAGATGAAGCATAAAGCATCCGAACAGGTCCATC
>JAEEGJ010024918.1_pt1 | contig 12339 bp, 7 predicted proteins | sample 8958761 | NCBI WGS metagenome assembly JAEEGJ01 (sample SAMN16246546, study PRJNA631951) | gut metagenome | biome: gut microbiome; feature: rumen; material: RS-attached | host: Bos | place: Iran: Karaj | collected 2018-10 | reverse complement strand
GTATAGTACTGACCCTGGACGAAAGACACGGAAGGATGGGAATAGATGTAAGTATCTTCACCGACCGTAGCAGTGAGGGTCAAGGTCGTTCCACTGATGGGAGGAATGGCCACATATAGAACACCTGAACCGTTCGTGGTATAGGTCGCAGCAGGGATGGTTACTGTAGCTATATCACTGGTTCCATCGTTTACAGTCAGGGTAGTGGGAGTTAGCAGTGTCGTACCATCAGCCTTATCCTTAAGCGTAAACTTGACGATAGCCTGCTGGTTTTCGAAGGCGGCTTTCCCCTCGGTGGATTCTATCTGTCCATTAATGACCCCGGTGACATGGAGAGTAGCCACAGCATAATCACAATGGCCAGCGATGAAATCCAATGTTCCGTCCTGTCCCGAATAGTTATTGCTGGTGAGTTTCAGGGTAAGTACATCTCCAGCTTCAGGAACAGTGGTGAACGGTCCAGTCAGAGTGCAGGATACCTTCTCCGGAGAAACAAGAGTCGAGATATCCGGGGTTAGTACACCAATCTGAGCGTCGTTCTTGAACACATATACCTCTTCTGTGCCATCCCATATAGCATTAAGGGCATTTCCACTCAGCTCCAGACCTTTTGTAAACTCACCCTTGCTTGCCTTGATGGACAGGGTGTAGGTTTCGGGCTCTGAAGGCTGGTCGATGGGCTTGTCAATTTCCTTGTTGCAGGAGAATACGGTCAGAATGGAAGATACCGTTGCGATAAGTCTGAGTATATTTTTCATATTATTCCCAAGTATCTTCGTTTGCTGCACCATATCCACTTCTTGTTGCACTTACTGAATTCTGGCTGGCTTGAAGGAGAGCAGCTTCAATTCTTACCACCAGGACCTCACTTGCAGGGGCCTCATAAAAACGCTTTTCCATATATCTTAATCTTTATTGTTTTCGCTTTTCCGTAGAGCCTTCCGAACAGACAAAATCAATACGGGCAGCCACACGAAGAGCAGCAGCACCGAAATAACAATCATTGTAATCTCTTGACAGTCCCCTTGTGCGGGCGAAGGGACTCGAACCCTTACGCCTTACGGCACTAGATCCTAAGTCTAGCTTGGCTACCAATTACAACACGCCCGCAAAAAGACTACGCCAGTCAATTAGTATGACATGGCGATAGCAATGAAGTCGTCAGCCTTGAGAGAGGCACCGCCGATGAGACCACCGTCGATGTCCGGGCAGGCGAAGAGCTCCTTGGCATTGCTGGGTTTGCAGCTGCCGCCGTAGAGGATGGTGATGTCATTGGCAAGTTCGCCGAACTTGGCGGCGAGAGTCTTGCGGATGAAAGCGTGAACTTCCTGTGCCTGCTCGCTGGTAGCAGTGACGCCGGTACCGATGGCCCATACAGGTTCGTAAGCGATCACGACCTTGGCCATCTGCTCAGCGCTGAGACCGAAGAGAACCTCCTCGAGCTGAGCCTTGATCACATTGAAGTGATTGCCGGCCTCGCGTTCAGAAAGCATCTCGCCGACGCAGTAGATCGGGCTCAGGCCATTCTCGAGTGCAAGGGCCATCTTGGCTACGAGAGTCTCGGAAGTCTCACCGTAATACTGACGGCGCTCGCTGTGTCCGAGGATGGTGTAAGTGCAGCCTACGCCAGCAATCATTTCGGCAGAAACCTCACCGGTGAAAGCGCCCTTGGCCTTGTCAGCGCAGTTCTGTGCTGAAAGAGCCACTGCAGAACCCTTGATCACGTCAGCTACGGGAGCCAGATGGGTGAACGGCGGAGCGATGATGAGCTGTACGTCCTTCGGAACCTTACCGAGAGCTGCTACTATATCCTTTGCCAGTTCTTTACCTGCGGCAACGGTGGTGTTCATCTTCCAGTTGCCTGCTACTATTTTCTTTCTCATGCTTTACTATATGTTTTAATGATTGATTACAGAGTCTTGAATGAACCGCCACCTGAGATGGCCGGGTTGAGACGGATGCCTGCGCGGTCCCTGTACTTGCAGGCAGATGCGCCGGAGATGTCCGCCTTGAGAGATTCAGAAGCGTCTACGGTGACGTTGCTTGCACCCTTGGCCTCAATCTTCGCATTGGTAACGGGGAACTCCTCGGCCTTGAGCCTGCTGGCTCCGCTGACAGAGGCGTCGAGGTCAACGCCCTGGCCCATGAATTCAGCCTTGCTGGCGCCTTTGACGTCGACATTTACATCCTGGAGCACACCGGTGACATTGAGCTCACTGCTGGCTGCCACCTCAGCGTCGAAATCGCTGGCGCGGCCGTTGAAAGTGAGCCTGCTGGCACCCTCCACCTTGGCCTCGAAGTCGGCGAACTCACCGTCGATGAAAACACGGCTGTTGCCGCTCAGCTTGACGGAAGCGTCGATGGTTTTGATCTTGAGGGTATTTACGGTGCTGGCTCCTGAGACGGAAGCCCTGAAGTTGTTCATTCCGAGGTCGAACTCGTCAGTGCAGGTGAGTTTGCAGGCACCCGACAGGTCGATGAAATTGAGCATCGGGGTGCGGATGACCATCTTGAATGAATCCTTCATTATCTGCATCTTGATGGGGAGTTTCTTGAAGCGGACCTTCAGGATTCCAGCCTCGGTGGTGACAGAAAGATATGGAGCGTATTCTGAATCTACCTCTACGGTGACGGAGTGGTCGTCAGCCTTGATGAGCTGGATGTCGAACTTGTTTGTGACCTCTATGCCGTTGAAAGTGAGGTCATAAGTCTTGGTAACATTGTCGGCGTTAGCCGTCAGACAGAATCCCATCAGGATTGCCAGAATCATTAATTTTGTTCTCATAGCTGTCTTGTTGATAATAATGTCCAAATACTTTGCGAAAGTAGTCAATTTTTGTAAATTTGCTTAATTACAAGCTCGATAATGAGCAAAATTCATGCAAAACTCAATAAACGAACGTTATGTATCTATTAGGCTATGATGTCGGCAGCTCTTCAGTAAAGGCTGCGCTTGTCAATGCAGAGAACGGACAGATCGTCGCATCTGACTTTTTTCCGAAGAACGAGATGAAAATCACCGCCGCCAAGGCAGGATGGGCAGAGCAGAGTCCTGCCATGTGGTGGGAAAACCTCAAGCTTGCCACCGAGAGCGTCCTCTCGGCCGCCAGCGTCGACGGCAAGGACATCAAGGCCATAGGCATTTCATATCAGATGCACGGCCTCGTGCTCGTGGACAAGAACAAACAGGTCCTGAGGCCCTCTATCATCTGGTGCGACAGCCGCGCCGTTCCCTACGGCGAGAAAGCATTCGAGGCCATCGGCGCCGAGAAGGCTCTCAGCCACCTGCTCAACTCTCCCGGTAACTTCACCGCCGCCAAGCTGGCCTGGGTGAAGGAGAACGAGCCTGAGATCTACGACCGCATCGACAAGTTCATGCTGCCCGGCGACTATGTTGCGCTCCGCCTCACAGGCGATGCAGTCACCACCATCGGCGGCCTGTCGGAAGGTATCTTCTGGGACTTCAAGGAAGGCTGTCTGTCGAAAGACGTAATGGACTTCTTCGGCTTCGACGAGGGAATGGTTCCCGAAATCAAGCCTTCAATGGGCATACAGGGATATGTAAGCGCCGCAGCGGCCAGGGAACTCAACCTTGCCGAAGGCACACCCGTCACCTACCGTGCCGGCGACCAGCCCAACAACGCCCTGTCACTGAACGTGCTTGAGCCCGGTGAGATCGCATCCACCGCAGGTACTTCAGGCGTGGTATACGGTGTGCTCGGCAACATCAACTACGACCCGATGTCGAGGGTGAACACCTTCGCACACGTGAACCACACCGCCCACAAGAACCGCCTGGGAGTGCTGCTCTGCATCAACGGCACCGGCATCCTCAACTCCTGGGTCAAGCACAACATCGTGAACGACGGAACCAGCTACAACGAAATGAACGACCTCGCCGCCCAGTCCCCCATCGGCTCTCGAGGCATATCCATCATACCTTTCGGCAACGGAGCCGAGCGCATCCTGCAGAACGACAACCGCGGATGCTCGATCCACGGAGTACACTTCAACATCAACAGGCAGTGTGACCTCGTGCGCGCCGCCCAGGAAGGCATCGTCTTCTCGTTCCAGTACGGAATGGAGATCATGCGCGGAATGGGAATGAAGATCAACGTCATCCGTGCCGGCAGGGCCAATATGTTCCTCAGCCCCATCTTCCGCCAGACCCTGGCGGGCGTCAGCGGTGCGGCCATCGAGCTCTATGACACCGACGGTGCAGCAGGTGCCGCCAAGGGCGCCGGCATCGGAGCAGGCATCTACAAAGACAGCAAGGAAGCGTTCGCATCCCTCAAGAAACTGGATGTCATCGAGCCTTCACTGGCACTGAAAGACCAGTACCAGCAGGCCTACGAAACCTGGAAACAATATATCTAATTAACAATATCAATTCTTAAAAACACATTTTTTTACTATGGCACAAAAAGAATTCTTCCCCGAGATTGGGAAAATCAAGTTTGAAGGTGTAAACAGCAAGAACCCCCTGTCTTTCCGTTACTATGACCCTGAGAAGGTTGTCAACGGCAAGAAGATGAAAGACTGGTTCAAATTCGCCATGGCCTGGTGGCACACTCTGTGCGCAGAAGGTGCAGACCAGTTCGGCGGCGGCACGAAGAGCTTCCCCTGGAACGTTGCCAAAGATCCGATGCAGGTTGCAAAGGACAAGGTTGACGCAGGTTTCGAATTCATGCAGAAAATCGGCATCGGTTACTATTGCTTCCACGATGTGGATCTCGTAGCTGAGGCTGACACCGTAGAGCAGTACGAGAAGAATTACAAGGAGATCGTGGCATACCTGAAGAAGAAACAGGAAGAGACCGGCATCAAGCTGTTGTGGTCTACCGCCAATGTATTCGGCAACAAGCGCTATATGAACGGCGCAGCCACCAACCCTGACTTCGACGTAGTTGCACGCGCAGCCGTCCAGATCAAGAACTCTATCGACGCAGCCATCGCACTCGGCGCTACCTGCTATGTATTCTGGGGCGGCCGCGAAGGCTATATGTCACTCCTGAACACCGATATGAAACGCGAGAAAGAGCACCTCGCAACTATGCTCACCATCGCCCGCGACTATGGCCGCGCAAACGGCTTCAAGGGAACCTTCCTCATCGAGCCGAAACCTATGGAACCGACCAAACACCAGTATGACGTCGACACCGAGACCGTAATCGGCTTCCTGAAGGCACACAACCTCGACAAGGACTTCAAGGTCAACATCGAGGTGAACCACGCTACCCTCGCAGGCCATACTTTCGAACACGAACTCGCCTGCGCAGTTGACGCCGGCATGCTCGGCAGCATCGACGCCAACCGCGGTGACTACCAGAACGGCTGGGATACCGACCAGTTCCCTATCGACCACTGCGAGTTGACGATGGCTATGATGCAGATCATCCGCAACGGCGGCTTCAAGGACGGCGGCACCAACTTCGACGCCAAGACCCGTCGTAACTCTACCGACCTGGAAGACATCTTCATCGCACATATCGCTGCAATGGACGCAATGGCACACGCTCTCGAAAGCGCAGCCGCAATCCTCAACGAAAGCCCTATCCCCGCAATGCTCAAGGAGCGCTACAGCTCATTCGACAAGGGTATCGGCAAGGACTTCGAGGACGGCAAGCTCACTCTCGAGCAGGTTGTAGCTTACGGCCGCAAAGTCGGCGAGCCCAAGCAGACCAGCGGCAAGCAGGAGCTCTATGAGGCAATCGTAAACATGTACTAACATTACTGTTATGACTGCTACACAGCAAGGCGCAAGCAGAGGATATCTGTTTTTCATAACCATCGTGGCGGTGCTGGGTGGTCTGCTCTTCGGATATGACACAGCTGTCATCTCCGGAGCGGAAAGAGGCCTTCAGGCGTTCTTCGAGGGCGCGAAGGACTTCACCTACACCGATTTCCTCCACGGTTTCACTTCTTCCAGCGCGCTGATCGGATGTATCATCGGTAGTGCCATCTCAGGTTTGATGGCAGGCCGTCTCGGCCGTAAGAAGAGCCTGTTCATCGCAGGTATCTGCTTCTTCCTGAGTGCCGCCGGTTCATACAATCCGGAGTTCCTCTTCTTCGAGAAGGGCGTTGCAACCAAGGGTCTCTGGGTTGCATTCAACCTCTACCGCGTTCTCGGCGGCATCGGCGTAGGTATGGCATCGGCCATCTGCCCTATGTACATCGCCGAGGTGGCTCCGGCCAACAAGCGCGGACAGCTCGTGTCGTGGAACCAGTTCGCGATCATCTTCGGCCAGCTGGTCGTTTACTTCGTGAACTTCCTCATCATCCAGTCCCACAAGAACGACCCCGCTGTCGTTGAGTGGACCAACCAGGTAGGCTGGCGTCTGATGTTCGGCTCCGAGTGCGTTCCTGCAGGTCTCTTCACCCTGCTGATCCTGCTCGTTCCCGAGACTCCCCGTTATCTGGTGATGTCAGGCCACGACAGCAAGGCGCTCGACGTTCTCACCCGCATCAACGGTTCTTCAGTCGCACAGCAGATCCTGACCGACATCAAGAACACCGTCGTGGAGAAGAAGGAGAAACTCTTCGCCTATGGCGTGCTCGTGATCTTCATCGGCTGCATGCTCAGCGTATTCCAGCAGTTCGTGGGTATCAACGCCGTGCTTTACTTCGCACCGCGAATCTTCGATTCGATGGGTATGGGAGATCCTATGACGCAGACAGTGCTGATGGGTATCGTGAACATCAGTTTCACACTGGTAGCCATCTTCACCGTCGAGAAGCTCGGCCGCAAGCCGCTGCTCATCACAGGTTCCCTGGGTATGGCACTCGGCGCTATCGGCGTAGCGCTTGCTGACGCCGTGCCCGCAGTTCCCGGCATCGTGGGCGTTCTCAGCATCATGATCTACTCAGCTTCATTCATGTTCAGCTGGGGTCCCATCTGCTGGGTGCTCATCTCCGAGATCTTCCCGAACACCATCCGCGGCGCCGCAGTTGCAATCGCAGTTGCCTTCCAGTGGATTTCGAACTTCATCGTGAGCTCAACCTTCGTTCCGCTCTACACCTGGAGTCCGGCCTTCACCTACGGTATGTATGCATTCTTCTGCATCATCGCTGCAATCTTCGTCTGGAGACTTGTTCCCGAGACCAAGGGCAAGACCCTCGAGGATATGAGCAACCTCTGGAGAAACAAACGTTAGTGTCGTTATGCGAGGCTAAGCATTGCAAGCTTCAAAAGGAAAAGAGGGTTGCCAGTCCGGCAGCCCTCTTTTTTGCACCAGCGCATTCGCCTTCGCACAGACTTGATTTGCGGCGACCTCCGTTCGCTGGCGCTCACTCCGACCCTTCCATTGTTTACTTCGTCCTGCTAACGCAGAACTCGTAAACAACGGACACCTACCCTCTTTACTCCCGAGGGCGGTAGTGTCGCCTGCAAATCAGTCTGTTACGGACGGCATTCTACCGGTGTTGCTATGGGTCCAGACCAAGGACCCATAACGTCAGAAAAGGGGGTAAAATAAAGTTATGGGTCCAGACTTTGGACCCATAACAGCACTCGAAGGGAATCTATGCTGCATCCTGTATGGCCTTCAGAAAAATGTTACGCCTGATCTAGCAGTTGTGCAACTTCCTTGTATGACATGTTTGTCACGCGGGCTATCTGATTGACATTTGATGCGAAGCGGAAGCGCATCTGCCGCAGGACTTCAACTTTCTGGGCCAAGTTGAGCCCTGCTAAAGATGAGCAGCCATAGAGTGTCCGGCACAAGTCGGGAATGGCATCAGCTACTATCTGGTCTCGGAACGATGGGTGGTTGTCTTCTCCGCATTCAATTCTCTTGCGGGCCTTGGATGATGATGCCAGAAAGTAGTTCATCCTCTTTGGCGACCTGAAAACTCTTTCCATGAACGACACGTCTATGTATGACTGCGGCAGGATATAGCCCACCTTCCCCATCAGCCAACTGCCAGGCACGGCATGAGAGCAATGCAGCCTGAGGGCTTGTTGACGCCGGCTCAGTTCTCCTACAGGTGTCCCTGCATCCCTGATGCCGTTGAAAAGGAGGTTGCCGCTTCCCCAAGGATATTGAGAGGCGTTGGCACAGATATTCGCTGCCACACTGTTCATGTGCACGTACGCTACGGCCCTTTCCAACGCTTCTTCATCTGCCGGCAGAACACGTATGTCTATGCCGTTCCGCCGCAGAAACTCCTTATGTCCGTATTTGTGCTGAAAATACTTCGCATAACGCATCTTGAAGCTGTTGATGAAGCTCAGGACATCGTCATGGGTGCCATGCAGCACAAAATGAACATGGTTAGACATGAGAATGAATGCAAGTACGCTGGCCGGGCCGATAGAAGCCTGCACAGCAACATAATTCATTCCGACTTTGAAATCTTCATCATCCCTGAACCAGAGACGATCTTCGAGATGCTCGGTAGTTACGAGCCAGAATTGTTCCTCCTTCCACATATCCTTCAAGTGCCCGGAACTGACCGGACTCGGAACAAAGTTATGTAATTCACCCCCACCTCGCAATATGGTTTGAAACAATCTTTGAAAACACTGGGCTTTGGGTGATGTTATGGGTCCAGACCAAGGACCCATAGCGTCAGAAAAGGGGGTAAAATAAAGTTATGGGTCCAGACTTTGGACCCATAACCTAATGTATATGTCGATGTTAATGCTATTCGGCAGCGGGCTCTTCGGGTGCAGCTTCAGGCCCTGATTCGGCTGCGGGTGCCTCGGGAGCGTGATGCCTGCAGAACTGGGCGCGGTGCTCGGCGATGATGGCGTCAGCCTTCTGTGAGAAGAAGTCGTACATAACTCCCTCGACGGCCACGATGATCGCTGTGAAGAGGAAGCATCCTATTACAGCCAGGAACGGACCGACCTTAGGGATGAGGCCGAGCAACAAGCTGATGACGCAAACCACGATACCGCAGAGCAGCCCGACGAAGAAGATACGCCACTTGTTGCCGTAGGTCGAGTCATAGCTGAGCTGGAGAGCCTTCAGCGGAGAGACGTGCTTGTCGATTAGGAAATAGATGGCGAAAGACCAGGCGATACCGATGACCATGGCCGGGAAGAACATGAATAGCATTGCCGCAGTGACTCCGATGCTGATGAGGCCCATCAGGAGGAAGAAGTTGCCGAGATTCTTGAAGTTGTCCTTCGAGAATATAGACAGGGGGTCAATCTTCTCGCCCCTGCCGACGCTGATGACAGCTTTGCAGAAGCCGATGGTAGTGCCGACATTGAGATAGGGTATCCAGAATGTCAGGATATAGAGGATAATCATCAGAAACAGGGGAAAGAAATTCTTGAGGCCGCAGCGGATGCCGTCCCCGATGACCTTCATGATGTCGAGTTTTTCAGTCGTCATAGTATAGTTGTTTATCAGGTTAGAGACAAGGATAAATCAAATTTAGCAAAAACATCGTAAATTAGCATACCCTAAACAACTGATGAACTATGAATAATATCTGCAGAGCAACTGCATGCATTCTTATCGCAGCTGCACAGACTGCCTGCTACGAACCCGAATTTACCAGAAGCATCGGCGTCTATCCGGGCGACCCCGCGGAATATGACGGCCCCACATTCGTAGAGAACAATACCTACCGCAACCTTGCGCTGCAGCGTGCGGCCTGGCACTCTTCTGCATACGACTACAACCTCACGGGTCATCTAGTCACCGACGGCATAGTCACCACCCAGTCTCCCTTCACGGTCGAGGTGACTGTCAATGGGGAGCCTGTGATAATGCGTCTTAAGGAAAGGCTGTTCGACGACAACTTCACCGGAATCACCGTTCCCGGCAAAGCCGACGCACGCGCGGAAGTCACTTTCAGCGAAGGCGTCACTGCCGACAAGATATCTTTCGAGGGCAGCTGCAGCCTTCTTGCAGGCTCCTTCCTCCCCCGCTCCTTCTCCCCGAAACTCATAGCCGTGCTTGAGGACGGAACTCCCGTGGAGCTTCCCCTGCAGCCTTGCAGCCCCACGATCCACGAGGGCGGCGGAAGCCAGAACGTATCGGTGCTTGAAGGGCTCACCGGCAAGACGATGCAGCCCAAGAACGGCTCGTCCCGCGAACTGGCGTTCGGCTACTCTGCCGATATGAACATAGGCAAGGTCTGCAGCCTGATCATGGATCTCGGCACTGCCGCGGTACGCGAGTGGAACCTCACCGAGATGAACTTCTACGTCGACGGCCACGAGGTGTCGATGCTTCCTTCGGAGCGTTTTGTGAGTGCCTGGATACCCGCCGGCACCAAGGGCGGATATGTGACCGTGGACCTCGGTTCAGTCTCAAAGTTCAACAAATTCGTGATACGCTGGGCAGGCACAACATCAGCTTCAGGACACATTGAAGTATCGTCCGACGGCAAGGACTTCAGGACTATCACCGGCTTCAAGCAGGGAGCTTCCGAGATATCAGTTCACGACAAGGCACGCTACGTACGCCTTTGCATCGACGGCCAGGCAGCAGTCTCCGAATTCGAAGTATGGGGCACCGGCGGCCTCGATCCCAGGCCCCAGGCTGCAAAGACAGCCAAGGGCGACACTCTCGAACTGTCCCGCGGCCTGTGGAAACTGCAGCGCGCATCTGAGGTGAAGGACCGCGGCGAAACTATCTCCGCCTCCGACTTCAAGACCGACGGCTGGCTCGCGGCCACCGTACCGGGAACAGTACTCACCTCTTACTTCAATGCAGGCGCCATCCCCGACATACGCTACGACACTGACCAGCTGCAGCTCTCGGAGTCGTTTTTCAACAGCGACTTCTGGTACCGCGACACCTTTACCCTTCCCGAAGGTTTCGACGGCCGCAACCTCATACTCGACTTCAACGGCATCAACTGGAAGGCCGACGTCTTCCTCAACGGACGCTTCATCGGCAAGATTGACGGAGCATTCCAGAGGGGACGCTTCGACGTCACCGGCAAGGTTGGCAAGGACAATGTCCTCGCAGTGCTCATCCACCGCAACGCCCATCCGGGCATCATCAAGGAGCAGACGGCCATCACTGCCGACTCCAACGGCGGTATCCTCGGAGCCGACAACCCTACCTTCCATCCTTCTATCGGCTGGGACTGGATCCCTACCGTCAGGGGCCGCAACATCGGCATCTGGGACAACGTATACCTGAGAGCCGAGGGCAAGGTGACCGTGGATGACGGCTTCGTCCTCTGCAGGCTTGACGGCGGCAAGGCGATGGTAACTCCCGGCGCCGTGGTGAAGAACCTCACCGGCAAGGCTGTCGACGGACAGCTCAGGATCAAGATCGGCGATTTCCTGACTGAACAGACCGTAAGCCTGGCTCCGAACGAGGAGCGCGAGGTAGTGATGGAAGAACGCCTTATGCCCGACGCCAAGCTCTGGTGGCCCGTAGGCTACGGAGAGCCTTATATGTATGACGTGACCGCCGAGTTCGTCTCAGGCGGAAAGACCGAGGGCGGCACGGCATTCCAAAGCGGCCTTCGCGAAATGACCTACGACACTTCGAAGGGCATCCTCGACATCTTCATCAACGGCCGCAGGCTCATCTGCAACGGCGGCAACTGGGGCTTCCCCGAGATCAACCTCACCTACCGCGCGAGGGAGTACGACGCTGCCGTGGCTTACCACGCCGATATGAATTTCACTATGATACGCAACTGGGTGGGCCAGACCGGCGACGAGGAATTCTTCGAGGCCTGCGACCGCCACGGTGTGATGATATGGCAGGATTTCTGGCTGGCCAACCCCTGGGATGGTCCGGACCCTGACGACAACGCGATGTTCATGGCCAACGCCGAGGACTTCGTGCGCAAGATACGCCGCCATCCGAGCATCGCTCTCTACTGTGGCCGCAACGAGGGCTACCCGCCCCAGGTGCTTGACGACGGGCTCAGAATGCTCGTGGAAGAGCGTCATCCGGGCATCATATATTTCCCGAACTCGGCCGACGACTTCGTGAGCGGACACGGTCCTTACAGGGCTATGCCTGTGAAGACCTATTTCGAGGCGGAGGTCGGCAAGGACCGCATCCACAGCGAGCGCGGAATGCCCAATGTGATGACCGCCGAAAGTATGAAGCGAACTTTCCGCGAGAAGAACCAGTGGCCTCAGAACTATGTATGGGGCATCCACGACTATACTCTCGAGAACGCTCAGAGCGCAGCCACCTTCAACGCAATGGTTGAGGAGCACTTTGGCAAGGCTTCGTCTATGGAGGAGTTCTGCAAATGGGCCCAGCTGGTGAACTACGACGGCTACCGCGCGATGTACGAGTCGCGCAGCTGGAACCGCAAGGGTCTCATCATCTGGATGAGCCACGCCTGCTGGCCTTCTATGGTATGGCAGACCTACGACTACTACCTCGCTCCCACTGCAGC
>JAEEGJ010024912.1_pt1 | contig 12340 bp, 12 predicted proteins | sample 8958761 | NCBI WGS metagenome assembly JAEEGJ01 (sample SAMN16246546, study PRJNA631951) | gut metagenome | biome: gut microbiome; feature: rumen; material: RS-attached | host: Bos | place: Iran: Karaj | collected 2018-10 | reverse complement strand
ATATAAAAGAAGTATGAAGAAAGAGACTTGGAAACAGATCATTCAGATCGTCATCACGATCCTGACAGCCATTAGTAGTACCATCCTTGTACAGAGCTGTTATAATGCTTAATTCATAATGCTTAATGCATAATTGAAATGAGAACAATCACATTGATAGTAGTACACTGTTCTGCCGTGCGCCCGGACCAGCAGAGCTCCGCCGCTCAGATCGACACATGGCACCGCCAGCGGGGCTTCAAGCTCGGCATCGGCTACCACTACGTCGTCCGCCGCGACGGACAGGTGGAGCCGGGCAGGCCCGAGTTTCTGGTCGGGGCGCACTGTCTGAACCACAATGCCCACTCCATTGGCATCTGCTACGAGGGCGGGCTTGATATCCGCGGTCAACCCGCCGACACGCGCACCGAGGCGCAGAAGCAGGCCATGCGACAGTTGCTCGAAGAGCTGCACCGGCGTTACCCCCGCGCCCTCATCGTCGGCCACCACGACCTGAACCCCGGTAAGGACTGCCCCTGCTTCGATGTAGCGCACGAATATGCTAACCTGCAGCCACATTAATTCTTAATAATGAACATTTTGCAATCCCTACGTTACATAATTAAATACAGAGCGTAAAAAAGACTTAAATTCTTAATTGCCAATTATCAATTATCAATTAAAAGTAGTACCTTTGCAACGTTTTTGAAAGACAAGGTAACGAAATAATTAGTATAAATTGTAAAATTGTAAATTACATCATGACAATCAACGAATTCAACTTTGCCGGTAAGAAGGCAATTGTACGTGTAGACTTCAACGTACCCCTGGACGAGAATGGTAAGATTACTGACGACACCCGTATTCGTGGTGCCCTGCCTACCCTGAAGAAGATTCTGGCTGACGGTGGCGCTACGATCATCATGTCGCACATGGGCAAACCCAAAGGAAAGGTAGACATGAAGAAGTCGCTGGGTCAAATCCGTGAGGCTGTTGAGAAGGCTCTGGGTGTTCCCGTTGCTTTCGCTCCCGACTGCGCTAAGGCTGCCGATGCTGCCAAGGCTCTGAAGATGGGTGAGGCTCTGCTGCTCGAGAATCTGCGTTTCTATCCTGAGGAAGAGGGTAAGCCTGTTGGTATCGACAAGGCCGATCCTGCCTACGACGAGGCCAAGAAGGCTATGAAGGCCAGCCAGAAGGAGTTTGCAAAGACTTTGGCTTCTTACGCTGACTGCTACGTGATGGATGCCTTCGGTACTGCTCACCGCAAGCACGCTTCTACTGCTGTTATCGCCGACTACTTTGACGCTAACAACAAGATGCTGGGCCTGCTGATGGAGAAGGAGGTTCAAGCTGTTGACAACGTGCTGAGCAACATCAAGCGTCCGTTCGTTGCCATCATGGGTGGTTCTAAGGTTTCTTCCAAGATTGGTATCATCGAGAACCTGCTCGGTAAGGTTGATAAGCTCATCCTCTGCGGCGGTATGACCTACACGTTTGCAAAGGCTCACGGTGGCGAGATTGGTGAGTCTATCGTAGAACTCGACAAGCTGGACGTTGCCCTGGGTGTTGAGGAGCTGGCTAAGAAGAATGGTGTTGAACTCGTTCTGGGTACAGACTGCACCGCTACCAATGGTCTCGACTTCGACACCATGAGCGTAAAGGCTGGTGCTGAGATCATCACTTGCCCTGCCAACAAGGTTCCCGCTGGTTTTGAGGGTGTTGACGCTGGTCCTGAGAGCCAGAAGGCATTTGCCGAGGCTATCAAGGGTGCTAAGACCATTCTGTGGAACGGTCCTGCTGGTGTCTTCGAGTGCGACGCATTCACCGCTGGTTCACGTGCTATTGGCGACGCTATCGCTGAGGCAACCAAGAATGGTGCATTCTCTCTGATTGGTGGTGGCGACTCTGTAGCTTGTGTCAACAAGTTCGGGTTGGCTGACCAGGTATCTTACATCTCTACTGGTGGTGGTGCTCTGCTTGAGGCCATCGAGGGTAAGGTTCTCCCAGGCGTTGCTGCTATTAAGGGCGAATAATTCTTAATTGATAATTGATGATTGACAATTGATAATTATATAAAGGTGAAATATCTTTTTATGACCATGATGATGGCCGCAGCGTTGTTCAGCGCTTGCGGCCATCGTGCTTCTACGGAAGCTGCTGCGGATGCCGATTCCGTCAGCGTCGATAGTGCCAAGGTGGAAGCGACGGATTCCTCCGAATTGAAGTCGCTTATCGATGTTGAGACTGTCAAATTCGAAAAGAACGACTCGACGGCGGAAGTGTCCGTGCTGGTGCAATGGCCGACGACGGGCGAGAAAGTCATCGTCGACAGTCTGAGAAAGCACATCCGTGATTTACTTGGCGACGACTTCATCGACGGTCCAAAGGCTATTCAGGCATACGGCCAGGCGCTGTTCGAGTCGCAGCAGGCGGACTGGCACAGTGTCTATGACGACATGGAGCCCGATGCGCGGATGGGCGCCTTCTCGAAGACGCACGAGATCACCATGCTGACCCAGACCAAGCAGTACGTCACCTACTACTATGAGACCTATCAGTATGGCGGCGGTGCGCACGGCTATATGACGCAGGTGGGCTTCACGTTCCGCAAGAGCGACGGTCGGCAGATTCCGCTGCTGAAGAACACCAATTCGCCCAAGCTGGCCAAGATTATCAAGGAGGGCGTCAGGCGCCACTTCTCTGAGCGCCCCGACAAGCCGCTGTCCGACGACGAGCTGTTGGATTTTCTGTTTGCCGAGGAAAAGTCGGCGCTGAACCACCTGCCGTTGCCGGGCAACGCGCCGTACCTGTCGGACACGGGCATGGTGTTCCACTATACGCAGTACGAGATTGCCCCCTACTCTTCAGGCATCATCACCTTCGAGGTTCCTTTCAAGGACATCGAGCCCTTCATGACGGACGAAGCGAAAGCACTGATTCCCGAGGAATGATTCTCTAGCCACTTTGTTTTTGGGCACGGATTTCACGGATTACGCGGCTTTTATATATAGTCCTAAATAAAAAAAAGAATCCGTGAAATCCGTGAAATCCGTGCCAAATTAAAACGTTCAACCTTGCCGCTGCCTTACTGCTTCAAACATCAGTATGGCAGCGCTAACGCTGACATTAAGGGAGTCAATTTGTCCCAACATCGGAATACGAATATGGGCATCGGCAGCTTGGCGCCACTGGTCAGTGAGTCCGTCGTGTTCCGTACCCATCACGATTGCGGTACCACAGGTCATATCGGTATCATAATAAAGGTGGGAGTCCTGCAGCTGAGCCGTCAGAATCCGGATGCCGCGCTGCTTCAGGAAGGCGATGCACTCGTCCGACCGGCAGGCTACGCAGGGCACGGTGAAGGCCGCGCCCACGCTGGAACGGATAAGGTTGGGATTGTATAGGTCGGTCAGCGGGTCGCACACCACCACGGCATCGACGCCCGAGGCATCGGCCGAGCGCAGCACGGCGCCCAGGTTGCCGGGCTTCTCGACGCTCTCCAGCACGACAATCAAGGGATGTTCCCCCAATTTAAGGTCGTCCAACCGCAGCGTCCGCGTGCGCACCTCGGCTATCACGCCCTCCGTCGAGCCGCGATAGGCCACCTTGGCGTAGACGTCGGGACTGACCTGGAAGCAGCGGGCGGCGCCTGCTTCCGGCGGCAAAACTGCCGGACACAATTCCGGACACCAAAAGACGGTGTCTACCTCGTAGCCCGCACTGATGCAGTGCTGCAACTCCTGCTGGCCCTCGACCACGAAGAGTCCCGTCCGGCGGCGCTCGCTGGACTTCTGCTGCAGCGCCGTCAGCAACTTAATCTTCGGATTCTGTAAACTTGTAATCTGCTCTGTCATGCCTGCGAAGGTACGAAAAAAAATCGGGCTGACCAAACATCAGCCCGACTTTTTTTCCCGTTATCAGTTCTCGTCCGGCTCGTCGTCGTCACCGCCACCGCCGCCAGGGGTCACGGGCGTATCGTCGCCACCAGACGGAGCGGGCGTCGTGCCGCCGTCGTCCTCCTCTTCGTCGCTGGCCTTGGCCCAGACGAGCTTCGCGGCCTTGATGGCACCCTCCACGTCGTCACCCGCACGGAAGTAGAGCTGAGGCTTGACATCAGCAAGCATCAAATCCTCCTCCTTCTCGAACCAGCCTGATGAACAGCTCGGATAAATCTTGCCCAATGGGCCCAGGTCTACGATGTAGCCCTGCTTCAGCGACTCCACCACCGTGTCCAGACACAGCTCGAACGCCATCTTCAGCTCAGCCTTGTGCATCGTCGTGTTATGTCCGGCGTCCTTCACGATGTCGTCGAACCCCATAGTGCCATTGGTCAATACACGTGCTGCGAAGCCCAGTTGCTTCGTTACGGGGTGCTTGCTCCCCGCCTTCTTCACTTTCAGTTTCAATTGTGGCATAAGCAAAATTTTTTAAAATGTTATTGAATAGTTTATTACTTCATGCCCGATTATTACATCGGCCATGCTCAGTTGCTCTGTCGGCCACGCTCAGTTGCCCAATCGGCCACGCTCAGTTGCCTCATCGGCCAAAGACAGTTGCCTAATCGAGCCTGCCCGTTTTGAAATCGGCCTAACCCAATCGTCCAATCGGCCTAACCCAATCGACCAACTCTCCCTGCCCAGTTTCCTAATCGGGCACACCCGATTCGTCAATCGGACAAGGCCAGTTGCCAACTTCCGCCAGCAAATATACAAAAAACTGCCACATATCGCACAAAACCCTCCTATATTTTATAATATTTTAATACAACCGCCCAACGACCTAAGTCCTGCCGACAAAAAAAACAGGGAGCCCTCGCGGGCTCCCCGATTTATACATTTCTCTTCTATCAGAGGGGCTGTAACCGTGGATCATCTAGATTGCGAAGCCACACTCTGACCTCGGTCAGAGAACCGACCCCAATTTCTTTGCCAGATTATTTGTGCGTCAGCGTCCAAGTGTTGCCGCTGACTTCGGAGGTGAAGTTCGGGAATGTGCTCGACGTGGTAGCGTTCGCCACGCCGTCGATGGTCACGGTTGGTCCGTTGGAGCACCAAGAACCTTTGCCGATGAATTTGCAATCGTCTCCATCGCCGCCCCTCGTGGCGGTCACTTTTTCCACGCCACTGGTGATGGTGATGGAAATAGTGTTGTCAATGGAACAATATGCTCCGCTGCCGATACCTGCTCCATGATACTGATTACCATCACTGCCACCCGTGGCAGTGATGGTACCGCCGCTGATAGTAATGTTGCCAAAAGTGCCCTCGAAGCCGCTGCCGATGCCGGCAGCTTTATTTCCGCCCGTGGCCGTAACGGTGCCGCCACTGATGGTGATGTTGCCGCAGGAGCCATTAGAGGCGCCGCCGATGCCGGCACCACCGTTGCTACCTCCCGTGGCCGTGATTTCGCCGCCTTTGATGACGATGTTGCCTTCGCCTCCGATGCCGGAAAACGTGTCATAACCAGAAGCAATAAGCGTGCCTGTACCCAGGATGGTGAGCGTATAGCCTGATTTCACCTCTATGCCGGAACGGCCGAATCCTTTTACAGTGTTGGTGCCTTCGAGGATGATGGTGGCATTACCCGCACAGGTAATACCACTAATACCACTACCAGAAGTAAGATCCCCAACTGGATTTATTCCTACGTCTTTCAGCGTGACGATGGCTCCGTCTTGGATGGTGATGGTCGCAGATGTGGGATCGCCATACTCATCATCTGTCAGCACACCGGTGATGGTCTCGCCATTGTACACATTGATTGTCGCACCTTCCGAGCGGCCCGCGAGATTTACAACGCTGGCATCCGTCATGTTCCAGGTGACGTTATAGCCGTTGCCGTCTTCGTAGGTCTTGCCGGTCAGCGTCTTGGCGTAGTTCTTCGTGCCGTCGGTGGCGGTAACCGTGATGTTTTGCGAAGCTACGGGGAGGATGGCCACGTAGATGGGGCCTGCGGTAGCCGAGCGGCTGACGTTGTAGGTGTTGGTGCCGTCGCTGATGGTCATGCCCGTGATGGTGCTGGTGATGTCGGTGCTGTTATTGAGCGTGATGGCCAGGATGGCGAGCTGGTTAGTCAGCGTAGCCGAGGTAGGCAAACTGGTACCTGAGAAGTTGCCATCAAAAACGCAGAGGTCGAGGGAGCTGCCGAGAGTGGTCAGCGTACCGTCCTGATTATTGAGCTTGGAGAAGTTAATCGTATGTTCATCATCGAGATTAAATTCGGAATCCTGATTAGTGGAAGCCATGTTTGCAGGATAGACGTAACGTATTGCGCCGTCTGTTGCAGGTAAGGCAGCAGATACGTCAAATGTAAGATTGGCTTTCTTGCCTTCGTTTGTGATATCCCCGGCAGTAAGAGCACTGCTCACGACCCTTCTGGATAATCCTTTACCGTCCTTATAGAATAACACAATCTGGTCGCCCACGGCAAAGGTTTTCACGCCCGTGCTGCTGAGTGCGCGGGTTGTTCCGGCGGCATCGTCGAAGCCTACGGTGGTGGTCAGGGTTACGAGGTTGTTCTTGTTCTCGGGCTGCTGCGGATTGCTAAAGTCTTCATCGCTAGAGCAGCCGGTCATCATTGCGCCCACCAGTGCGAGGGCGGCCATGCTAAGAAATTTCTTTGTCTTCATTGCTTTCTTCGTTTTAGTGGGTTAATTACTCTGGATCTGCATTATTCCAATTATAGTCCTGCACTCCGGCTTGGCTATTGCTACCAGCCAGCAGCTGCATTTGTTGTTTCACTTCGACGACCTGCATCGTCGGCACTTCATACTCTTTTCTTTTCATGTTTGTTAATCATTAAATTAATTAGTAATATTGTTATTAAACACACATTTCATGTAGTATATTTATCATGTCTCCGAATTGTTCGTAGACAAAAACATCGGCAAAGGTAATCAATCCGGCGTTAATTTCAAAAAAAAAAAAATGAAGAAAAGTTAACGCGTTAACTTTTCTCCATTCCCGTCCCGTTTCCGTGCATCGTGGCCCACTATACCATATTATATATATAGCACGGCCAAAATCCATTAATATAACGATTACGTGAAAAAAAATCGTAATTCGTAATTCGTAATTCATAAATATGTTGTACCTTTGTCCTCAAAAGGACAAGATAGGCTGCATCTCGGAAATGAAAATAAATCGCGATTTATTTTGCATTTCACTCGATTTGCACTATCTTTGTACCCGGAAAACAATTTTAAATCTATCGGAATATGAAAAAGAAGTTTGTAATTGGAGACCGTACGAAGGACGAGTATATCTCCGTATTGGACAGAGCCAACAAGAAGCTCGAGTTTACCAACCACCTCGCATCAGCCAAGGAGTTCTTTGGCTTCGAAGAGACCAAGGCTGAACTGAAAGCACTGCAGGACGAGACGGGCTATTTCCAGGATCTGCAGGTTTACATCAAGGATGAAGACAACAAAGCTCATCGCCCTGATGAGCGCGATATGATGCCGTGGTAAGTGTGAGGTAAGATGTAAGAAGTAAGAGGTAAGAGAAATGCGATATAGAGCATTAGGAAAAACAGGAATGCAGGTGTCGGAGCTGGGCTTCGGCGCCTCTTCTTTGGGTGGGGTATTCCACTCTTTTAATGAGAATCGCGGTATAGATGCAGTATTTGCTGCTGTCGATGCAGGTATCAACATCATTGATGTATCGCCCTACTACGGCTACTACAAGGCGGAAATAGTATTGGGCAAGGCACTGAAGGACATCCCTCGTGACAAGTTCTTCCTTTCTACGAAGGTTGGACGTTATGGCGAGGACGGCCATAATACATGGGACTACTCGGCCCGCCGTGCCAAAGAGAGTGTCTATGAAAGTCTGGAGCGTCTGCACATCGACTATATTGACATCATTAATGTTCACGACATCGAGTTTCAGGGTCGTATGGAAGGCGGGCTTCAAAAGGTTGTCGATGAGACCCTGCCTGCCTTGCACGAGCTGAAGAAGGAAGGTGTCGTGAAGCATGTGGGTATCACTGACTTGCAGTTGGAAAACCTGAAGTGGGTCATCGAACACGCTGAGCCAGGAATGGTGGAAAGCGTCATGAACTTCTGCCACTACTGTCTGTGCGACGACAAACTGGTAGACTTCATGGACTTCTTTGACGAGCGCGGCATTGGTGTGCTCAGTGCATCGCCATTTAGTATGGGATTGTTGACGGAGCGTGGCGTGCCCGACTGGCATCCTGCACCCAAGCCATTGGTGGAAGCCTGCAAGCAAGCTGCCGAACATTGTAAAGCCAAGGGCTACCCCATCGAGAAACTCGCCATGCAGTTCTCGTGCTCGTATCCACGTATTGCTTCAACGGTGTTTAGCACCACACGTCCAGAAGCCATCAAGACGAACATTGCCTATATTGAGGAACCGATGGACGAACAGTTAGTGAAGGAAGTACGTGACATTATTGGTGACCAACAACGCGTATCATGGGCCAACACATAAAGATGTCTGATGGAAGAAGTAAGATGTAAGATCATGGATGCCCACGCCCACTTGTGGCTCAACGTAGATACTGTGGTGAACGGTTCTGCCATTTACCAATTGGAGCCCAACCGCAGCCGCAGTATGTTCTTCGGCGAAGAGCGCCAGATGTTGCCGCCCTACATGACGGACGGCCAAAACACCGCTGAGCGTTTTCTGTCTAACATGGACTACGCACAGGTTTCAGCAGCTGTCATCACGCAGGAGTTCATTGACGGATTGCAGAACAGCTATCTTCTACAGGTGCAGCAACAGTACCCTGACCGCTTCTTCTGCTTTGGTATGCCCGAATTGCGGAAGCTGGGCTTCTGTGATGAGGCCAACAAACTCATACGCAGCGGCTTTCGTGGCATCAAGATTCCTGCAGCACGTCTGCCCTGGCAGTTCCTCAACACAGAAATGATGCAGATGATGCACCTGATGGAGCAAGAGGGCGTCATCCTCGGCATCGAGCTACAGGACGGCGACGCCCAAGTCGCACAGATGGAGACGCTCATCCAGGAATGTCCGCGGCTGAAGATCATCATCGGCCACTTCGGCATGGTGACACGTCCTAACTGGATGTCTCAAATCCGATTGGCTCGCCACAAAAATGTCTTCGTCGAGAGTGGTGGCATCACATGGCTCTTCAACGACGAATTCTACCCATTCCCATCAGCCATCAAGGCCATCAAAGAAGCTGCTGACGAGGTAGGTATGGAGAAACTGATGTGGGGCTCAGACTATCCGCGTACCATCACAGCCATTACCTATAAGATGTCGTACGACTTCGTAACGAAATCGAAGGAACTGACAAATGACGAAAAGCAGTTGTTCCTTTGCGACAATGCCAAGCAGTTCTTTGGCTTTGGAGAATTAAAGGAACTGCCCTATATTAAGAATATGAGTGAATAAAGAGAGAAGTTAAGAAGTTAAGATATGAAAGCAATACAAATTACAGAACCTTCCGTGATGAAGGTTGTTGACATTGAGAAACCCCAATGTGGCAGCGATGAAGTGCTGCTGCGTATCCACTATGTTGGCTTCTGCGGAAGTGACCTGAACACCTATCGCGGCCTGAACCCAATGGTAAAGATGCCTGTCATTCCTGGCCATGAAATTGGTGCTGAGATTGCAGAAGTCGGTGCTAACGTACCCTTACATTTGAAGGCTGGTATGGCCGTCACGGTAAATCCATACACCAATTGCGGCCACTGTCCGTCATGTAAGAACCGCCGTTACAATGCCTGCCAGCACAATGAAACGCTGGGGGTGCAGCGTAATGGTGCCATGTGTGAATACATTGCCATCCCTTGGCAGAAAGTTATTCCCATTGGCAATATCACTGTCGAACATGCTGCCCTGATTGAGCCGATGTCGGTAGGTTTCCATGCTGTCAGTCGTGCGCAGGTAGTCGATACTGACACCGTGATGGTCATTGGTTGTGGTATGGTAGGTGTTGGTGCCGTAGTGCGTGCTATCATGCGCGGTGCGAAGGTCATAGCCTGCGATATGGACGACGAGAAACTGGCCATTGTTCGTGGTTTGGGTGCTGAATACACCATCAACTCGGCTAAGGAGAATGTTCACGAACGTCTACAGGAGATTACTAATGGAGCTGGTCCTGACGTCGTTATTGAGGCCGTGGGTGCTCCTGTTACTTATCAAATGGCTGTCAACGAGGTAGCCTTTACAGGTCGTGTGGTGTGCATCGGCTATGCCAAGCAGGACGTACAGTTTACCACAAAACTCTTTGTACAGAAAGAACTCGATATCCGTGGGTCACGAAATGCACAGCCTGAGGACTTCGAGGGTGTCATCCGCTATCTGGAGAAGAACAACCCACCATACGACATCCTCATCAGCAACGAGGTGACACCGGAGCATGCAGAAGAAGCCATGCAACAATGGATGCAGGCACCGGCAAAGGTATTCCGAGTCATAGTAAAATTCGTATAAGCATAAAAGGGAGCCGCCAAGCTCCCTTTTATCTTACCCTTTCATATTTTCACTATTTTCCTGAGTCAATCATCCACTTGCCGTCTTCGGTCTTCACAAGTTTCATCTTGTCCTCCTTTGTATCGCCGTTACCATAGGTCAAGGTATATGGTACAACAGCCTTGTTGTCTTCGATGGTTGGTTCACCGACCTTATAGTCCTTGATACCTTTCTTTTGGTCCATCTCCTTGTCCATCTTGTCCTTGACAAGGGCGACAATCTGCTTCATATCCTCGCTGCTCTTCTCTTTCTTGAAATACATCAGATCTACATAGCCATCATAGTCTTTGTCAATGATGCACTTGATAGCTTTCGTTGTAACGGCCTCCGGCGTATTGGAAGAGCCACAAGAACACAGTGCCAACACAAATAGGCAGACAGCTGCCAAAGATAATACTTTCTTCATTTTTTTGTTGATTTTAGGGGTTAATAATTAATGTTTAATGTTTAATGTTTAATGTTTAATCTTTAATGTTTAATGTTTAGTCAACTCCAAACGTCAGTTCGTCCTTTTCCGGATGCTTTCCAATGTGGATGGTGGCACCCAGGGGAAGAGCGTCGTTGACTATCATTTCCGAAATGCCGTCCTCAATGTAGGTCTGAATGGCACGTTTCAACGGACGGGCGCCAAACTGCACGTCGTAGCCCTTTGAGGCCACCAGCTCCTTCGCCTCGTCGCTCAGTTCCACCTTGTAGCCAAGCTGGTCGATGCGCTTCCACAGCGAACGCAGCTCAATGTCGATGATCTGTTTGATGGCCGTGAGGTCCAGCTGGTCGAAGGTGATGATTTCGTCCAGACGGTTCAGGAACTCAGGCGAGAACTGCTTGGACAGCGCCTTCTGCACAATGCTGCGCGCATGCTCCTTGTCCTTCTCGTCCATGGCCAGTCCCAGTCCGCTGGCGTTGAAGCCCACGCCGCGTCCGAAGTCCTTGAGCTGGCGCGTACCGGCATTCGAGGTCATGATGATGACGGTGTTGCGGAAATCCACGAACCGTCCGTTGCCGTCCGTCAGCCGGCCCTCGTCCAGCACCTGCAGCAGCAAGTTGAACACGTTGCCATGGGCCTTCTCTATCTCGTCGAGCAGTACGATGGAGTAGGGGTGACGGCGTACCCGTTCGGTCAGCTGTCCGCCCTCCTCGTAACCCACGTAGCCTGGAGGGGCACCGATGAGTCTCGAGACGTTGAACGACTCTGTATATTCACTCATATCAACACGTATCAGGGCCTCGCTCGAGCCGAACATAAACTCAGCCAGCTTCTTGGCCAGATAGGTCTTACCCACGCCCGTGGGGCCTAAGAGCATGAAGGCTCCGATGGGGTGGTTGGGGTCTTTCAGTCCCACGCGGTTGCGCTGTATGGCGCGCACCATCTTGTCGATGGCCTTGTCTTGTGCTATCACGTTCTGCTTCAGCTCCTGCGACATTCCTTTCAGTCGTATGCCCTCGCTTTGTGCCATGCGCTGCACGGGCACGCCCGTCATCATCGACACCACCGATGCCACTTCCTCTTCGCCCACCGTCTGTCGGTCGTCGCAGTTGCCGCTCTGCCACTCGTCGGTGAGCTTGGCCAGCTCAGCCTCCAGCTCCGTCTGTCGGTCGCGGTAGCTGGCAGCCAGTTCAAGGTTCTGTCCGCGCACGGCGCTCTGCTTGCGCTCCTTCACGCGCTCCAGCTCCTTCTCCTTCTCGGTGATTTCGGGCGGGATGGTACCATTCTTTAAATGTACGCGCGAGCCCGTCTCGTCCATGGCGTCGATGGCCTTGTCGGGGAAGGCGCGGTCGGCGACGTAGCGCTCTGTCAATTTGACACATGCCAAGATGGCTTCGTCGGTGAACTCCACGTGGTGGTGGCGCTCGTAGCGGTCTGTGATGTTGTGCAGGATGGTGAGCGTCTC
>JAEEGJ010024910.1_pt1 | contig 12342 bp, 9 predicted proteins | sample 8958761 | NCBI WGS metagenome assembly JAEEGJ01 (sample SAMN16246546, study PRJNA631951) | gut metagenome | biome: gut microbiome; feature: rumen; material: RS-attached | host: Bos | place: Iran: Karaj | collected 2018-10 | reverse complement strand
ATCCGTGATTCAATTAGCCGACTTTATCTCATATATGGATAAAATGATACAATCAATAGATAATATATATCATGTTTTGATTTCATCCAACTTGATGGCGATGTATTCCATGTGATACAATGTCATTCTTGCACAAGTTCTTTGAGCAGAGCACGACCTTTTTCCGTCAGGCGGTATTTTTGTTTGGGGCTATTAGGTGAATCTGGGAGAGTGAGTTCTACATAACCTTTATCCATAGCTACATCCAAATATTTGCGACGGAAATAAGTTCGATGAGTTATTCCCAATTTTTGCCGCATTTCCCTTGGACTCATTTCATCATCCAAAATTCGTATTAACCTCTTAACTGGGTCCCGTTTCGCAACTACTGGATCACTTACTGGATCACTCTTTGAGGTAACTGGATCACTTACTGGGTCACTTAATTGATCACTCTTCGTTGTGACTGGGTCATTAGCTGGGTCACTCATTGCAACAACTGGGTCACATACTGGGTCACTCTTTACTGCAACTGGATCACTAACTGGGTCATTTTTCGTTGCTACTGGATCACTAACTGGGTCATTTTTAATTGCTACTGGATCATATGCTGGATCATTTTTAATCGCTACTGGATCCCCCACTGGGTCATTTTTTGATGTTACTAGGTCCCATACTGGGTCACTTTATGATGTTACTGGATCCCATACTGGGTCACTTTTATCTATTACTGGATCCCATTTCAATGTCACTAGGTCACTACCCCCCGTTTTTCCGTTACTTCCCCCCGTTTTTATAACTACTTAGTTCCTTTTGATTCGTTACTTAGTCCCTTACTTAGTTCCTTTTTGGGATTACTTAGTTCCTTTTTGGGATTACTTAGTTCCTTTTTGGGATTACTTAGTTCCTTTTGGTATGTTACTTAATGCCTTTGGTACAAAAATTCCTGCCACCACTAACGCGGTTCTGTATGTAATATTTTGTCTTTCCGTGGGTTACGTTCGCTCCGATGGCGCTCACTTCACCCACGGCTGTGTTCTTTTCGCCCCAATGGGGCTCTATTCGTGGTTCTAAATAGACTTTCTGAAATCTGGAATGGTGACCAATACGCCGTTGTGCATGGCGGATTCGTGGGCGCAGATACCGGCGGCGGTCCAGTCGGCGGCGGTGAAGACGTCGATGGCGGGACGGCGTTTTTCGATGATGCTGCGGGCGAATTCGTGGACAAGATGCGGATGGGAGCCGTGGTGGCCGCCGGAGACTTCGAACGTCGTTGATGGATTCAAATCATCATATTTGCCGGAGCGGGTGAAGGGGGCGATCTCCTTCGGTAGCATCCAGCCTGTGTCGGGAGCCTTAAATGGCTCTCTATAAGTGGGATAGCCATAGGCCTTGGGATTGCTGGTGTCCAATATTTCATAGCAGTCCGGACCATCGCCGTAGCTCCAGTCGATGGTGCGTTTTTCGCCATAGACGGAGAGACCTTCGCAATAGCTTCGGGCGGTCTGGAAAAGGGTGCGCGTCACTTCGAGAGCGGCGGGATGGTTTTCGAGACGGAAAATGGCGGTTTCGGCGGGAAACGGATTGTGGTAGAGCGTTTGGAGGTCGTCCCGCATAACGCCTGAACCGTAGCAATGGACTTCACACGCACGACATTCTGTCAACGCCAAAGACGTTGAAATGGCGTGAGTTCCATACCACATGGGTGGCAGTCCTTTCCAATACGGAGGCCAGTTTTCCATGTCCTGATAATGGCAGCCACGGAGCAATTGGATCCGACCGAACAAGCCGTCCTTCACATCCTGTTTGATCTTCAGGAAGGGATAGGTATAGACGGCCGTTTCCATCATCATGTAGTTCTTGCCAGATTTGCGCTGCGCATCGATGATTGCCTGAATATCCTCCAACGATGTCGCCATCGGCACGGTGGATGCGCAATGCTTTCCTGCATTCAAAATTGCGACGGCCTGTTTGGCGTGGAGCGGGATGGGCGTCACCAGATGGACGGCGTCGATGGAATTGTCTTCCAAGGCTTCTTCCAACGACTTCCAGCATTTGTTGATGGTGATGTATTTGCTCCAGTAGTTGAGAAAATCGGTGACGCGTTTTTCGTTGGGTTCGATGATATCCACTTCATAGACGTCTGGATGCTTGCACCAGATTGGAACGAACGCCTTTCCGAAACCGAGTCCCGCCAACGCCACTTTCAGTTTTCCGTCTTTCATGATGATGTTTAATTTTGTTGATGATTGATCCACTTATATAAATACTTATTGTGTCATCCTTTTTGTGGAAGAATGATCGACATTGGATTGACTAAACTATCTTGACTTTGTGAAAAGTCAATAGAAGCCTTTTGTTTTATAGGGCTGAGTCTGCAAGGTTATTCAGCAAAACAGCATCACAGAAATGCCTTGATTTATAGAATAATCATCAACAAAATAAAGTTCGGTATTCAATATTTGTTCAACATATTTATTGGAAAAAGTATGTATGATAAATGGTAAATCAATTATTTTATGCTATATTGAGAAAAATTACCGAATATGATTGAGAAAAATCACCGAATGGAGATAGGAAAAGTAACCGAACGTGACAGGGCAAGTCAATGGCATCCACGAAGTCAAAATATCGTCCAAGAATAGCCGACGAAGTGCTGAAATTAAAGCTTTCCGCAATGGGCGCGGTATTGGTGGAAGGAGCAAAATGGTGTGGCAAAACGACCACCTGTGAACAACAGGCAAAAAGCGCACTATACATGGCATCTTCTGATAAGCGAAAAGAGTATCTTGCAATAGCAGAAATGGATATTGGAAAGCTATTGGAAGGACGCAAACCACGATTGATTGATGAATGGCAGGATGCCCCGCAATTTTGGGATGCGATTCGTTTCAAAGTCGATCATGAAGATGGAGAAGGTCAATTCATATTGACAGGTAGTGCTGTTCCTGCAGATTCGGGAAAGATTTCTCATTCAGGAACTGGTCGTTTTGCACGGATAAAAATGCGTCCCATGAGTCTTTGGGAATCAGGGGAATCGTCAGGTGGTGTCTCCCTGTCAGCGCTTTTTGCTGGTAGTCCTTTTGATTCTAATATGGCAAAAGAATTAACTCTGGACGATCTTGCGTTTTTGATATGTCGTGGCGGTTGGCCTCAAGCAGTGGGACGGACAGGAGAGCGAGCCCTTGTCACCGCACAGGAATATATTGACGGCGTGGCTGAAAGTGATATATCAAGAGTTGATAACATTCCTCGTAATCCTGATCGTGTGCGTCGACTGCTTAGGTCTTGTGCGCGTCTTCAGGGAACCCAAGCAAATCTTTCGGCAATTCATAGGGATATGATGGCGAATGATTTCCGTGGACTGGATGAGGATACAATTAATTCATATATCATTGCTCTCAAGAAAATATTTGTCATTGAAGATCTTCGAGCTTGGTGTCCTAGTCTTCGGGCAAAAGGCTCCATAAGGACTACTGATACGCGATACTTTGTCGATCCATCAATTGCGGCTGCAGCGATGGATATTGGTCCAGGAAATCTTGTTAATGACTTAAGATCGTTTGGTTTCTTCTTTGAGGCATTGTCAATTCGCGATCTTCGTGTTTATATGGACGCATTGCGTGGTCATGTTGAGAAATATCATGATAAGACAGGATTGGAATGCGATGCCGTCTTGCATCTTCCCAATGGACAATATGCGTTGGTGGAAATTAAGCTGGGAGGCGATACCCTGATTGCAGAAGGAATAAACACACTTAATAAGCTGGATGTTTTAATTCACAACAAAGGGATTCCGAAACCGGCTTTCAAGATGGTACTGACGGGCACAGGTAGTTTCGCTTATCAAGATAAAGGAACCATTATCTGTCCAATTGGCTGTCTGAAACCATAGTAGGAGAGAAAGGAAAATAAAAAATCCCGTAACTCGTTTGAATTACGGGATTAAACTGGCGTTCCAGGCGGGATTCGAACCCACGACCTATTGCTCCGGAGGCAATCGCTCTATCCAGCTGAGCTACTGGAACTTTCTTTATAATAAGATAAGGCGCGAGCGGAAAAAAGCAAATTTACCGATGGTTTTTAGCGGTAAATCGAGAAGCTCTTCGGATGCTCGCCTGTGATGAAATAGTAGGAGAGACTGATGATAATCGCGATAACACCCGCAAGGAATTCGCCTGCGACCAAGCCTGCCATCGTCGGCTTCAGTTTTTGATAAAGCTGTCCACCACCGTACTTTGTGACGATGTGTTTGATAATCCAACCCAACACGAAGGAGCCCGCCAGAAAGGTGCTTTGCCACGTACCCATCGTCAGGAAGAGGACGGGATGGAGCGGCCACCATGGGAGGCGTTGACGGAGGAAGGTGAAGAGAAGGACGAGCGTAAACGTCGCGATGAACGATGGCATGGCCTCTTTGACAGGCGTCGTGGCGGCGAAACGTTGCCACGGCGAGCGGTTGTCAACGGCGGGGAGGGCGCCTTGGGCCTGCATCGTGCTGCGGATGTAAAGGCTGGAGTTGATGGCCATCGTGGGCGGCGAGCCGTAGGACCAGCCGTCGCCTGCGGCGATGGCGCCTTCTTTATATTGGAAATAAAGCGTCGCGGGAATGGCGACGACGAAGCCGATGACGATGGCGATGACGCCGAGCATGGCGATTTTGCCGATTTTCGTCTTCAACTGGTCGTTCAAGCAGAGGCTTTCGACGGCGAATGGCATGAAGCATTCACGCGGATCGACGAACATCGTGCAGGAAAGGATACCCATGATGAGAAGTTGTTCAGGGCCAATGGCTTGCACGCCGAAGAAGCCCCACAGGATGGCACATGGGAAAATGTTCGTGTGGAGGAAGAAGACGCCTGCTTCGGCCATGAGGCGGCTGCAGACCGTCAGCAGGATGAGCAGGCCGAAGCCGTAGAGGAGGGCGAAGGGCCATTGGAGGCCGGTCTGGACGGTGATTAGCACGAATGCGACGACGCTCAGCAGGAAGACGCGGAAGCCCCAGATGGCGTGCGGTTCGACGGCATCGCCGCCGCGGATGCCGAAGCTGCGTTTCGCGACGGACATGTAGTAGTGGCGGCCCGTGTAGAGCAGCACGCAGAACATGCCGAGGAAGCCGCCTGCGTAAAAGAAGGAGTTCAGCGTGGGGCGCGTCATGACCGGGCCGAGCGACACGCCGTATTTGGCGAGCGTTCCTGTGATGTAACCGAAAATGAACGGCGACGCGCCGAGGGAGAACGAGACGTCTTTCGGCAGGAAGTACGCGAAACCGATGGCGGTGAAGATGATGTTCGGGTTGAAGAGGTCCCAGTTGCCGATGCCCGAACGATGATAAGTCGGCATGAGTTTCAGGAAGGACCAGAAATAATAGCGGAGTTGGACGGGAATGAGATATTCCGGCCACCAGACGCATGCGCAGTTGTTGAGATGGATGACGAGAATCGGTATGAGTCCAAGCCAGAAAAGCTTGTTGCGGAAGACGTTACTGATGACTTTGCCCTGTTCGGGAAGGAGCATCCGCGTGAATTCAATCGTCGGATACGGAAGATGTTCATGGGTGGCCCACTGGCGGTGGACGACCAATGCGAGGCCCGTGGCGGCGAGGCAGACGACGACGGTCAGCGGAATCCAGAAGAGGATGGCGCGCATCCAGACGATCCATGGGATGTCTTTTGTTAGGGAGATCGTGTTGTCGCCTTCGCCGATGCCGTTGATGAAGCCGTCGAGAGCGGTGGAATTGAGCCGCGGTTCGGCGAGCATGATGGGCGGCACGAGCGGGACGGCACCCGGATTGCGGAGGCGGATGGATTCCGGGAAAGCGACGTCGATGACGGCGCGTGTGACGCCTTGCTTCTCTTCGTCGGTCATCAAATCATCCGATCTGGAGAGCCAGTGTTCGGCATATGTGGGCAGCGGGATGGGATGTTGCCGCATGGCGGGTGTGAGCGCACCATCGCCGATGAGATTGTTAAGTTCTTCCAGCAGTTTGTTTTGGAACGTGACGGAAACCTGTTCTTCTCCTTTGGGCAGGAGGGCGAGCGTCTCCTGCGAAAGATGTGATTTGACGAGCGAAACGGCATCATCTTGACTGGTCGGATCTGCCTTTTCAAGACGTTCGGCAAGCCGATGCCATTCGATGATGCGTCCGAAGGGGATTTTGGGGCCTTCGCCTTTCCAGGCGGTGTTCGTGCGGCTGTAGTGGTGGGGGAACATGAGATTGTTCGTGAAATGGTGCATGAAGCCGCGCCCTGGAATGAAGCAAACGAAGAGGATCATGCCGATGATGACGGCGAGTTCACGGCCTGTCAACGGCGCCTTCTGGCCGAATAATCTCAACAGTGGATTACCAATGAGCACGAAGAGAATGACTGTTCCTAAAATACTGATTGGCAGGAAGTTGCCGACAAGAAATGTCCCGCGGATGACCATGTCATTGAAGAATGTGAATCCGCAGAGGGCGATGACGCCGAGAAAACCGATAATGACAGATCGTATGGACATGACAAAAGGGGGCCGTTGAGAAAGATGATTCCTTATGATGTATTTAGCAAATTAATAAAAATTAATATAATGGCGGCTTGTCATTTTTCCTGTCGTGGATTGTTTTAAATCATGGGAATAGCGTTATATTTTATAGATTAAGATGAGATTTTGTCGGGAGTTCGGGCAATAAACTGACCCGAGTAGCGTTTATTAGAGAAAAGGTGAGAAAAATGAACAATTCAGAACTAGTCATGGGTTTGGCGTTGATTCTTTGTGACACGATCATAGAGGACAGCGTCACAGGCAAGAAGTCATTGATCGGGCTGTTCAGCCAGATACACGCCCCGAAGTTGCCATGCATTCATCAGTCGATGAATATTTTGGTATCCGTAACGGGCGGTCAGGGGACGTACCCCTGCCAGATCGTGTGCGAGCATCCGCAACTGGAGCGTCCTGTTTTCAGTCTTGACTGCACGCTCAAGTTCGAGAATCCGTTCCAAGTGGTGGACATGGTGTTCCAGCTGAAGGCCGTCCGTTTCCAGTTGCCGGGCAAGTATGAGATCAAAGTTCTCATCGACGGTGTGCCGGAACTGATTCGTCCGCTGATCGTGTCGGTCCGGAAGAACATGGAACAGCAGCCGCCCGAGCAGAAAAAAGTCAATTAGCGTTTTGGTGAGATATGCCTTTATTCAAATTCAAAGTAAGTGACGCCTCCGGAACGATCAGCGAGTTGCTGATAGAAGGCGATTCGCAGACGGATGCGACGCGGCGTGTGCAACGCCGCGGCCTGATGCCGTTGGCGTTTCTGGGGGAAGGCGCGAAGACGGCGCAGGATAGCGGCAAACTGTTCGGACCGAAGTTGGATGTCGTTGAATTCACGGATCGATTGGTTCCGTTGCTGGAAGCGAACATCCCGCTGGAAAAGGCGTTGGGCATCGTCGGCGAAGCGCAGGAGAATCCTGTGCTGCAGCAGACGGTGACGGATTTGCGCCGCGGCCTTCATGAAGGCCGCAAGCTTTCGGATTTGATTCGCGAACGCGGCCGCGCATTCCCGCAACTGTATGCGGGTATTGTGGAGGCAGGCGAAGAGGCGGGTGCGTTACCGCAGGTCATGGGCGAATTACGCAACTTCCTGCTGGAAAGCCGTGAACTGAAAGGCTTTATCATTTCATCTTCCATCTATCCGGCGTTCATCTGCGCGACGGGCGTCATTCTGTTGAGCATCGTCATGGGCGTGATCGTGCCGAAATTCGCGACGGCTCTGGCGGGGGCGGGCATCAAGTCGTCCTCCACGGAACTGCTGATGAGCATGTCGAACATCCTGCGGTCCTATTGGTGGACGGTGTTCGTCGTGTTGGGCGTGCTCGGCTACTGCATCTACGCGTTGCGGGATGAGAACGGCAAGATCCGCCAGTTCTACGACAAGATGGTGCTGCGGATTCCAATGGCGAAAAATTTGGTTTTGTATTCGAATATCTCCCGTCTTTGCAGGACGATGGCGATTCTGATGCGGAGCGGCGTGCATCTTCTGAATACGGTGGCGATCGCGAACCGCGTCGTGCAGAATCAGGCGATCAGCAAGTCGATCATCGGTTTGTCCGGCGAACTACGGCAAGGCCAGAAGCTTTCGACGGCGTTGAGCAAGAGTCCGTACATCCCGCAACTGATGTTGCGGATGATTTCCGTCGGCGAAGAGACGGGTTCCGTCGAAATGATGTTGGAACGCGTGGCGGATCGTTACGAAGCGGACATGCGAGCGCTCATCAAGCGGTTGCTGTCGCTGTTCGAGCCGTTGATCATCGTGCTTTTGGGCTTGGGCGTCGGTTCCGTCGTGACGATCATGTTCATGGCGATCATGGACATGCAGGGCGCCGCAGGCTGACCGTCCGTCCGCCGCAATGAAAAAGATATTATTCTAACCATTTAAACCATAAGGATTTGAGAAAGATGAAAACCATGCAGCGCAACCGCAGACAGAACTTCACGTTGATTGAAATCATGATCGTGGTCGTGATCATCGGCATGATCGCGGCGTTGGCTGTTCCGAAACTGATGGGCAACTTGGAAAAGGCGAAGGTTGAGACGACGAAATCGAATCTTGCGACGCTGAAGACGGCCGTGCGCAACTTCAAGATGGATACAGGCGACTATCCGAATCGTTTGGAAGAACTTCTGACGACGAACGGTAGCGAAAAATGGGACGGCCCGTATCTGGACATGAAATCCCTCCCGAAAGATGGTTGGGACATGGATTTCGTCTATACGCTCACGGGTGACACATTCGGTTTCGACATCCAGAGCTATGGCGCGGACAAGACCTCCGGCGGCGACGGCGTCAACAAAGACCTCTCCTGCTGGGGCGAAGAGCAGTAATTCTATTTATATAAGGTAAAAATGAATCGACACGGATTCACGATGATAGAGCTCATCGTGCTGCTGGTGGTCGTCGGACTTGTGGCGACCATCGCGGTGCCGCGCATCAACCGCGAATCCAAGCGGATGACGGTGGAGAATGCGCTGACGTCCATTCGCGGCGCGGTGACGGAAACGGGCATGCGCGCACGTTCGACGGGCAAGGCGCTTTCGTTGAAGCTGATGCCTGGCGACAACCAATTCCTTGTGGAGGAATCGGAGCAAAACCTTGCGCAGACGTGGGTTCCGCCTGTGAACAGCGTGTTGTCCAAATCGGAGGACGACGGCGTCGAACCGTTTTACATCTCCGCCAAGCCTTCCTATGATCTGTCCAAAAGTATTGATTGGCAGCCGGAAGACGACAATTACGACGACGAAGACAACATCAAGTATTATTTCTATCCGGACGGTCAGGCTTCAGGCCGCCCAATCCGTTTCGACGTGGCCGGACGGCATTTTCAGTTCGACGTCGATCGTGTGACGGGTGCCCCGCTGATCATGGAAATCACGGATTGATTTACTGGTTAGGTCATGCTTCCGCGTGACCAACTGTACATGTTGTTTTTAGATTGCAAGTACTTTGCGGATATCGTCCAGATTGTCCTGCGATTTTGTGAAGACGACATCTGGAGTGGCGGGTATGGCTATGCCATCTGCATGAGCGCGTTCCGCGCCACCGCCTGTGAGATTCACGAGAATGGTGTGGTCGTCGCCCAGTTCGCCCTTTTCCCTTGCGATGAAAAGGGAGGCGAGGCAGACCTGCGCGGCCTTGTCCAAATCGATTCCTTCGAGTTTCTGGAAAAGCTCTCCTGCGTTTCTAGCTTCTTCATCCGTAGGAGCATAGAAGATTCCAGCCGTTTCGCACATTGCGTCAAAAAGGCCGCCTGCCAAGCCGTATGGCGGCTTGCGGTTGCTGAGTACAAGGGAATACGCTTTGAGAGCGGCGGCGCGGGCTTCGGCTTCCGGAATGTCCGGAAGATCTCGCGACTGGGCGGCCCATGCATCCGCCATGATGGTAAATGCTTCTGATTGAGAAAGATGGAATCTCGGAAGCCGTTGCCCAAACTGACCGTCCATGATGAGCCGCCAAGCCATTTCCCATGTGGCGATGGCGCCAGTTCCCGAACCGACGGCTTGGAAATAGTGTTGCGGAATGCCTTTCATCGCTTCCGTCGCGGCGAGAATGACCGTTCCCATGCCGTCGCGTCTAGCGACGTTTTTGGCGCCGCCTTCCGCGAAAAATGGCTCCAGTTCGCAGATGTGGTTGGCGAGCTGGATGGCGTCGAAATAATCCGCATCCTTCAAAACGACGAGTTTGGCGCAGTCCGCCTTCGGAACGGTCGTCCACATCTGTGGAACTGCGAATTCGGGCACGACGACCATCGTGTTGATTTTGAACAGCGAAGCATATTCAAGAAATGCGCGGCCCGTGTTGCCGGCAGAGGAGACGACGATTGTTCGCTCTTCGCCTTTTGGAATTCGCGCGAGGACGGAAGCGGCCTCCAATTCCTTGAAAGAGCAGGTGGGCATGCCGCCTTCGCGTTCGGGCCAATAGCCGTTGAATGCGAAATAAAGATTTTCCAGTCCGAGCTTGTCTATAAATGCATCACTTTGAAAAATAACAGTTTGCGGTGCACGAGCGAACATTCGGCGAATCGGTAGCCAATGCTGGTAACGATAGAAGCCTTTGGCTGTTTCGACGGGTTCGAAGCCTTGTGCGGAGTAGTCGGCCTGAAGCATGGCCGGGCCGTGATCCTCCGGACAGTCGAGAAGGAAGCCTTTATCGGAATCGTCGTAGATTTGGCCGCATTCGACGCAGCGCAACGCATAGTGAGCCATGGTTTGCCTAAGGTGTTGATTTTACGGGTTATCTGTCTTTTCACGGAGGAGTTTTGATTCGCCTGTCGGCGGGATGGTGGAACGCCACAACTGCCAGTCGTTCGGGAAGACTTTTTCAAGGAAGAGCCAATCGCGTCCATTCTTATGGATATCCGCAAGAATCGAATTCTGAATGGGATAGAACCGACCATCCGGCGGCGGGACGAGAAGATGGAGCTGTTCGTCCTTCGACTGCGCGAGGAAGTCCTTTTCATTGAAATTGATTTTGGAGACGAAGCGTTTGGCTTCGGGATCCGGATAGATGGCGGGAAGCCGCGAACCCACCAGAATGATTCTGGAATCCGGCCAGTAGTGGTCGATGAAATCAAGCAGTTCCTGCGCAGGCGGCGCATCTGCCGCTTCCGTAGGAAGATAGGCTTCTTCTTCTTGCTTTGCAGGATCTTTTGAAATTTCAACCGTTTGGTTGATCTTGCCGAAAAAGCATGCGACAACGATGGTGCAGACGGCCGCCGCATAGGTAGCGTAGCGTGTATTCTTGGAGGGGACATATGCGAAGAAAGCGATGGAGACGGTGGAGAGGAAGAGTCCGAACGTCAATGGCCCACGGCCAGCCGGGCCAATGCCGTAACGTGCTGAGACAAAAGCTACTACGGGGATGATGAGACAGGCGGGAAGGAGGCATCTGGTGATCCATTTATGGCTGCTGTTGATGGACAGAATGGCGAGCGTCACAGCCATGGGCAGGAAAACCAGGCAGTTGAACGGCATGGTGGGATGGAGGATTTTGACGGTCATACGGTGGGCCGCATCGCGCAAACCGAAAAGGATATCATTGAAAATCAACGAGTTCCAAAGCAGCCAGATAGCGATGCAATAGAGCAACGGCCCCCAGAGGATCGTGCGGATGCCGCGATGGTCCTGCCACGTGCCTTGCATTTTGAGACGGTATTGCTCCGCCATGACGGTGATGAAGCAGAAGGCAATCAAAATGGCTCCTGGTCCCGCGAAGGCGAGAAGACCGATGGAAATCGCCACGATCAGAAGATCTCGAAGATTTCTAAGTTCCTGCCAGCGAATAAGATAATAGACGGCGGCAATGGCGGGAACGGCGGAAAACCAGTTGGGGTCCAAAATGAACAACAGATTTCGCAAGAAGGGGACGGCGACGGCCAGAATGATCGAGACGAATGCCAGTTGCCATTTGCCGCGGGCGAATGTGAGCCGCAGGATGAAAGCCATGATGATGGCTTGTGAAATGGAGCAAAGGAGAAGGCCCGGATCTCCGCCGAATATGCGGCAAACGACGTTGACGGCCAGCAGGGCGACGGTCGGTAGGAACGGATTGTCCAGATTGCCGATGAGGGCCTGCCGCCCCCAGTCGTTGCCGGCGAGAATGGAATCGACAATGCTTTGATGGATGGACAGTTGGAGGCACGGGATGCCGCCCAGCTGGATTCTGGCGATGGCGAGTATGAGAAAACACGCGTACCACGCCAATATGGGTGTATTGACGATGGGTTTTGGTTCGCTATTGTTGTCCGATGTGACTGGTTGCATGGTATATGGCACGGCAATGTGCGAAGGATATGGTTATTTAGTCGCGAAATGCTTTGTCTTTTCCCAATGGTG